>Ga0268299_1001241_pt1 | contig 49371 bp, 48 predicted proteins | sample NOBtaG_FD_193484 | JGI IMG/M metagenome (GOLD analysis project Ga0268299, IMG submission 193484) | Activated sludge microbial communities from bioreactor in Nijmegen, Gelderland, Netherland - NOB reactor | ecosystem: Engineered > Bioreactor > Aerobic > Activated sludge | place: Netherlands... | reverse complement strand
CGGACCGTAAAACAGCCCCCGCATCATTTTGAAGAGATAGGCAAGCGTCAGAACGATGCCGACGACGGCGATGATGACTTGCAGGGGATACTTATTCCAGCTTCCCACGATGATCATGACTTCGGCGATGAAGTTCACGGTGCCGGGCATGCCGATGGAGGCCATGCAGCCGACGACGAAACACCCGGCGATGAACGGCATGCGGTTGGACAAGCCGCCGAGTGAGGGAATGTCGCGGGTGTGGGTTTGATCGTAGACCCAGCCGGCCATGGCGAAGAGCATGCCGGTGGCCATGGCGTGGGCGAACATGTAGATCACGGCCCCGCTGAGGCTGATGTAATCCAGCGCGGCCATGCCAAGGAACACGTATCCCATATGGCTGGAGCTGGAATAGCCGATGACGTATTTCGTGTCCTTCGCGTAAAAGGCGACGAAGCCGCCGTAGATGATGCTGAAGACGCACAGGACTGCGGCGATCGGCATCAGCTCGCGGGTCGTCTCGGGCAGAATTTCGAACGCCACCCGGATGATCGAGAAGTGTCCCAGTTTCATCAGAACGCCGGCGTGAAGCATGCTGGTGGCGGCCGGGGCAGCCGCGTGGCCGACCGGAGACCACGAGTGCAAGGGCCAGATCGGCGCGATGGAGGCGAATCCAAAAAAGATCAGCAGCCAGATGATCTTGTCCAAGGTCGTGCCAAGGACGGGAATGTTCATCAGCTTCGCCTGTTCTCGGAGTTGGAGAATGTCGAACGTGTTCAGCCCCGAATATTTGTAGATCAACAGGATGCCCATGAGGGCCGCGACCGCGAACGCGGAGAGGAACAGCACCAGTTTCATGGCCGCGTATTCCTTGCTGTTCGCGCCGAAGTTGAAGATGAACCCGACGGAATCCCGGAGCTTCATGCCCTCGGGATCCGTCATTTCGAGATATTTCTTGGTATGGCTCCCCCACATGCCCAGCAGCAGATACATGGGGATCACGGACATTTCGTAGAAGAAGTACAGAAAGAAGAGATCCAAAGACATGAACACCCCGATCGTGGCGGCGGCCAGGATCAACAGCCAGATGTAGAACTCCTTCGTGCGATCCTTGATGTGCCAGGACACGAAGATGCCGGCGAACAGGAGGATGGACGACGCCAGCACCAGAGGTGTGCCGATCCCGTCGACACCGAGATGCAAGGAGATGCCGAGCTGCCGGGACCATTCGTACTTTTGGACGAATTGAAAGCCTCCCGCAATCGGGTCGTAGGCGTAGAACACGTACAAGGATACGAGGAGTGAAACGAAGGCCGACAGGGCCGCAATGCCCCGCACGAGCATGGTCTGGCGGTTGGAGACGAAGACCAGCGCGATGGCGCCGGTAAATGGCGCAAAGAGAATATACAGCAGCGCATAGTTGCTCATGGCGTCAGTCGACCTTCTCGCGTGACGGGGTCCCGGCGGCAACCACCGTGGCATGGTTGAGCCGATCGACCAAGGCCTGCACCGATCCGTTCATCATGCGCAGAAACGGAGCCGGATAGAGCCCAATCCATAGAATCATGACGGAGAGGGACACGACAATCACTGTCTCCCGAGGATGCAGATCGGCGATGGAATCCTTTACCGCCTGGCCGACGGGCCCGAGGATCGCCCGCTCGTAGTACCACAAGAAATAGGCGGCGCCGGTAATCACGCCGGTCACGGCAATGGCACCGTATATCCAGTTGGCCTTGAACGTACCCAGCAAGATCAGAAATTCGCCCACGAATCCGTTCGTGCCCGGGAGCCCGATCGACGCCAGGCCGATCAGTAAAAAGAACGATGCCAACAACGGGGTGTGCTTGGCCATCCCTCCAAATGCCGCCAACTGCGTGGTGTGCTGCCTCGTATAGAGGAACCCGGCGATGAAGAACAGACCGGCCGTGCTGAACCCCAAATTGATCATGGTCAGCAGGCTGCCTTGCAGTCCCTGGTAATTCAAAGCGAAGAGCCCGACCACGACGAATCCAAGGTGGCTGATGCTGCTGTAGGCCAGGAGCCGCCGTAGGTCGAGCTGCACGAGCGCCATGATCGCTCCATACACGATGGCGGCCAGTCCCAAGACCGTTACCACCAGTACCACGGTCTTGCTCATGGATGCGTCGGGAAGCAGCGGGATGCTGAACCGCAAAAATCCGAACGTGCCAAGTTTGACGCCGGCCAGCATCACGGCCATGCCCACCGGACCTTCCAGCAAGGCGTCCGGCAGCCAAGTGTGAAACGGAAAGACGGGCGCTTTGAACGCGAAGCCGAGAAACATCAGCCAGAAGATCAAGACTTGTTGGTTGAGGGGAATGGGAACCGTCAGCAATTCGAGGAAGTCGAAGGAATACACGCGATCCATATGATGGACCGTGGCCCAATTGTGGTAGTTGATGTCCAAGAGGGCGATGCCGACCAGCATGAAGACGCTGCCCAAGAGGGTATAGAGGACGTACTTGAGAGCCGCATAGTGACGTTCGGCTCCTCCCCCCCACAGCTTGATCAGGAAGTAGCTCGGGATCAGCATCAATTCCCAGAAGACAAAGAAGAGAATGAGATCGAGGGAAATGAAAATGCCCATCGTGGCGGTTTCCAACGCCAGCAGGGACATCATGTAGAGTTTCAGCTGATGGCGGACCGTATCCCAGGAATAGACGACCACCAGCACGGTCAAAAAGGCCGTCAGCCCGACGAACAAGACGCTGATGCCGTCGACCGCCAAGTGGTAGCTGATGCCGAGCGCCGGGATCCATTGGACCCGTTCGACGAATTGCATGGCGGCCGAATCCGGCACGAAACGGACCATGACGAAAATCGTCAGCGCCAGCTCGACCAGGGAGACCGCGAGAGCGGACGTTCGCAGCATATCTTCTTCGTCGATCAGCCACAGAAGGGCGGCGCCGGCGAGTGGAAAGAAGAGGATGCAGGACAAGATGGGAAATGTGGACGAGAGTTCTTCTAGCATGCTCGTGATTACCGCTGTACGATGAACTGCACTACCAACGCCAATAAGAACAACCCCGCCACAATGATCGCGGCATAGTGATGGACCATCCCGCTTTGCAGCTGGCGCCACTGTCTGGCAATGAGATGATTCCCATAGCCGATGACGTTGAGGCCTCCGTAAATGACGTGCTTTTCAACCCACGTCGATCCGGCAGCGCCGAGCTCGGCCAACTGGCCGACTGCGCGCACGACTCCGTCGATGACGGTGCGATCGAACCAGTCCAGCATGAGTCCCAGCTTCTTGGTCGGCTCGACAAACAACAGGTCATACAGCTCGTCGACGTAATACTTGTTCAACAAGAGTCGATACACGGGCTCGGTCATCGCCGCCCAGCGGGCGGGGGTGGCCGGAGAGATGCTGTACAAATAATGGGCCAGACCCCAGCCGAGGAAGGCGATTCCGGTAGCGATCATCATCAGGGTCAGCACGAGGCCGGTGCTCACGCCGTGTTCGCCGCCGGCGCCGACGACCGGAGCCAGGAAGTGATGGAGCCAGCCCTGTTCGGGGGGGAACCCCAGAAATCCGCCGACGAGCGACAGCGCGCCGAGAACCGTCAGCGGGGCGATCATCACTGTCGGGGACTCATGGACGTGTGCTTCGGTGTGATGATCCATCCGCGAGTGGCCGTAGAAGGTCAGATACGTCAGGCGGAACATGTAGAACGCGGTCAGGAAGGCGCCGGCGGCCGCCATGCCGTAGAGTAGATACCGGTGATGCGTGAAGGCATGGGCCATGATCTCGTCCTTGCTCCAGAAACCGGCCAAGGGAGGAATTCCCGCGATGGCGATGGTGCCGATGAGGAACAGCCGGTACGTCCACGGAATCTTCGAGCTCAGTCCTCCCATTTTCCGGATGTCCTGCTCCCCTCCCAACGCGTGGATCACGGATCCGGCGGACAGGAACAACAGCGCCTTGAAAAAGGCGTGAGTCATCAGATGGAAGATGGCGGCGGTGTATGCGCCGATGCCACAGCCAAGAAACATGTAGCCGAGCTGGCTGACGGTGGAATAGGCCAACACCCGCTTGATGTCGGTCTGCACCAAGCCGATTGTGGCGGCAAAGAGGGCAGTGGCGCCGCCGATCAGTCCTACGATATCCATCGCCGTGGGCGACAGGTCGAAAATGGCGTGATTGCGGACGATCATGTAGACCCCTGCCGTCACCATCGTCGCGGCATGGATGAGGGCGCTGACGGGAGTCGGACCTTCCATCGCGTCAGGGAGCCATGTGTAGAGCGGGATCTGGGCCGACTTCCCGACGGCGCCGACGAGCAGACACAACGCGATGACCGTGGCCATGTCAGGAGAGAGTTGGCCGACCTGGGAGAAGACTTTGGTGTAGTCGAGCGTGTGAAAGTTGATGAAGACCAGAAAAATCGCCAGGAGGAAGCCGGCGTCGCCGATGCGGTTGACGACGAAGGCCTTCGAAGCCGCCTTGGCCGCCGAGATCTTGTCGTAGTAGTAGCCGATCAACAGGTAGGAGCAGAGTCCGACGCCTTCCCAGCCGATGAAGAGCACTACATAGTTGTTGCCCATCACAAGGAGGAGCATCGAGACCATGAAGAGGTTCATGTAGGTGAAGAAGCGGGTGAAGCCGGTCTCCCCGTGCATGTAACCGACGGAATAGACATGGATCAGGAAGCCGACGCCCGTGACCACGAGCAGCATGACGCACGTGAGGGGGTCGACGAGGTAGGCCAGATTGATCGTCAGGTCGCCGCCGAAGATCCATTGGTAGGCCACCACTTCATGGGCGGCGCCGGTACGAAGGACGTCGACAAACACCCCGATCGTCGAGAGGAACGAGAGGCCCACTGAGCCCCAGGCGAGACGATGCGCAATCTCATGGGACCAACGGCTGCCCGCCAATCCGTTGGCGATGGCTGCCAGGAGGGGAAACACCGGGATCAGTTTAATCAGCAGGTCGGTCACGTTCTATTCCTGTTTCCGGCAGGGGTTTGCCGCCCCCGCCCCCTCTTACCACTTCAACAGACTCATTTCGTCGACGTTGGTCGATATTTTTCCGCGGAACACCACGATGATGATGGCGAGGCCGACGGCCGCCTCACCGGCGGCGATGGCGATGACAAAGAGCGCGACGAGCTGGCCGGCCATCGATTCCAGGTAATGCGAGAAGGCGACAAGATTGATGTTGGCCGCGTTCAACATGATTTCGACGGCCATCAGGACGATGATGAAGTTTCGTCGGATCAAGACCCCGAGCAATCCCGTGATGAACAGGATGGCACTGACGGCGACGTATGCAGAGAGAGGAATCAAGGACTATTCCGGTTTGCGTCGACGGGTTTCGGAGTCTTGGCGAGGACGATGGCCCCGATAATGGCTCCCAGAAGGAATATGCCGACGATTTCGAATTGCAACAGGTATTCGCTGAACATCTTGATCCCGACGGCGAATGTGTTCCCGTCCTGGAGGACCGCCTGTGCCGGCGCGTCGCCCTTGGCCCCGCTGAAGGGAGAATGAAACAACTGCGCCAGGACATAGAGCGAGCCGAGAATGGCCGGTGCCAGAAAGTACGTCCAGGAGGTATGAAAGTACCGCTCCTCCGTTTTGAGATTCAGCAGCATCAGCACGAACAGATAGAGAACCAGGATGGCTCCGGCATACACGACCACCTGTACCGCCCATAGGAACTCGGCATTGAGCAGGATGAAGAGACCGGAGACATGAAGAAGCAAGGCCAGGAGCGCGAGGCCGCAATGAACGGGATTCTTGAGTGCCACCGTCAGCACCCCGGCGGCAATACTCATCAGCGCAAAATAGGTAAAGAACACTGACATCATGGTCGGAATCAGCTCAAATGCTTCGGCGTCGACTGCGTAGGTTTGGCCACGGATTGCGGGAAATAGTACCGATATTCCCGGCTCTCCTCGACGTTCTTTTCCTGGTTATGGGCATAGAGATACTTTTTCGCGTCGTCGAGATGGCGTTCGCCGATGTCGTACAGGCGTTTCTTGTCGAACATGAGCGTCCGCTTGTCGTGCGTGGAAAACTCGTAGACTTTCGTCATGGCCAACGCATTGACGGGACAGGCCTCGACGCAGTAGCCGCAAAACACACACTTGGTAATGTCGATGTAGAACTCGCTGGCATAGCGTTGAAGGGGCCGTTCCGAATCTTCCGAACTGATGACCTTGATGCAGCGCGACGGACAGGCGGCTTCGCACAGATCGCAGCCGACGCACCGTTCACGACCGTCGTCGTAGCGCAGCAGGCCCAGCGCTCCCCGGTGGGCATCAGGAATCGCCCGTTGTTCCCGTGGATACTGGAACGTGATGGGTTTGTGGAACATGTGTTTGAACGTGACTTTCATCGCGTCCCAGATCTCATAGAAGAGCGCCGCTTGAAGGACCTTCTTTGTCAATGTGCCCACGCTCATACTCGTCTCCGTTGCGGGCTAGGCCGCTTCGATCGTGACACGCGTCTGCTTGAAGGACGGGACGCCGGTGACGGGATCCACATGAACGGCCATGAGATCCTTGACGGGCGGATCGTTGAAATGCTCGGGGAAAAAACAGGTCCCCGGAGCAAGCGTGTGATCCCGTTGGACCCCGACCTTCATGGTGCCGTGATCCGAAGTCAGGCGAACCGTGCCGCCGTCGCTCACTCCCAGGCGTTCCATGTCCGACGCATTCATTCCGATGCGGCTCGTGTTGGGCGCGATCTTGATCAGCCCTGGCGCCGCGGTGGACAGTTTGCCGGAGTGGTAGAGCAATTGGCCCATGAGCAGCGCAAATGGATGCCGGGAATCCGAGGGCAGGGTTTTGTAGCGCGTCGCGACGGCATTGCCGTAGCCGTTTGAGAGATAGCGGTCCGCAGTTGGAACGATCTTGCGGGGTTGGCCGAGATTGTAATAACCGGGGAGCAGCTTCATGATTTCGCTTTGAATGTCGTTGGCCGATTCGTATTCCCACCGGCATCCCAAGCCGTTGGCCAATGCCGTCATGATGTGCCAATCGGGCACGCTTTCTCCGATGGCATCCATCGCCTGCCTGACACGCAGGACCCTCCCTTCCAGATTGGTGAAGGTGCCGTCCTTTTCGGCGTAGGTCGATGCCGGAAGAACGATATGCGCCAGGCGAGCCGTGTCGGTCAGGAACGGTTCTTGGACGACGAGCAAATCGAGCCGCTCCAACGCTTCCTTCACCCCCAGAGAGGCCGGCAACGTGGCCAGAGGATTTTCCCCCACCACGTACAGTGCGCGGATCTGGCCGCTTCGACATCGCTTCAAAATCTCGATCAGGTTGGCACCGGTTCCGACGGCAGGGAGCGTCACGTCCCACGCTTTGGCCAGACGGTCACGCGCGGATTCATCTTCGAATGCGGCAAGGCCGGGCAGGAATTCCGGTGCTACGCCCATATCCACCGCACCCTGCTCGTTCGCTTCCTCCGTCACGGTGTTCACGCCGCAACCGGGCCTCCCCAGTTTTCCCGTAATCCAGGCCAGATCGATCAGCTTGAGGACGTTGTGGTAGCCCTCCGGCTGCCGCACGATGCCTTCGGCGCAGAGCAGGATCGATCGCGGCGATTCTGCGAAGACGGCGGCGGCCTCTTTGAAGCTGTCGATGGCAAGGCCGGTCTTGGATGCGATGTGCTCCAACGAGAGATTCGAGAGCGCGGCTTTCAGCGCAGTGAATGCCTGCGGATGGGCGGCGACGGCCTCTTCGTCGACGAGATCGAGTTCAATGGCCGCTTTGACGAGCCCGTCGATGACGAGTCCTTCGGTGCCGGGCATGATCACATAGGGATGCGAGGCCAGCTTGCCGATGTTGGTGACGCGACTGTCGAACACCATAACCTGCGCCTTGTAGACGCGGATCGCCTCCTTGATCCTGACCGCGGTCAGCGGGTTGGTCTCCGTGAGGTTCGATCCGATGATGATGACCGCCTTCGCTTTGGTCAGGTCCTCCCAATCGTTCGGCGTGCGTCCGAGGCCCAAGGCCTGTTTGGCGGCACGGACGAAATTCATGTGGCCGTAGCGCGCGCTGCTGTCGAGGTTGTTGGTGCGGAACCCGGCCCGCATGAGTTTCTGGAACAGATACAGCTCTTCGTTCGTGCAGCGGGCGGTGATCAGACCGGCGACGGAATCGGATCCATGTTTTTTCCGGATCTCGGCAAACCGGTCGACGGCCGCATGCATCGCCTCCAGCCAGGGCACTTCGACCAACTGCTCCTCCTTGCGAAGCAGGGGTTGTTTCAGGCGGACCGGTGAGTCGATGTATTCGAAACCGAATCGTCCTTTGACGCAGATGCCGCCGTGCCCCTTCGACGTATCGGCTCGGTCGCCCCATTTGTTTTTCCACGACAGAGGAGAGGTCACGCGGACGACTTCCGAATCCTTGGTCTCCACATGTATCTGGCAGCCGTCGCCGCAGTAATTGCAGGTCGTGGTCGTCTTCTTCATCTGCCACGGCTTGTACAAATACTTGGAAAACTTGTTTGTGATGGCGCCGACGGGACAGACGGCGAGACAATCTCCGCAGAATTCGCAGGACAGCGGGAGATCGCCTTTGGCGACCACCTGGTTGAAGCCGCCTTTTTTCATGAACTGCAGCGCATCGATCATCAGCACGTCCTTGCAGACGTTGATGCATTCGGCGCAGGCAATGCAGCGGTTCATGTTGAAGTCGAGCACCAGGCTGCGAGTGTCTTCGGGGATGAACTTCTGTTTGGCGTTGGGCAGATTCGTGACGCCGTGGAGAAATGCCATATCCTGCAATTCGCAATGCCCGTCGGCATCGCAGACCGGACAGTCGAGCGGATGCACCGAGAGATGCTTCTCGACGGCTTTCTTTCTGGCTTGAAAGAGATCGTCCCCCTCGGTCCGGATGATCATGCCGGCCGCCGCTTTGGCCGTGCAGGAACGAACCGGAGCCTTCTTGCCCTCCTGCATCACCAAGCACATTCCGCAGGAGCCGAACGGATCGAAGGTGTAGTGGTAGCACATCGCCGGAATGATCTTGCCGGTGCTCGCGATGACGTCATACAGCGACACGCCGTCTTTGGCGCTGACGGTCTTGCCGTCGATGGTCAATTCGATGGTCGCGGCTTCAACTTCCGGATTCGTGGCCGGTTTCAGTCCCATAGTTCCTCAACAACGCGGTGAGCCGGTAAACGGCGCCTCGGGCCGCATATGCACGATCTTATCGATCGCATTCTCCCATGACGATGTCATAGGTACCGAAGAGCGTAATCGCATCCGCGATCATGTATCCCCTCGACATGTGATCGAACGCGCCCATGTGAATGAACGAGGGGGCGCGGATCTTCAGCCGGTAGGGTTTCCCTCCACCCGTGCTGACGATGTAGAAGCCCAATTCTCCCTTATGGGCTTCGGTCCCGCAGTAAATCTCTCCCGGGGGAGCGTTGAACCCCTGTGAGAAGAGTTTGAATTGTTGAATCATGGCTTCCAAATTCGTGAACACGCGCTCCTTCGGCGGCAAAGTCACGCTGGGGACGTCGGCCATGATCGGCCCGTCCTGGATTTGCTCCAGACATTGCCGTATGATCTTCACGCTTTCGTAGAGCTCCATGACGCGGATCCAGTACCGGTCGTAGGTATCGCCATTCTTGCCGAGCGGTACGCTGAATTCGCATTTCGGATAGGCCGAATAGGGTTCGGCTTTGCGCAGGTCATAGTCCACTCCGGAGCCCCGGAGGGTGGGGCCGCTCAACCCGAAATTGACCGCATCCTCCGCGGAGACGACGGCGACGCCTTTTGTCCGAGCCAACCAGATTCGATTTTTTTCCAGGAATACGATGTACTCGTCGATCTTGGGCGGGAAATAGTCCAAGAACTGCTTCAATTTCGCCCACAGCGAGGGCGTAAAATCCCGCTCGACTCCGCCGATGCGGTACCAACTGGTTGTCAGCCGGGCTCCGCACAGCTCATCGAACCAATCCAACAGGATTTCCCGGTCTCGAAAGCAATAGAAGAACACGGTCATGGCGCCGATGTCGAGTGCCTGCGTGCCCAGCCAGAACTGGTGGCCGATGATCCGCTGAACCTCGGCCACGATGGTGCGAAGATACTCGGCCCGGTCCGGCACGGTGATGTTCATGAGTTTCTCGACCGCGCGACAGTAAGCGAAATTGTTGTACATCGCGCAGACGTAGTCGAGTCGATCGGTATGAGGGATGAATTGATGGTAGGTGCCCTCTTCCGCCAATTTCTCGACGCCTCGATGGAGAAAGCCCATCACCGGCGTTGACTTGACGAGGCGTTCGCCTTCCAACTCGAGAATGACTTTCAGCACGCCGTGCGTGCTGGGATGCTGCGGGCCCATGTTGAGCAGCAGCTCCTCGGTGCGGAGCGTTGGCAGAGTTTCGCTTTCCGGGTGTTCCGGATCGACCTTGTATACCGTGGTGCGTTGATCTTCAAAGGCCATGGTTGACGGATCCCTACCGCACGGTCTCGTCCAGGAAATCAAAGGTATCGCGCCATCCCTTGCCGCGGAGCGGAAAGTCCTTTCGCAGGGGATAGCCTTCCGTATAGTCGTCCGGCATGAGGATGCGGCGAAGGTCGGGGTGCCGGCGAAATCTGATTCCCATCATGTCGTACACTTCGCGCTCCATGAAGTCCGCGCCTTTCCAAATATCGGTCAACGAGTCCACGATGCAATCCGATTCCGGCACGCGCGTCTTGAGCCTGATCCTGTGGCGCTTGCGGATGGAATAGAACTCGTACACCACTTCAAAGCGCAATTCGTCGTCCGGCCAATCGACGGAACTGACGTGGACGATGTAGTCGAAGTCCATCGCAGGATCGTCGTGCAGAAATTGTGCGACCTCGTGGAGTTTTTCCCGGTTGACCGTCACCGCCAGGTCTCCGCGCCATTCGAGGGCCTGGACGAACGCTCCGGCGAAATTCTCTTGAATGCGATTCGATAATTGTTGGAGAGACATGGATGCTCTTTATGCTTTGACGCGCGGCTTGACCTGTTCGGGCTGCTTCAAGAACACCCGCTTCTGCATGATCCGCTCTTGCAGTTTCAAGACCCCGTCGAAGAGCGCCTCGGGAGTGGGAGGGCAACCGGGCACATAAATATCCACGGGCACGAACCGGTCGACTCCCTGCACGACGCTGTAGCTGTCATAGATATTGCCGGACGTCGCGCATGACCCCATGGCAATGACGTACTTGGGCTCCGGCATCTGGTCGTAAATCTTCCGGATGACCGGGGCCATCCGGCGGCAGACGGTGCCGGCCACGATCATGAGGTCCGACTGTCTTGGTGAGGCGCGAAACACGCCCGCCCCATAGCGGTCCATGTCATAGCGTGAAGACACGGCCGCGATCATCTCGATGGCGCAGCATGCCAAACCAAAGGTCATCGGCCACAGAGAGCCTTTGCGGGCCCAATTCACTGCTTTTTCCACGGTCGTGGTGATGACGTCCGGCGCGCCGTCCTTTTCCTGCCTGCCCAGTTGAATCAGTCCCATTCCAGGGCTCCCTTACGCCAGGCGTAGACGTAGGCCACCACAAACAATGCGATGAAAATCAGCATCTCGACCAGCCCGATCAGGCCAAGCTTCTCGAAGGTGACGGCCCAGGGATAGAGAAAGATCACCTCAATGTCGAAAATCACGAACAGCATCGCGAAGATATAGTAACGGACCGGGAACGGCATGCGTGCGTCAGAAAACGGCTCCGACCCGCATTCGTAAGCAGAAAGTTTCTCCGGTTCGGGGTACTTGGGTTGAACCAAGTAACTGAGCAGAAGTGTGACGACGCCGAATGCCAGCGCGATAAAAATGAAAAGCAGAATCGGAAAGTATTTCGTCAGATACTCGAGGAGTAACTCAATGCCACTCATCGAAATGACCTTTCAACACCTGGAGTTGCGTCAGAATGGGGGAATCTTAGACGGTGGATCGCAAAGATAGCAAGCGTACAAAGGACCTAGGGGGAATCTGGCCCCAAAGTCCTAGGAGAGATGTTTGGAATTCCGCTCGATCTCGTCAGGGTCCTCTGTCTTGTCGGGGAATCGTCTCAGCGGTTTCGGAAGGGGGCCCATCAAGGAGGAGGACATCCGAAGGTGGGCAGGCTTGGCTTGATCGGCCCGGTCCCATTCCGGCTCCAGAGGAGACAGAGCCAAGGCTTTCTTCCTCCGATGGATCTGTGTCTCAATCGGAGAGCGGCGGGATCGTCCATGGACTTTCTGAGGATGCGCCGACATCGTGCTCCCCCAAGACTTGTCTGCTTGCTTCCGTGGGACCTTATCACTGGTGTCGATGCAGGGTCAATCGGCGGACAAGTCTGCAATATTCTTGACAATCTGTGACCGTTTGCTAAGGTTCTTTCAATAGCAGTAGTGTTTTCAACAAGAAGGAATCTTATGAGCATCTATCTCACTCGCACCGCATCGGCGCTCCTCTTCAGCGTGATGACTGTCTCACCCGTTGTGGCTTGGGCGGATGATCTGGAGGCGATCCGATTTGGAGAAACAGCGCTCGCCTTCGCCGCTGGCTCGATCCTGCAGAAGACGCCACAAGATGGGGTCGTGAATGTCACCACGGGAGACAATCAAACGGTCGGTGACCGGATGCAATTGGGATTGCGGGATACTCTCTATCTTCGGCTGAAAAATCCAGGAGATGCGACCGTCGGTGATCTGTTTACGGTGTTCAAGAGAGCCCGAAAGGTTTTCCATCCCGTGACCAACGAATATCTCGGATATCTGGTCATTCGTTTGGCCGTCGTCGAAGTCGTGCAAGTCGACAAGACGCTCACCACGGTACGGGCAGTTCGGGCCTACGGAGCGATATCTCCCGGTGACCCCGTCGTGAGATTCGCGCTGCCGATCGATCCGGATCCGGCTTCACTCCCGCCATCCGGGGATGTCAGCGGTATGGTGGTCGAGCTTCAGGCCGACAAGGGCATGACCTTGGTTGCGCAACGCAATATTGTGTACGTCGACCGAGGCAGTAACGACGGGATACGGTCCGGCGATACGATGGAAGTTATTCGCGCGGGCGGGAACTTGCCGGCAAGGATGGTTGGAGAAATCAAGATTCTTTCGACCGAGGCACGAACCTCGGCCGCCCTAGTTACCCGCTCGACATCACGAATTTTGCCCGGTGACCGATTCCGCACCAAAATACATGAGGGAGGGGCCGTTCCCGTCTCTCTGCCGGTTCCCCAGGAATTGCGGCAGTTGAGCGAAGCTCGTGAGGAAGCGGGCAAGGCCGTCGCCACGGAGGGAATCCAACGCGAAGTCCGGAACGTTCAGCCTGCGTCGCGCGAAACGCGCATCACGCTCAGCGAGCTGATGCGTCAATTGCGATACGAATCGGGTGAGGCGACGATCAGGCCGGAAGGCCACAAGGTGCTTGACGAGCTGTCCGAATATTTGAAAACCGCGCCTGCAGAGCAGCTCATTCGCGTCGAAGGGCATGCAGACAACATGGAAATCGGCCCCGCCTTGAAATCTCGGTATCCGACCAACTGGGATCTCTCAAAGGCTCGCGCAAGCGGCGTGCTGCGCTATCTCATCGAAAAGGGCGGAATCGATTCGGCGAGGATTTCCTCCGTGGGATACGGCGATACGAAACCTCTGGTGAGCAACGCTACCGAAGCCGGTCGACAACGGAATCGCCGGGTGGACATCGTGTTGTATCTTCCAGAGTCCGATGCGCCGCTCCCCGAGCAAGCGCGAGGGGTAGTGGAAGACCGTGTGGACAAGCCTGGAAGCGTGCCGTCGGAAAAAGCCGAGGTCTCGATGGCTTCCGCCGATCGCATACCGGTCTCCCAGACAACCGCTGTCGGCGAAGTTTCCGATCAAGCCAGTGCAGGCCGGCTCCCGGCGGAGAACGCGGCGGAAACTGCGGGGATGGTCGGCTCGGAACAGCCTGCCGAATCGTCCGTTCCTCTTCAGCCATAAGGCGTTCCCTTCTTGTGAGGCGGAGGGGCATGTGAATGCATGCCCCTCCGCCTTCACCCTTCCGTTGTCCCCCATTTTCTCCTGCTGCTACAATGAGCGATGCGAGACGCTCTGCCCGCTGAGTCACCCGTTGCTGCCCGGCATCTATACGCGGAGATCGTCGTCCCGCGTCACATCCGGGGTTCCTTTACCTATCTCGTACCGACCCGCCTGCAGCCGATCCTCCGAGTCGGACAGTGCGTGTATGTGCCGTTTGGGCGGAGCCAGCTCCAAGGCGCCGTGATCTCGCTCAATGACACTCTCCCCGTGGGAGTAAGTCTGGAACGGATCAAGGAAATCAGTTCTATTGCCACGGCCGACGGGCAAAGTAAAATTCCGCCGGAGCTTCTCGAACTTGCGAGGCGGGTCGCCGACTACTATGTCGCTCCCTTAGGGCAATGCCTGAGGTTGGTCCTGCCTCCCTCCGGCGGTGACAACCGGCGGACCCGCCGCCTCACGTTGACGACGTTGGGTCGCGAGGCACTGGGAACGGCATCTCTCATGGATGACGCGCGTACCTTGCTCGAACGGTTGAGAAGGAAACCTGCGGGCATCAGGACAACGACACTCTTCAAGCACGACGCCCCGACACAGAGACAAGTCATAGAGGAGCTTCTCGGGAAAGCATGGATCGCCGAGGTCCAGGCACAATCCGATTCCGTCGGCTCACCTCCGAATCAGACGGCGATATCCGTTTCGTCCTCTGACGAGGAGCTGCATTCGTTTGCCGACGGATCAACGTTCCATGCTCTTGAGTCCCGCCTGTGTGCGACGCTCGAGGGGGATGGGTCGGATACCGTTGTTGTGCAGGCCTCCCTCGCAGACCGCATCGAATTTCTGCATCGGGCGATTCACCGTACGGTGACGAGCGGACGATCGGTCCTCGTGCTGGCCGGAGAAACGGATCGAGCACGATGGCTGGCCGGCAGACTCGCAAAGCACGGCATTGCCGTTGCCGCCTGCCTGCATTCGGCCCTGCCCGATGAGATACGAGCGGAGATATGGCGTCGGGTGCAAGAAGCGGAGCCCCAAGTTGTAGTGGGAACCAGGTCAGCGGTGTTTCTCCCCTTCCGGTCCTTGGGCATGATTTGGGTCGAAGGAGCCGGCGACACCTCATTCAAGGAACCGAAAGAGCCTCGTTATCATGCGCGGGACGTGGCGCGCCTGCGTATTCAACTGGGGCAAGGTCTCTTGATTCTCGGCTGTTCTCAGATCCCGCTGGATGTCGCCAACCCTCTAGATGACACGGGTACAGTCGTGCGCGAAGCATTGTCGGTAGAATCGAAACCGAGCATTGAGGTTGTCGATCTCCGTTCTTTCGAGAAAGGCACGGTATTGTCCCTTCCATTGCTCGATGCGATGCGCGAGGCAATCGACCGACGATCTGGTGCGTTGCTCTTTCTCAATCGGAAGGGCTATGCGAACGCACTTGTTTGTCGCGATTGCGGTCAAGTGCCCCGGTGCGATTCCTGTCTGATCGCGTTGGCCTACTCCAGACGGATGGGGAGGTTGCTGTGTTCGTATTGCGGGACAACTGTGACGACTCCGAGCACCTGTCCCGTCTGTTCGGGCCATCGTCTCCGGCCGATCGGGGATGGAACTGAACGGATTGAGGAAGAGGTCGGCCGCCTGTTTCCCGGTGCGCGGATCGTCCGGGCCGACGGGGACACCATGCGGAAGCCGTCTCAGGTGACCGCAGGGTGGAAAGCCATTCAAGACCGGCAGTGGGATATCCTCATCGGCACGCAATTGGTCCTTCGGGACTATGCCGTGCCTCTGGTCGGTCTTGTCGGCGTCATTCATGCGGACGCCAGTCTCAATCTTCCCGATTTCCGGGCAGCGGAGCGCAGCTATCATATGCTCTGCGAGGCCGTGGCGCTGGCCCTTCCGGACAAAGATGGGGGGCGTGTCGTGATTCAGTCTCTTCTGCCGTCACATCATGCCGTTCAAGCCGTCGTTCATCAGGATGAGAGAATATTTTCCACGGAAGAACTTCGCCACCGAACAGCCCTAGGATATCCGCCGGCCGTTCAGTTGATCGGACTCTACGTGTCTGGAAGAGATCAAGGCCTTGTCGAGAAGGCCGCCTCTGAGCTGGCCGACAGGATCCGAGCGTCCCTGGTCGTGTCGGATCAGGCGCTACCGACCGGTCTTGGTGAGAATGCCGTACTCGGCCCGGTTCCGCCTCCCGGACCGAACATCCGTGGGCGGCATCGACGCCAGATCTTGGTCAAGTCTGTCTGGCGGGAGCGGGGCCTGCGGTCGGTGCGGCAGAATCTCGAACTCGTCGAGGATGCCTACCCCAGACACGCTGTCAAATTCGACGTCGACGTGGATCCCGTCGAGATGTGGTGATCAGCGTTTCCTGCGGGACTCGACGCGCGCAGCCGGGGGAGCGACTGCGGCAGATCCCATGGTCGGTCCGGCCGCCCGTTTGAACAATCCGTAGGAAAAGGCCAGCCAAAACGAGGCGGATAGAATGCCCATGAGCGCGGTGGAGAGCAGCATTCCCATCTGCTCGTCAGAAGGTTGGGATGTCGAGGAACGGATTTGTTGCATCGTGACGATCGGCCAGAGAAAACTCTCGATCCCCAACAACAAGGTAACCCAGGCCCAGATCGTGGCGATGGTCTTGCCCCGCCATGCCAGAAATCCCGTCGCAACGGCGAAGATGATCCCCCCTCCAATCGGCGAGAGTTCATTCCATGCCAGCCACGCGCCGACAGCCACGACGAGACTGCCTGTGAGCGCGTTGATGAGTTGGACCCACAATCGGTGCATGCCGGAATCCGGTTTGGGCCAATGTGACCGTGAGGGACGCGTTTGTCAACGCGGTGCGGGCGGAGCGAACCCAGAATCCTCAGGCGAGGAGAGCGGATTCAGTTGCTTCCAGAAGGGCTTTCATCTCAAAGGGTTTTTGCAGCGTGCTGTGCGCGCCGAGCATTTTTGCGACGTCCAGAAATCCCAGGACTCCGATCATGTCGCTGCCGCCGGTAATGGCGATGATCTTCACGCTTGGCGCTTCACGGCGCAAGACGGTAATGCACTCCAAGCCGTCCTGGTCGGGCATCAAGATATCCGTGATCACGACGTCCGCCGGCTGAAGCCGATATTGCTCGAGCGCATCTCGTCCGTTGCTGGCTTCTGCGACGCGATAACCGGCTTCTTCAAAAGTGGTTCGAATCAGTTGGCGAATTTGATCCTCATCGTCAACGATCAGAATGGAAGGCATACCGCTCTCCGTTTGCTTCAAGGTCGTGTTCGTCCGGGCCAGGGCTGTTTTTCAGCGATACGCACCGCTTGAATTACTCTAGCATCCACTCTGCGGGAGGGCAAACAATTGGCGCCTTTCAAGTGGTGGAGGGCCTGTGGCGTGTCGTTTGGGAGCAGGGGCAGGACTTGGGCCGACCGGCGTCATCACTTGTGATGAGAAGATGATAATTGGTGCCGAAGGCGGGACTTGAACCCGCACGGCTTTCGCCACACGCCCCTCAAACGTGCGTGTCTGCCATTCCACCACTTCGGCACTGAAGCCCGTGAAGCGTGAAGCGTCGTTCGCTGACCGTCAAGCCTTCCCGGAAAGCTGTTCACGAGATACGCTTCACGAACCACGAAGGACGCCTGAGGGAGCGGCATTATAGGAGGAGCCCAAAATTCTTGTCAACGAACGGAACGTTCGGTAGAATCTGCCCGCATATCTCAATTGGGTTCTGTGCCACACCTTTCGGATCATCCGACTCGGGACGACTCATCCATGATGCCGGTTCACACGCTTTCCCGGTCTCAGACCGGGACTCAGGTTGCCGCGTTTTTTGATTTGGACAATACCTTGCTGCCAGGCGAAGCCAGTGAGGTGCGGTTCTTTCGGTCCCTCTGGAGGCGAAAGGTCGTCGGTTGGCCTGAATTGAAAGCCAGCGCGGGCTGGCTCCTCCGGCATTTGCCCGCGCTGTCGCTCCAACCTCTCCGCGAGCGCAAGATATATCTGGCAGGTAAACCGGCCCAGGTAATCGAGCCGTTGGGAGAAGAGTTTTGCCGTGAGGAGCTGTGTCCCATGGTGGCGGCCGACGGGATGAGGCGGATGGAAGAACATCGTCGTGCCGGACACAGGATCGTCCTCATCACCGGCTCGCTGGATTTCCTGGTTCAGCCGATTGCGGAGGCGCTCCGTGTCGATCGATCCATTGCGGCGGCACTCGAACAGGTAGAAGGACTTTATACGGGGCGGCTGGTTGCCCCGCTCCCCTACGGCGAGGAGAAGCGAGCGTTGATCCAGCGGCTGGCTGAAGAATTGGATTTGGATCTGGCGGCCTGCTTCGCCTATGGCGACAGTCCGGGAGATATTGAGATACTCAAAGCGGTCGGCCATCCGATGGTTGTGAATCCGATCCGTGGAATGGGCGCTCTCGCTGCACAGCATCGCTGGCCGATCGTGCGCTGGCGGTAGTAGCGTACGCGCGGGGGTTTCGGTAGGGAACGTTCGACATGCGAGTCACCGAAGTCTTCCATAGTATTCAAGGGGAGTCGACCTATGCGGGACGGCCCTGCGTCTTTGTGCGGCTGACTGGCTGTCCTCTCCGTTGCACCTGGTGCGACACGGAGTATGCGTTCCACGGAGGGGAAGAGATGTCCGTCGCCGATGTGTTGGCCGCCGTCAAGTCGTACGGATGCCGACTGGTGGAAATCACGGGCGGAGAGCCTCTGGCGCAATCACAAGCCTTTCAGCTCATCGAGTTGCTCTGTGAGGCGGGTTACACCGTCCTGATTGAGACCAGCGGCGCCATTGATATTTCACCGGTAGACCGGCGTGCGCACGTGATCCTCGATGTGAAGTGTCCGGGGAGCGGGATGATGGAACGAATGTGGTGGCCGAATCTGGCGCAATTGACTGCGAAGGATGAAGTCAAGTTTGTGATTGCCGGCCGGAGCGACTATGACTGGGCGGCGGGGATCATCGCGCAGCACGGTTTGACCGGATTGTGTCCGGTGCTCATGAGTCCGGTCTTTGAGAGCCTTGAGCCACGACAGCTTGCCCAATGGATTTTGGCTGACCGGCTGCCGGTTCGGTTCCAGCTGCAACTCCACAAATTTATCTGGGCTCCGGACGCGCGCGGCGTCTGAGAAACCGGTTCGGGCCGTCTGCTTGACGACCAGAATCGTGAGCGCGAGCTAGCGCAAAGCAAACGGAAGAAGGAGACGTAATGAAGCAGATGCAGGTTCAGATCAACGTGGGGCGGCCTGAGTCCGAGTCGGTCGAGGTCTTGGCTCTGATGCAGTGTGAAGGGGAGGTCTTGGCCAAGCAGGATGCAGGCGCCCTCGATAAGGCGCTCGGCGGTTCGTTACAGGGGCTCCTCCGGAGCGGAGAGTTCGAGGGGCGGACGGGCGAAACGATGCTGTTCCATACGCAAGGGAAAGTGCCGGCAAAACGACTGCTCTTGATCGGATTGGGAAAGAAAAAGTCCCTGACGCTGGACGCGCTGCGGCAGGCGATGGGACACGCGGTAAAGCGTGTGCGGCAAGTGAAAGTGGAGACGTTCACGGTCTGCCATCCGACCGCGATACCCAGAGGGCATTCTCCGGTGGAGATCGCTCAGGCGATCACGGAAGGCGCCGTTCTTGGGGGGTATCAGTTTACGACCTACCGGAGTGAGGATACTGCCACAAAAGAGGTTGGTCTGATGACCCTGCTCGTGTCGCAAAAGAGTCAGGTTCGGCAGAGCGCCGAGGGCATCAGGCGAGGCCTTGCCACGGCCGAGGCCACGATGTTCGTCCGCGACCTCTGCAATCATCCCTCGAACGTCATGACCCCGACACGTATCGCCGACGAAGCCAAAGCCATTGCCAAGCAGGAACAACTGACGCTCAAGATTCTCGAGCAAAGGGATATGGAACAACTGGGCATGGGCGCGCTGCTCGGCGTGGCCCGGGGCAGTCATGAACCGCCGAAATTCCTGGTTCTGGAATACAACCGCGCGAGGAAGAAGGATGAGCGTCCGGTCGTGTTCGTCGGGAAGACCATTACCTTCGATACGGGAGGGATCTCTCTCAAGCCGGCAGAGAACATGGAGCACATGAAAGCGGACATGACGGGCGGCGCCGAAGTCCTGGCTGCCGTCAGAGCGGCCTCTCGCTTGAAGTTGCCACTTCGGCTCATCAGTATTTTGCCGGTGGCTGAGAATATGCCGGGCGGCCGGGCGATGAAACCGGGGGACATCGTGAAAACGCTCTCGGGCAAGACCGTCGAAGTCCAAAATACCGATGCGGAGGGCCGCCTGATTCTTTCCGACGCACTCTTCTATGCCCAGCGCTATAATCCTGCGGCCCTGGTCGATATCGCGACTCTCACCGGCGCCTGTGTTGTGGCCCTGGGCCAGTTTGCCATCGGCATGTTCGGAACGGACGCCAGGTTGAAGGACCAGGTTCGGAAGTCCGGCCTGACGTCGGGCGAACGCGTCTGGGAGATGCCGTTGTGGGAGGAGTATTTCGAACAACTGCGCAGTGATGTCGCCGACATGCGGAACATCGGGGGCCGAGGGGGAGGCATGATCACCGCCGCGTTGTTCCTGAGCAAATTCGCGGGCGACTATCCGTGGGTGCATCTCGATATTGCCAGCACCGATTGGAGCGAACGGGAACGGGCGTATATTCCCAAGGGGCCGACGGGGATCGGCACTCGGTTGCTAATTCAGTATCTGATCGATCGGAGTTTGTAGCGTGGCACGGTCACACATGACGGTTCGTGAAAAAATCGGCCAGCTATTCATGATCGGCTTCGTGGGCACCTCGGTGGCGTCCGAGCATGCGGAGTTTCTGAGAACCTATAAGCCGGGCGGTGTCATTCTTTTCTCGCGAAATCTGGAGTCCATCGGACAGATCGTCGAATTGACCAATGATCTGCAGCAATGCAATCCGAAGTCTCCCTTATTGATCTCGATCGACCAAGAAGGAGGCCGAGTCTCACGATTGCCGGCCGGCTTCACAATTTTTCCTCCTTGCGAGGTGCTGGGCCACTGTAATTCCGCCGAGTTGACCTATGCGGCTGCCGCGACCATCGCCAAGGAGCTGCGGGCGGTCGGAATCAATATGAACATGGCCCCCGTGCTCGACGTGAACAGCAACCCGAAGAATCCGATCATCGGCGACCGAGCATTTGGGGCGACGCCGGATCTTGTCAGCGATTTGGGCGTCCTCACCATCGCAGGGCTGCAAGATAACCTGGTGGTGGCTTGCGGAAAGCATTTCCCGGGCCATGGCGACACCACGACGGATTCCCATAAGGAGCTTCCCGTAGTGGACGCATCCCGGAAACGGCTCGACGCGGTGGAGTTAGTCCCATTCCGTCGTGCGGCTGCCGCAGGGGTAGCCGCAATGATGACCGCGCACGTCCTCTACAAGACGTTGGACGTGCAGCGACCCGCGACCCTGTCCCCGCTTATCGTCACGCGTCTGCTGCGGGACCAGCTTGGATATGACGGTGTCGTGCTCACGGACGATCTGGAGATGCATGCGATCATCGACCACTATGGAATGGCCGATGCCGCGGTCCGCGCCGTCCAGGCGGGGTGCGATGTGCTCTTGATCTGCAAGGATCGGGAACGCGAAGTGGAGGCGTTCGAGGCGATCGAACGATCGGTAGCAGTGGGGGATATTACGATGGACCGGCTGGATCAGTCCGTGGCCAGAATCCAGCGGCTGAAGCAGCGCTATGTCCTTCCCTACAAGCCGGCATCGATTTCCGACGCAAGACTCGTCGCCGGTTGCCGGACTCATCAGGCGTTGTTACAGAGCGTGTATCAGACAGGAGCCCGAATGGCCAAAGCGTCGATTCCACAGACTCTCTAATGGCAACCAAACGTCTTATTGTGGAGGGCCTCTCGTGCCGCTGAAAAAGGGCGATCTGATTGACGAACGGAAGCGCCATCCTGACTCATGCGGATTGGTGGTCAAGGTCATGGGAGGCGGAGCGGGTTTCGAGAAGATCCTCTGTTGTGATCACGAATTGACCGATGAGGACGTCGTGTCCGAAATCGGTCGATCTGGTGGTCGGAAAAGGGGTGCCTTGCCGCTTGCCGTTGTCCTCGATGAAAAGAAGCTCTATCCCGATTCTTGCGGTCTGCGGGTGATGATCATGGACGGGGGCGCCGGTTTCAGGGAGATCCGTTGTTGCGGTCATTCGCTCACTATCAGTTCAATGCGGGAGCTCAAATACGGAGCATTGCGCGGGGAGGAGCCGGGCGCTCAGCCGAATGCGCCGGCTGGAACCGCATGATGCCAAGGGATTGAGGGGAGTTTCATGAAGGACCGCAGAGAAGTCATGAACCGTTGGTGCGGGGTGATGGAATGGCTCGATCGCCTCGGCTATATGACGGCTGGATTCAGCCTGCTGGTGCTCGGCATGCTTTTGTTCGCTCATGCCTGGTATGTGTTTGCCACCAAGGCCGGTCAAATCGGGCTCTTGCCATCCGGGCTCAAACTGCTGAACGATCTATTGCTGGTCATCATACTACTCGAACTGTTTCGAACCGTGATCCGCTTTCTTCAGACCGAGGTCCTCGACTTGGAGCCCTATCTGGCTGTCGGCATCATCGCCTGCACGCGGCGTGTGTTGACGGCCAGTGCAGAACTGTCCCATCTCCCGTCGATGAATGAAACGCAATTTTATCAGTACCTCATGGATGTGGGGCTGAACGTGATGGTGATCATGGTGCTGGTCATTGGCGTCTTCTTGGTCCGCAAACGTCCTGTCCCGTCCTCTGTTCCTCTCCCATAGAATCCGGTCAGTCTGTTTGGCTCCTCGACCCGATTCGCTTGCAAGAAGTGCCGCTGCCGACAGGCAGCACGCAAGGATGCGGCGAAGGGGATCAGACATTGGCCACCTGAACCATTGCGTGGCAAAGCCGGCTCGGCCGGCTTGCCTGCTTCTCAGCTCTTATGGCATCATGCCGCTTCTTGAGGAGTTGGGATGGCGAATCTGCTCGAATACGTCGGCTGCATGCACATCTTCTTGGGTCCGTATCGGGGGAACCCGATCGCGTTGTACCTCAAGAGATTGGACAACCAATGCCAGATCGGTCCGAAGGTCTATCCTTGGAACGAGGTGGTCGGAACGGGAGAGACTCCCAATAAAGCTGCCGCAGATTTCGAGAATAAGTGGAAGGCCAAGGGACTATCGGCCGACATGTACTCCGGGCCGTCATGGGACGGTGGAATCAAGCCGGAGAAGCCTGCGCCACCCAAACCACCCGCGCCTCCCAAACCCGCCGCCCCGGCTGCGGCACCTCAAGCAGCGGCTCCTTCGGCTACTGCATCTCCCGCTGCTGCGCAGCCCGCTGCGCCGGTTTCCTCCCCCGAGCCTGAAGGTGGTCCGGCCGTCTGATCATCGCTGCTTTTCGGTGCAGACCAGCGGCGCATGCGGCACGATCTCTGCCAGCCTGCTCTGTTTGAGCCCGTATCCGAGATAAATCAGGATACCGATTACCGTCCAGACCCCGAAGCGGATCCATGTCAGCCCTGGCAGCTGCCACATCAACCAGAGACAGGCCAGCGTGGCGAGTATCGGAACGACGGGCATGAACGGAAGCCTAAACGGTCTCGGATGGTCTGGATTGGTATAGCGCAGGACGATGACCCCGATGCAGACGAGGACGAACGCGAAGAACGTCCCGATATTGGTCATGTCGGCGGCCTCTCCGATGGGGATGAAGGCCGATAGAATTGCCACGGCAATGCCGGTCAGGATCGTTGCTCTATGCGGTGTGCCGAAACGAGGATGCACGGCGGACAGCCACGGACCGAGGAGCCGATCTCGCGACATCGCAAAGAAGACTCGAATCTGTCCCAGCATCATTACGACGAGGACGCTGGTAATGCCGGCCACGGCGCCGATAGCCACGACCGCGGCGCCCCACTTGAATCCGACGAGTTGTAGTGCTTCCGCCACCGGCGCATGGATGTCGATCTGGCTCGCCGGAACCAACCCGGTCAGCACCGTGGCTACCGCGATATAGAGGATCGTACAGACGGTCAGCGATCCGATGATGCCGATCGGGACATCGCGCTTGGGGTTCTTGGCCTCTTCTGCCGCGGTCGAGACGGCGTCGAAGCCAATGTATGCGAAGAAGACGATAGCGGCGGCCGCCCCCACACCGGCAAAGCCCTGCGGCATGAACGGAGACCAATTGTTCGGATTCAACGAGGTGCTTCCGATCCCGATGAAGAACAGGATGACGGCCAGTTTGACCACCACGACAATGCCGGTCATCCGCGCGCTTTCCTTGATGCCGACGACGAGAACGACGGTCACGAGGAGCACGATGATGGCAGCTGGAAGATTGGCGATTCCTCCTTCCGAACCGCCGGGAGGATGGGTTGCCCAATGGGGGAGTTCAATGCCGGCCAACCGGAGCAGATTGTTGAAATAGCCCGACCAACCGATGGCGACCGCGACGCAGGCGACCCCGTATTCGAGGATCAGATTCCATCCCGTCAGCCAGGCCAGCATTTCCCCGAGTGTCGCGTACGAAAACGTGTAGGCGCTTCCGGCGACGGGGATCATGGCGGACATTTCGGCATAGCACAGGGCTGCGAGCGCACAGGTCAGTCCGGAGAGAACGAAAGAGAGGATGATTCCCGGTCCCGCTCCAGGACGGTGGGCATCACCCACGATCGCGGTTCCGATCAGGACAAAGATGCCGGTTCCAATGATCGCTCCGATGCCTAGGCAGGTGAGGTCCCAGGCCGTCAAGGTCTTCTTCAGCCGATGGGTGGGATGGTCGGCGTCCGCCAGAATCTGTTCAATCGGCTTAGTGCGAAATAGGGTGCGTATCACGGACTATCTTCTTGTCTGCGGAGGGCAATCGGGGCGGTCGGCCATCTGATGATGCACGTCACGTCAAGTATAGCAGGTCTCTCCATACTTGCTCCTCATCAAGGGCCTTCGCCGCGCTACCGCGCACCGAGCTGCGCGGCACGCAGGAACACCTCAAACAGTCGGCGATGGGATCGGTATCGATCAAAGAGAAATTCCGGGTGCCACTGCACCCCAAGGAAGAAGCGGTGCTTGCGTGACTCAATGGCTTCGACGATCCCATCCGGAGCCATGGCGCTGGCCACGAGCGACGGCGCAACATCTTTTACCGATTGATGGTGGGAACTGTTGACCTGTACCGTGGCTGCACGGACGATCTTTCGAAGGAGGCTGTCCTGGGTGACGCGAACCGCATGGCTCAGGCGTGTGGCCCGTGCCGCCTGGCGATGCTTGAGGGGCGTCTTCAGCTGAGAGGCAATGTCTTGGAAGAGACTGCCCCCCAATGCCACGTTCATAGTCTGCATCCCCCCGCAGATACCCAAGACAGGCAGATCGGCAGCTTGAGCCATCCGAACCATCTGCAGCTCAAAAGTCGAGCGGCGTTGGCTTATGAGATCAAACGGATACCGTTGGCGCTCACCGTACAGGCCGGGCGGGAGATCCGGACCGCTGCCGGTCAGGAGCAATCCATGAATGTTGGTGAGCAATCGGCGGCGAGCCCGGGAGTCCGCTGCGAGCGGAAGCACGATGGGAATCCCGCCGAGTTCTTCGATGGCGCGAACATAGCGGGCGCGCAAAAAATAGGTGGGCTCCTTACCGCCCCATTCCTTTCGGTCACCGGCGTTGAAATCTGGTGTGACGCCGATGAGCGGTTTCATCGGTCAGCGAACCGGCTCGACCGCGGGGGCTGTGTCCATGGCCGGGGCCGTCGGTTGTGTTGACGCATCGCCGGTATCGGCCACGCCGAGGAAGCGGATCGGCTTGTCGCCCCGGAGATGCTCCGGCGTGATCACGTATGTACCGTACATGCTGGTCGTCCAAATGCTCTTCGCCGCGTTCTCGTTTCCACCGGAGAACACATAGGCGAGACCTCCGACCAAGCCCCCTCCGATGGCGAAGGCGGTCTTAAAAGGCAGATAGAGCAGCGTGCTCAGGCCCGAGAGCACCCCGATGCCGGCGCTGGACGCATTGCCACCCTCTGACGAAGGAGGCGGCGCAGACTCCTGGCTCCACGCCGGCGAGACGACGGCAACCGTCCAAAATGCGAGCACCATGGCCAGAGCAATGATTTTGAATCTGAAAGATACGGGCAGACCCATCAATGAAGACGAATAGCGATTCACGGAAGGCCCTCCTTCTTCAACTGAACAATATGAGATGCGGCGGCACATGAAGGCCCATCCACATGCATGTTCCTGTGGGTTATAACAAATTCACCTGTGAATGCAACCCCCCTGCCGCGTGCGGTCACGTCTCAGGTATGGGTCGGATCCCCCGGCTGGAGATCCATTTCAGTCACGACATAAGATCGGATGAAATCAGTGCGCTGGATCAGATCGGCCTGTGATTCGGCATCCCATGTGTCAGCCGTAAGGCGCTGATTCTCTTGGGTGAGGCCAGACTGCACCAGGCGATCCAGCTGGCAGCGACAGAGCGCTTGGACGAACAATTCGCCGGCCCGTTTTTCTTGTGCCGCGCGATCGTCCAACGCGGTGTCTGCCAAGGTTTCGGTGAGCCACTGAGAAAAGTGAGTGCACGTGCGGCTCGCTTCGATCTGAGCCTCGGTGATCTCCACCAGGACCTGGATCCCCCCTTTCCAACTGCGCTTCTTGACGTTGAACACGCAGGCTTGAGTGGCGGGCTTCCCGTCCACCGGCTCCGGTCCGAAAAACAACGTGATTCGGAATTGAGCTGATTCGGTGCAGGGATCCGTCGGCATGAGGCATTGTAGCATGCCGAATGGCGGATCGGTGCTTCGTTGACGGGTGGGCAGACCCGACGATAAGATGCGCCTCGTGAGCGATGAGCCTCATCGGGACCGTGTGCGAGCCGTTCAACTGGCTTTGCAAGAGGCGGGGAATGTCGACGGCTGGCTGTTCTATGACTTTCGAGGAAGCGATCCGCTGAGCTACCGCGTCCTTCTGCTCGATCCTGCCATCCACGTCACCAGGCGGTGGTATTACTGGATTCCGACCGAAGGATCTCCGCAAAAGCTTCTCCACCGGATCGAGCCGCACGCGCTGGATCTCCTGCCCGGCGAGTCCCATCTGTATGTGTCCTGGGCTCAGCAACGCGAATTGCTCGGGACGATATTGAAGGGGCGGCGACGGGTCGTGATGCAGTATTCACCGATGAATGCCGTGCCGTACGTGTCGCGCGTCGATGCTGGAACCATAGAACTCGTCGAGAGCCTGGGGGTCGATGTCGCGAGTTCAGGCGATCTGATTCAATTATTTGAAGCGGTATGGACGGATGCGCAACTGGAATCTCACCAGTATGCGGCGGTCGCGCTCCGACGGATCGTGGACGAAGCCTTTGCGCAGGTTCGCGACAAGGTGATCCGCGGTCGGAATCTGACGGAATACGACTTGCAGCAATTCATTCTGGGCCGGATCCGTGACGCGGGAATGACGACCGCGAGTGCGCCGATCGCCGCCGTGAATGCCCACAGCGCCGATCCGCATTACGGGCCGTCACCGTCGGAGTCCGCCGACATCAGGCAGGACGATCTGGTTCTGATCGACCTCTGGGCAAAGCGTGCGACAGCCGGCTCGGTTTATGCCGATATCACATGGACGGCGTTCGCTGGACGGACCGTTCCCGATACGCACCGCGCCATATTCAATCTCGTCCGGGCGGGCCGAGACGCGGCATTGAATTTCGTGCGTGCGCAGTTGGCGGCCGGAGCCCATCCCTTCGGGTGGGAGGTGGATAATGCCTGCCGGGGCGTCATAGAGGCCGGCGGCTACGGTGCACAGTTCCTTCACCGCACCGGCCATTCGATCGGAGAGGAGGTGCATGGCAATGGCGCCAATATCGACGGCCTGGAAACGCAGGATACGCGACGACTCATCCCGCGCACATGCTTTTCGATTGAGCCCGGAATTTATCTGCCGGGCGAATTCGGCATCAGGAGCGAACTTGATGTCTACCTGTCCCAGAACGAAGCGCTGGTTTTCGGACTTCCCCTTCAGCAAGAGCTGTCGCCGCTGCTGTGACGGGTCTTCGCGGGGACCACTTCCTTGACAGCGGATCTGACCGGCCTATACATTGAACGAACGTTGGTGAAACCGCCCTCGCCCTGCCTGTACGAAAGATAAAAGGGACGACGCATGTTTGGTACCATGGGCATTTCCGAATTGATCATCATCCTGGTCATTGTGCTCATCATTTTTGGAGCGGGTAAGCTTCCACAAATTGGCGAAGGTGTCGGCAAGGCCCTCAAGGGATTCAAAAAAGAAGTCCACGATATCCCCCCTCCGGAAGCCACGCAATCTGATCAGCCCGCTCCATCCTCTGCTCAGGCCGATGTCCATCAGGTGCAGCCCCCAGCAAGTGCTCCACCGTCCGCCCCGCAGCCGCGACCGACGGCGCCCTATACGCCCGGTCCGGAACTGACTCCCGGTACCACCGCGGCCGCCATGTACAACATGGGACCGCAAGTCCACTCGGCTGCCTCCAAAGCTCCCGCGACGACGCCTGACGCCAATGTCGGCCAGCGCCCTCCCACCATGGAGGAGCGGGCAGCGGCGCCCGCACCCATGATGCGGGCGCAATACCCTCCTCTTCCGTCAAGTGCGCAGCAGAAGCCTGTGGCGACGAAGAGACCCTCGGCCGTCGTCAACAAGGACGCGGTGGCTCGAGTTCAGGCGCAACAGGCGGCGATCAAGACGAAGGCGGCGCAACCGGGTGGCGTCTCACCGGCAGACATGCAAAGCTTGGGTGAAGGGTTGGGCGATGCGCTGCGGACGTTCAAGCAAGCCGTGGCGGACGTGCGCAATTCAGTCGACCCCGAGATGCGGACCATTCAGGCCGAAATGGACGCGGCTCAGAAAGAATTGGAACAATCGATCGAAGCGGCCAAGGAACTTCCAGCGGTGCAGGAAGACCCCCCCAAAGCCGTGTGATGCGATTCAATGCCCCGTGATCATCTGTCGGTGGGTGAAAGGCGAAGTTACGTCACGCGCGAACGATTCAGTGCAGCCACCAGCTCAACCAGTTCCTTCCGGGCCTGATCCTCGATATCGGTGAATTGAACCCCCATCCCGGGAAAGAGCAAGAAGCGTTCAGGCTTGTTCCTGGTCCAGGCGACTTTGGCTTTTGCCTTGTGTTTCGCCCAGGGGCGGTCTGGCAGAGTGAACTCGATGGCCAATTCAGTCCCCGGTGCCAGGGGTGTGCTGCTCTCGATGAATAACCCTCCTCCGCCGATGCCGCCCGTCAGACTGTCGTATTGTTTTCCCTCCGGCGTCGTGTAGCGGACCTTGACGGCAAGCGGAGCCCGCGCATGGGCGCGGGCATGCGCGAACCGATACGCGTCGTCAATCGCCACGATTCGTTCGATGATTTCCTGCCATGTGAGTGTCCCGAGTTGTTGGCCGTGTTGGTCATGCAGCGCGATCAACTCGTGATCGGAGTCGATTTCAAGGGTCGTGCCGTCGTGCCCCGGCGTCATCGTGACCGGAAATTTCATCGTCTCAGTCCTTCGGCTAGACTTTCATTGCTCGGCAACTCCTGATGCCGTCAAGCTGCCGGTTTGCCCACATGCTGGATGCTCTTCACGAGCTCCACAACGCGATTTCGGATTTCTGGGGCAATCTCCGTAAACCGAACGCCCATGCCTGGGCTGAATGTGTATTGATCGGCCTTCGGACAGACCCATGCGACCAGGCCCTTGGCCGGCAGCCATTCGGTCGGGTTTTCCGGGAGGGAGAACTCCATCGCGAGTTTGGTTCCGACGGCGAGAGGGGTCAGGCTTTCGATGAAGAGACCACCGCCGCCGATCCCGCCGGCGCGGCTTTCGAATTGCTGCCCTTCCGGAGTTCTGTACTGGACCCGAAATGACAGGGTGACTCGTGGTTCGGACCGCGATTCACGCGCGGCCGGGGGTTTTCGATATGCAAGAATCTGGTCGATCACGAAATCCCAGGAGAGATTTCCCATGGGCTCGCCATTAATGGCCAGCAACGTGACGATCTCACGGGCTGAATCCATCTCGATCGTCTTACCTTTGTGTCTGAGGCTTGAAACGACCTGATACTTCACGGCTCCCCCGAGTGAGGATACAGCGCAAGTATAGCGCAGCATTTCCTCTTGTCGAGGAAAACCAGATACTTATCAATACGAGGCGATGCCGTGGGGAAGGGTATGGAGGGAGGCTTTGGTACAGGGAGTGCCGAGGGACTCGAAGCCGGCGCGACGAGTCCCCGCCGGTCTCAGGCTGTCTTGGCGTCTTTGTCTTGTTCGAAAATGCGGATCGGCGCGTGTTTTCCGAGGATTGCGTCCTCGGTGATGAGCACTTCTTTGATCTGTTTTTGGGACGGAGCGTCGTACATCACGTCCAACATGACTTCTTCCAGAATCGCCCGCAGGCCACGTGCCCCGGTCTTTTGTATAAAGGCTTTTCGCGCAATAGCGCTCAACGCGCCCTCCGTGAACTTGAGTTTGATTTTCTCGAAGGACAGGAGTTTTTCATATTGCTTGGTTAGGGCGTTTCTCGGCTCAGTCAGGATACGGATCAGCGCGCGTTCGTCGAGTTCGTCGAGCGTGGCTACGACCGGAAGGCGGCCGACGAACTCGGGGATCAGGCCGTATTTCAGGAAATCCTCCGGCTGGACGCGCTCGAACAGCTCGCCGAGGCGGACTTCGCCGCGGCTCCGAATTTCAGCGCCGAATCCCATGGATTTTCTGTTCAGCCGTTGTTCGATGATTTGCTCGAGGCCGACGAAGGCGCCACCGCAAATAAACAGGATATTGCTGGTGTTGACCTGTATGAATTCCTGATGAGGGTGTTTGCGGCCCCCTTGCGGAGGCACATTGGCGACTGTTCCTTCGATCAATTTGAGCAGCGCTTGCTGGACACCTTCGCCCGAGACGTCGCGTGTAATGGACGGGCTGTCGCTCTTCCGACTGATCTTGTCGATTTCGTCGATATAGACGATGCCCCGCTCGGCACGTTCGACGTCGTAATCGGCCGCTTGAAGCAGTTTGAGAATGATATTTTCAACGTCCTCGCCGACGTAGCCGGCCTCGGTCAGCGTGGTGGCGTCGGCCAGTGTGAACGGCACGTCCAGATACTTGGCCAATGTTTGCGCCAGCAGAGTCTTGCCCGTCCCGGTCGGGCCCACCATGAGGATATTGCCCTTCTGCAATTCGACGTCGTCGACGTCCTTTTCCTTGGCGGAGATGCGCTTGTAGTGATTGTGCACGGCCACCGAAAGAATGCGCTTCGCCCGTTCCTGCCCCACCACATACTGGTCGAGATGGTGCTTGATCTCCGCGGGTTTTTTCAGCTTGGATGAGATCTCTTCCTTGGCCTCCTCCCAATCTTCCGCGATGATGTCATTGCAAAGGTTGACGCATTCATCGCAGATGTAGACGGTCGGCCCCGCGATCAACTTGCGGACCTCGTCGCGGCTTTTCCCGCAAAACGAACATCGCAGATGTCGATCCATCTTCTCCTGTTTGGCCATGCGTCCTCCTGCGCCAGTACCGGCTATTTATCCTTGGAACCGTCCTTATCCGAGCCCCCTACCGCTTTTAGGGCCTTGGGGGCGCGAGTGATGACCTCATCGATAAGGCCGTAGCGCTTGGCTTCCTCGCCGGACATGAAATAATCCCGTTCCGTATCGAGCGCAATTTTTTCGATGGGCTGGCCTGTGTGCTTCGCCATGATTTCATTCAGGCGTTCCCGGATCTTCAGGATTTCTCTGGCATGAATGTCGATCTCGGTGGCTTGGCCTTGGAAGCCGCCCAACGGCTGATGGATCATCACTCGGGCGTTCGGTAAGGCAAACCGCTTACCCTTCGTGCCTGCGGTCAGCAACAATGCTCCCATGCTGGCGGCCTGTCCGAGACAGATCGTATTGATCGGCGGTTTGACATACTGCATCGTGTCATAGATGCCAAGGCCGGCCGTGACGCTGCCGCCGGGCGAATTGACGTAGAGATTGATGTCCTTTTCCGGGTCCTCAGCCTCCAAGAACAGCAATTGGGCGATGATCAGGTTGGCAAAGACGTCGTCAATCGGCGCTCCGAGGAAGATGATTCGGTCCTTCAGTAACCTGGAATAGATATCATAGGCGCGTTCGCCTCTGTTCGTTTGCTCGACGACGATGGGAACTAGCATTCGGGTTCTTCCTTTCCAAATGGTCCGGACAGCCTCACGGTCCTCGCCCTTGCCGGGCTATCCTTGGATCACGGCGTTGCGATAGACGAAGTCCAGGGACTTTTCGGCAAGAATTCGTGCCCGCAATTCGGCCAGAGAATCCTGTCCGCCCGCCTGGATCATCTTGACCAGGTCGCCATGGGCGATCCTGAGCTCGCGGGCAAGGCGGTCGATCTCCCTGTTGACGTCCTCCTGGCTGACGGTAATCTTTTCCTTCTCGGCAATCGCTTCGAGAATCAAACCGACCTTGACACGGCGCATCGCCTCATCCCGATTTTGCTGACGGAGTTGTGTCGGGTCGGCTCCTTCCGTTCCCCCGGAAGCGTCATTTCCCGCGCGCCCCTGCTGCTGAGCATGTTGCCGGATAATCGCCTCCAACTCACGCTCGACCAGCGTATCTGGAAGATCGAAGTGATGCGTTTCGACAAGACGCTTAATGATCGTATCCTTATGCTGTTCCTCGACTTCACGCTTGAGCGCTTTTTCCATTTCCCCGCGAAGCTTGTCCGTGAGTTCGGCCAAAGAAGCATAGGATCCGCAGTCCTTTGCGAATTCGTCGTCGAGATCGGGCAGCTTTTTCTCCTTCACGGCGGTTACCACAAGCGTGAAGGTCACCGTCTTGCCGGCCACGCGGGGGTCGGGGTGGCTGACAGGGTATGGCTGGGAGAGCGCAATGGTCTCTCCCTCCACCTTGCCGACGACGTGGGGGTCGACGTCCAGGCCTAAGAGCGTGGCTTTCGATCCGACCCGATGCAGATGCCCCTCCTTTTTGGTGCCGTCCAACGGTTGACCGTCCAAGTGGCCGGTCAGAGAAAGCACGAGGAAATCTCCTTCGGCGACTCGATGACCGGCGGGAGCGGCCTCTAAGCGGGCATGCTGTTCACGGAGGACGTCCATGCCTTTTGTCACCTGCTCGTCGGTAACCGTGCGCTTGTCGGGTTTCAATGAGATGGGATTCGGAGCCTTGTAATCCCGTAGTTCGATCGTTGGCTTGATCTCGACGGTGGCCGTGAAGGTGAATGGCGCATCTCTCTTGATCTTGACCCGTTCCAAAGGAGGGATCTCCACGAGGACCGGAGAAATACCGGCTTGTCGGACCGCCCGGTCGTAAAAATCCGGCACAAGGGTTCGAACAACGTCTTCCTCGACGGCTTTGGCGTAGCGCTTTTCCAGCAGCGCAAGGGGAGCTTTCCCCGGACGAAACCCAGGCATGTGCACCTGGCGATTCAATTCCTTGTAGGCCTGGATAAACCGTTGCGCGACCTCCTCTGCCGGCACTTCGATCTTCAGGGCTCGTTTCATCGGTCCCAGCTCAGTCATTTCCATTTTCATGGGCGGTAGTCAATCCTTCTGGTTCTCTGTCGTCGATAACACCGGGCACATGACATCTGCCGGTGGGGCCTGGTGCGAGAGGGGGGACTCGAACCCCCACGGTTACCCACGAGATCCTAAGTCTCGCGCGTCTGCCAGTTCCGCCACTCTCGCACGGCGGGGAGTCCCGGAGTTCGGTCCAAACCGAGTCAGCAAACAGGCGAAATTACGGCTCCTGTCGGTATTTTGTACCGTTGGAGGTGTGTGGCTGTCAACCCATACTCCTGCGGGGCGGCCTCGAGGTTTTGGGTGAGACTTTGTCGCAGAGAGTCGGCGAGGCGGATCTGTTCAAACCCGCAATCGGGGCGGGGCCGATCAATGCTGCAGCGTGTGACATCCGTGAAACGGTTTCTATTCCTAATAATCGGGTTTCCGACGCTGAACATAACGGGTATAATTAAAATGATGTAGCTCATCGGCATGCTTACCCTAAGAAGAGGCCCGCCATGCACGCTGCTCTTCATGCGGCACTGACCACGTTGTTCCTTCTTTTGTTTTTTGTCGATCCTCCCCGTTCGCTGGCCTATCGGGATTATTTCACTGCGGAACAGAAAGCCCAACTCGAGAAAATTCAGACGGTGCGGATCGAAGCCCTGATGCTGTCGGACAAAGGATCTATAGATGCTTCGCCGATCGCCGATCTAGTGGCTCGTCGAATGGCCGAGCTTGGGTACACTGTCGTGAAGGAGGCGAACAAGCCCCACGACGCGGTGCTCAAGGTGAAGTGCGAACAGCGAAAAATATGGGAAGGCACCACAACTGCCGGCGGCGATGCAGACTTGCCCGACGCTCCCTCGCGTCTGTGGAAAGGCCCGGCTTGCCAGCTGACCTATCTCCTGGGCGAGATGAAGATCAAATGGCAAAAGGAAGTTCGAGCGAGCTTCGAGGATTCCGGGTCAGCCGCACAAGCAGCCAATGCCGGTGACCCGGGTGTCTTTGCTATGGCTAACTTGCGGGAGAAGCTCGAGCAATATGATTTCCCAGTCATCCTGACAGCGGAGTGGGGTCAGCCCGACCGATTGCTCAAGCTATTGGAAGCAGCGGACACCCCGCAGATTCGAAAGCTCAAGGTTATTTCCCTTTTGGGTGAAATGCAGGCGGATGAGGCGCTTCCGAAGCTGAAAGCCGCTCTTAAGGACAAGGACCTTTCCAAGCAGGCCGCGGTGGCGTTGGGCAATATGGGGAAAGAGGGTATTCCGATTCTGGTCGACATCCTGAAATATTCTAAACAACCAGAATTACAGGCCGCTGCCGCCAAGGGTCTTGGCGATCTGGGAAATACCCACAATGACTCATCGGTCGTGCCGCCGCTGTTAGAAATGCTGGACGCTCCCGGCGTGGATATCTCTGTCCAGACTGAAATCGCATGGGCGCTCGGGAGAGTACCAGACCGCAGGTCAGTCCAGCCGCTCTTTGAACTCGATAAAAAACTCCAAAAAATCCGGCAGGACCCGGTAGACCCCAAGATCAAGAAGCTCAAAGAAGCGGTCTTCTGGGCGATCAAGCAGGTATATACCGAGGATCAGTACAGCTCATCGGGAACTCACGCTTTCCATTCGTGACAGGAGAACCGAACGCTCTGAGCTAAATCCAGGGTCAGATCGTTTCCTTCTCACGCGCAGCATCTCGATCAGGTCTAAGCGATCCGATGTAAGCGGTCCAGTGCTAATAATCGTGTGGAAGCCGCCTGAGCTTCGTCCCGTGCGTCTTGTCAGGGAGGTCCGCCAGGGAAGCGGGAGCCATCTTTCGAAGGCCCCGCTTCCGTCGCAGTCTGTCTATCTCGTCACACGAATCTCCACGCGCCGGTTCTGAGCTCGGCCGGCGTCGGTGGTGTTGGGGGCCACCGGCCTCGTGTCCGAGTACCCGGCGGTCGATGCTCCGGAGAATCCACCGCTGGCCAGCGCAGCGGCGGCATTTCGCGCACGGGCTTCGGACAGTTCCATGTTGGTCGGGAATTTCTGCTTCAACGAACCGCGGATCGGCCGGTTGTCCGTGTGGCCGTCCACCGAGACCTTGTATTCGGGGAATTCCTTCAAAATCGCACCGACCTGTTTCAAGGCCTCCGCGCCGTCCGGCCTGAGCTGATCATCGCCGGAGTCGAAGAGATAGCCGGAGGCCAGATTGATGAGCAGTCGTTCGTTGTTCAAATCGACGGTTATGTTTTTCTTTTCGATCTGAGGTCTGAGCGCCCGGATCAGGCCGCGTTCGGCCTCCTTCAGCTTCGCCATCTCCGCCGAGAGATCGCCGCGAAGTGACGCGAGTTCCCGATCGCGTTCCGCCAGTTGCTTCTCCAGATCGGCCGTACGCTGCTTGGTCGAAGACAACTCGGCGGCCAGCTTGTCTTTTTCACCGGCGGCGTTCCCGAGGGCCGCGCACTGTGCTTCGAGTTCGGCTGTCCGCTGTTTCGACGCCGCGAGTTCGGCGGCGAGCTTGTCCTTGTCTCCCGCGCCAGCTTGCAGCGCGGCAATCTCCGCGCCGGAGGAGGCCGTCAGGGCACCGATCTGTCTCTCGAGATCGGCGGTATGGGCTCTCGAGAGTTCGAGGTCTCGTTGTGTCGAGGACAGCTGTTGGGCCATCTTCTCGGAATCTCCGGCATTCGAACGGAGGGCGGCCAACTCACGATTGCGATCGGCGAGTTCCCTGTCTCGATCGGCTAGTTGACGCTCGAGATCGCTGCTTCGGCTCTTCGCTTGGTTCACATCACCCGACAGTTCCTTCAGCCTGGCGATTTCCTTGTCCCGCTCCGCCAGCATACGTTCAAGTTCTGCAATCCGGAGGTCCCGCGGATCCGCTGCGGGCGGCACCTCCTTGCCCTTCGCCTTCATCTCATTGAGCGCGCGGCTGGTGCTGTCGTTCGGCGTCTCTTCCTGCAAGTACCACTCTGCGCCGCTCTCTTTCGTCATCCCGACGGTGACGAGTAATCCCAGAGCGACTGCCAAAAGTCTTTCTCGTCGCATTGAACCCTCCTTGGCTTTTCGATGGCTCCCTTACGTCGGACGGACACGGTGCCAGCCGTGCTCGGCGGGGAGGGAGCGGGCCCTCGCCGACATGCGATTCAGAATGGCATGATGTTCAATGCCGCTGGTTCTTTATGGCGTCCCGAATCTCCATCAGTAATTTCTCCTCGTTGGTAGGCCCGGCCGGCGGCGCCGGGGGAGCCTCCTTCTTGAAGCGATTGACCTGTTTCACCAGCATGAAAATTACGAAGGCGACGATGAGAAAGTCCAACACCGTCTGCAGAAACACGCCGTAATTGAGGGTCGGTGTCCCCGCCGCCTTGGCTGCGACCAGTGAGGGCTGCGGCGTTCCCGACAGAGTTAGGAACAGGCTGGAAAAATCAACCTTCCCCATCAGCAAACCAATGGGCGGCATCAGGATGTCGCTGACCAGCGATGAAACGATCTTTCCGAAGGCGCCTCCGATGATGACACCGATGGCCATGTCGAGCACGTTGCCCTTCATCGCAAACTCCCTGAATTCTTTCAACATCGGAACCCTCCTTTGTTCGAGCGATGAGAGAACTCAACGGCGTCGTGTCGTGTCGAAATTGTAGCCGAATGTGATGAGATAGAGCGTATCGGTGCTTTGAACCCCGGGCGGCGGGGTGTTGTTATAGCGGTAGGTGAACTGAAAATTCGCAACGAACCCCTCGATGAGCTTCAACCGGATGCCTTGGTCCATCGTGAGATAGTAATCCTGGCTGTTCTGGAATGAAGGGAAGAATTCGTCGAAATGATAGATCACGATTCGCTCATCCAGCATGGGCCAATTAAATCTCAGAGACCCTCGGCCCCGCACGGAAGACTGGTCCTGAAGGTTCTTGAAATCCTCGTTGAAATAGCTGACGCCGAATTCACCGGACAGGGTCATGTCCTTGAAATACGGTCCGGAAAAATCCCCGAGGTCGATGAACTGATAGCCAGGTCCGACACCCAGCGCGGTTCTGAGATTCAAGTCCTGGAACGTATCCTGTTCAAAGTAGGCGCTCGTGAAGCCGTAAAATCGTTTGGTGAAGAAGAAGTCGAGCTTCACCGTGCCTCGAGCGTTCCGTGCGGCAAGTTGCCCGTCGTTCTCGTTGTAGACGTACCGGCCGTTCAAGAGGAGCCGGAGTTTTTCGCTGCGTCCAGTCAGGTCGAGCAAGAAGCTGGCGTTTTGAAAGTTGGTGTTTCCGCTTGCCGTCGAGATGCCGGCCGTGACCGCGCCTATGAAGATAACCGGGGGCTGCACGAGGGGGTTGATGGACGCGACCGATCCGACGGGAATCGTCAGAGGTTCGGCCAACGACTCGACTTTCAGCATAATCACCCCGTCCTTGTCCGCCTGGGTCGTACCCACTAAGATCGTGCCTTCCTTCAAATGGAAGGGGAGAGGGTGCGTCACGGCCAGCTTGGAGACCTCGCTCCACTTGACTTTGAACGCCTTGTCGGCACTGTCCACGGTCTTGAGGTACAGAATCCCCTCGGTCATTTCGATGACTTCGCCATACAGGACGCTGCCGTCCTTCAAGGTCACAATATCGATCGGGACCGGAGCCGGTGGACCGGCGGCCGTATCCGCATCCGCGGCATGTGCGGCGAAGGGAAGGGCGAAGCATAGAGCCAGGACTACTGTCCAGGCGTTCAAAATCGAGAGTCGTTGCATGAACTTATTTCCCTTAGCCCCATGGGCAGAGTTCCGATGGGCCGATTGCGAGAATTGCCGGTCGAATCAACGGGAGTGAGACTTAGCTGTATAGCCGAATCTTCACTGCTTGGCAATGTTCAGACGCGCGGGCCGGGATCAACGAGCAAAGTCGATGCCGGAATAAACTGATGTCATTGGCCGAAACTGCTTAGGGAGCTTTTCGCAAGCGGCGGACCCTGCATGAAAACTCCTTCAGGCGTCGAGGCACGGTACTGTCCTCATCAAAACGATTCGATTGTCAATAGACGAGCCTGCGGATGAATCGCTCCGGTTCGAGGCTGAGACGGCTCACGTCGAGTCTAGGCTTTCGGCGCGGGAGCAGGAGGAGCAAATTCGATCTGCGCGTCCCGAAATCGTTCCATCACGGCCTTGTTGATTTCCCCTTGGGTCTGACTGTAGTCAGCAACAGTCGTCCAGGGCTGAATGGCGATGGTGACTGCCGGCTGGCCGAGCGCGCTGATGCCGAACGACGGAGTGGGATCTTTCAGGATTTTCGGGTGGCTCTGGAGTACGTCCCGTGTGATGGCCAATGCCCGGTCCACATCGGACGTGTACGCGATGTTGACCGTAAGAGTCATTTGACGGATCGTGCCGAAATTATGAAGAATCTCTCCAATGATTTTCCGGTTCGGGATGATCACCCGCGAGTGGTCCGCATGCATGAGGACGGTGGAAAAGATGTCGATCATGATGACATCCCCGTGCACGCCCAACAGCGAAATGTGCTCGCCGACCCGGTACGGTTTCGTGAAAATGATGGACAGTCCAGCCATGACGTTGCCGAGTACGCCTTGGAGCGCGAGTCCGATCCCCACGCCGGCGACGCCAATGCCAGCAATCAATGGAGCGATCGGTACTCCGAGCGCCTCGAGCGCGATGACCGTGGTGAATAGCAGGACGATGATTCTGACGACGCGCACCAACAGCAACCGTACCGGCGGCTCGAGCGTGTGGCGCTCGAGCCGCTGTCTTGCGAGGTTTCCCGCCCACCGAGCCACGATCACTCCGACGGCGAAAATTCCGATGGCCACAACCGCTTGCAGACCATATCGCACGGCGTATTGCGTAAGCGTTTCCATTACAATCATCACGGCTCCTCCTTAGCGACCGAAGAGTTCTTCAGCCAGAAACTCTTTCCCCTGTCGTTGCTATGTCCTGCGGCTTTGTGGTGCCTTCCAAGAGCCATGAGAGCAAGGGCGATGCTCAGGAAGAAATTCATGCGACCTGTCCGCGGGTCGTTCGGCAGTATAGGAAAGCATCGGAAGAGCGTCAAACGCTCACCTTGCCGCTCGAAAACGTGCATGCTAAGATCACGTTCCCGAAAATTGCGGAGAGGTGCGAGAGTGGACGAATCGACATGCTTGGAAAGCATGCGTCTCGGCAACGGGACCGTGGGTTCGAATCCCACCCTCTCCGCCAAGCCAAGCTTGCTCGACCCGGAGCCTCGTTATTGCGGCGATGAGGACGGGATAGACACCTTGAGTGGTCAGTCCCGAGTGTGAGCCGCCCGTTCTTTATCGCAGTATCGTGATTGTTGCGGGCGGATAAACACCTTCAGTGTGGTCTAGCTTGCTCGACCGTAAGGTCTAACTAATTGTGACCGAGCGGATAAGCACCAAAAGTGTTTTGTTTAAGGGGCCGGGCCCTGTGCAACAGAACCCTGTGAACCCCGCCAGGTCCGGAAGGAAGCAACGGTAAGCAATCAGTTCTGGGTGCCGCAGGATCACCTGGCCCCGCTATAGCAGGATGCTGAAAACGGTCCCCAACTTCGTTCTCGGTCGGTCGCCCCACTCGACGTACTAAACAACGTATGTCTCGTGGTCCTCCCTCCCTGCGGCCTTGTCGGGAAGCCGTTTTGAGCATCCTGCAGTGTCCATGAAGTCACGTCATCGGTTTTAAGTATGGACTACCAAGTTTCAGCTCGCAAATACAGGCCCGGCACGTTCGACGACGTGATCGGTCAGCCGCATGTCGTGCAGACGCTGATGAATGCCATCGAGTCGAAGCGGGTGGCGCAGGCGTATGTGTTTTCCGGAACGCGGGGGGTGGGGAAGACCACCGTCGCCAGGATTCTTGCCAAGGCGCTCAACTGCGAGCGTGGGCCGACGGGCTCGCCATGTGCCGTCTGCGCCAATTGCCTCGAGATTGCACAGGGGAATTCGGTGGACGTCATCGAGATCGATGGCGCCTCCAATACGAGCGTAGACGATGTTCGGGAGATCCGGGAAAACGTCAAGTTTGCTCCGTTCAGAGGGCAGTATCGGATCTATATCATCGACGAAGTCCACATGCTGTCGAACTCCGCGTTCAATGCGCTGCTGAAGACCTTGGAGGAACCACCCGGGCATGTGGTGTTCATCTTTGCGACGACGGAAATTCACAAGATACCGGCCACTATCCTGTCGCGATGTCAGCATTACAATTTCCGTCGGATTGCCCGGACCGAGATCGTGGACCGGCTTCGCTATGTGGCGGCGCAGAACGGCATGACGATAGAAGAGCGAAGCCTCGCGGCGTTGGCTCGGGCCAGCGAGGGCAGCATGCGCGACGCCTTGAGTTTACTCGACCAAGCGATGGCGTTCGGAGGGAAGACGGTCATCCATGCGGACCTCGAACTCCTGCTGGGGGCGGTGCCCCAGGAACTCGTCCGAACGATGATCCAAGCCCTCATCGCCCAGGACGGCGCCGCCGCGCTGCATGCCTTGTCGACCCTGTTGGACGGAGGTCACGACCTGCGGGCCTATTGCGCGGAGGTGGTCGAGTACCTGCGGAATATGCTCGTGGTCTCGGTTACGGCACAGCATGAATGGCCGCGATTGATTGAAGCTTCCTCGGAGGACCTTGCGGAATTCGCGTCGGACGCAGGTTCATTCAGCCCGGACGAGCTGCAGCAGCTCTTCGCGATTTTTGCCCAGGCGGAAGACGGTCTGCGAGGCAGCGCTCATCCCCGGTTCGTGCTTGAGACGGCCTCGGTGAGGGCGACGCGTCTTCTTCGAAAAGGTGAGGGACCCACGGTGCAACCGGCTCGCCCGCTTGCGCCGGAGCGCCCTGCCGTTCCGGCGGTGCCGCGTGTGGAGAAACGCACCGGCCCGGACCCCCGCACAGCCCCGGTGTCGTCGCCGGCGCCACAAGTGTCAGTGACGGCCAAAGCACCGGCTTCACAAAACCGATCCACCCAGACTGCGCCAAAGGCGGAAGCGTCGGCTGCACCGCCCGCGGATGCGACGAATACAAAAGAGGCCGCCGTGCGACCTCCTGCAGGCACGCACACCGGACCGCCGCCGGACGGCGTGGGGGTTGCGCTGAGGTGGGAGCAGTTCCAGGACGAAGTGGGCCTGGCGTTTCCCAACGTCGCGCCCTTCCTTGAGAGGGGACGATTGGTCGGTATCGAGGGCAACGTGATTACGGTCGGCTTTGACAAGCAGGCCACGGTGGCGCGAGCCATGCTTGAGAAGCCGGATAATATCCAGGCACTGACAGCGCTCTGCGCGCGGCTCAGCGGTCAGCCGATGCGGCTTCGTATCGTTGAGCTGACGGAGGAAAATCCGGCCGGACCGACGATGGCGCAGATCAGAGCAGCGAAGGAGCAGGAGCAACGACTGGTGCTGTTTGAGCGGGCGCGCGCCCATCCGGTCGTCAAGCGGGCATTGGAAATCTTTGGAGCGGAACTCACTGACGTGAGACCGGTGACGCAGCAGAAAGAGGTGCATGAATGAAGAATCCGTTTGGGAACATGGCCAATATCATGAAACAGGCGCAAGCCATGCAGCAGCAAATGGCAAAGTTACAGGAAGAAGCGGCCAACAAGACCACAACGGGTACCGCAGGCGGCGGAACCGTCACTGTGACCGCCAACGGTGCCATGCAGCTCGTCGGAATCAGCATTAATCCCGAAGCGGTCAAGGCCGAGGATGTGGAGATGCTGCAGGATGTGATTTTAGCCGCGTCCAACGAAGCGCTTCGGAAGGCTCATGACATGATGGCGGAACAGATGAAAGCCGTGACCGGCGGCATGAACATGCCGGGCCTGTTGTAGATCGGGCGACGATGGCTGTCGATCAACAAGGATTGCTCGCGCGGCTTGTTCGGGAGTTGGTCCGCCTTCCCGGTATCGGACAAAAAACCGCTCAACGATTGGCGTTCCATTTGTTGAAGACCGAGCGGGAAGACGCGCTGCGACTGGCTGACGCGGTGCGGGCCGTTAAAGACGGTCTTTCGTTTTGCCGCCAGTGTCGCAACATCGCCGAAGGCGATTTGTGCGAATTTTGTCTCGACCAGAAACGCGACCACTCGCGGATTCTGGTCGTGGAAGAACCTAGCACGCTCTATGCGATCGAACGTGCGGGAGGATATCGCGGTCTGTACCACGTCCTCCTAGGGGCCCTGTCGCCGCTCGACGGCGTTGGGCCGTCGGACATTCGCGCCGAGGAACTCATCGACCGGGTGAAGCTGGGCGGCGTCGTGGAAGTGATTCTGGCGACCAATCCAACGATCGAAGGAGAAGCCACGGCGATTTACCTTACCAATCAGCTCAAACCGCTGGGAACTAGAGTCTCGCGCATTGCTTACGGGATTCCGGTCGGGATGGACATCGAGTATGCGGATGAAGTCACCCTGCTGAAATCCATTGAGGGTCGGCGGGAACTGTAGGAAGTTCAGCGCAACGAGTTCCGGCCTCCCACGCGGCCACACGTCCCATTGACCCTCTTTTAGCGCCCCTGGTATAGTCGTTACCGGTGCAGTCAGGAAGCCATTGAGGTATGAAAGCACGTTCCCACGTCAGACGCACCAGCGACGCTTTAGCGAGGCCTTCCGTTTCGAAGCGAAAGGCTTCATCCTCCCCCGGCGCCGGGAAATACGCCACCATCCGCAAGGAACTCCAGAAGCAGCGTGCCGCCATCTTGGAAGAGGCCGGTGAAGGCCTGACCAAACGAGACGGCCAGGAGGCGTTTCCGGACGTCAGTGACCAAGCCTCGGCCGAGGTCGATCAGAATTTTACGATGCGCATCAAGGAGCGAGAACAGAAACTCCTCAAGAAAATCGATGAGGCCTTGGATCGGATGAAGAAAAGCACGTATGGGATTTGCGAAAGGTGCGAAGAGGAAATCCCCTACCAACGGTTAAAAGCCCGTCCCGTCACCACCCTCTGCATCGCCTGCAAGACCTTGCAGGAACAAGAAGAACGAACCCGTCGATAAACGGTCCGACGGTCAGCACGTCAATTTCGTGGCTTCAATTTTTTCACGCGTTGCTGCACGAGGGCGATGCGGTCGGCCTCCTCGGGAATGCCCTCGGCCAGTGCCAGGTAGGTTTCATACTCGGTGAGCGCCCGTTTGGGATTGGCGGGCTCGACGGTTTCTGCCAAGTTGAAGCGAGCGATCGCATAGTTGGGGCGCAGGATGATGGCCTTTTCAAAGGCCGCCTGGGCCGCCGCTTTGTCGCCGAGCTTCAGGTAGGTCGAGCCGAGATTGTTCAGGGTATCGGGTGTATTGGGACGGATCGCCAACGACTGCAGAATCTCGCTTTTCGCCTGTTCGTATTGACCGAGCCCGAATAGCGCCTGTCCATATTTGTGGTGGACTTCCGCCTGCCATACTTTGTTCGTAAAGCCGCTGGAGATGGCCTTCTGGTAAGCGTCCGCCGCAATTCGATAGTCCTGCGGACCGCAGTAGGAGAGTTGAGCGGTCTGTCCTCTGGCGAACTGTTGGAGGGATGCGAAGGGTTCTTTGTCCTCCGATCCCTGCGGCGGATCGATCCGTTGTCCTTCCTTCTGGGTGCCGGTCGATTTCAGGCGAGCCAGAAATTCCCGACGGTACGGAGAGAAAAGTCGGACATAGGGATCGGTCGTAACCGAGGCCTGCAACAGGGTCGGTCGCTCTCTAAAGCCAATCACCAGATACTGCGTGGTGGTTTTCTCATCGCCTGTCTCATAAAGAGCGGAGGAATCGAAGCTGGATTCCGTCGACAGGCCTGGCACATGGAGATAGAACTCCATGACCGGCCTGAGCTGAGACAGGGTGTACCGCAGCGTCGGATACGGTTTCAGATCCAGACCACTGCGAAAGGTGTACAGCGCACCGGCGAGTGTTCCGTCCTCATCGAAAAAGTATGACTCATCGCCGTGCAACGGGCTTTGATCAGCCGGAACCATGAGTTCCTGTCCCGTGCCCCACGGCGTCACTTTCAGAGAAGAGATCGCATGCTGTTGGAGAAAGTGCTCCTTGCGCTCGCATAGCGAAGCCGATTTCAGGAGTGCGAGGTCGCTCTCTGATGGAGGAAGGTTGGCTTGCCGCGGGTTTGGTGTCTCACAGGATCCGAGGAGAGAGGCCAGCCCGACGAGGGAGGCGGCAAGGACGGTTCTACGAAAGGGTTCGAGACGCGCTCCATGACGAATCATGAAGGCGAGGATACAGAAACTCTAAGTTGATTGCCAGCCGCGTAACGGCCGCCGAGTGCGCTCTCGCAGAAAGAACGGGGCCGACGGCTGTGACGTAAGGGAGGGAGTCGAATCAGCGCCGCTGGTTGTCCACCATCGAGTCTTCGCTCGTATAGCCGAAAAGATAGGGCACTCTGCTCGACACGCCGTAAATCGGCCGGTTGAGCCCATAGTCAAACGCCTGACCGAATGGGTGGAGGACAAAGGCCGTCCACCGCAATGGATGGTCGTTCAGCGGAGCGCCGGCTGCCACATCGGTATAAACCAGTGAGGTGCTATCCATGACACTGTAGATACTGGCAGGTGCGACGTAGTCCCCATTCGCATCGACTGCTTGTCTGTTGGCTGTGCAGCCTGCGAGCGCCAATAGCAAAAGAGCTCCCATGGCACGAGCTGTCGTCTTCATGTGCACCCCTCGTTAATTCGGTAGAGTTTCGATGTAGATGAACGGAAGTGTAGCCGACCTCCGGAGATCTGTCCAGAATTCGGGAGATTTCAGCCGGGATTACCTAAACTGGCGGTCGGACAGCCCTTTGAGCCGTAGATGGTGGGCGATACAGGTATCGAACCTGTGGTCTCTTCCGTGTGAAGGCAAAGAAATGGTTTTTTGAAATTGCTCGCTGTTGCAATGGTTTCCCCATTTATCTTTGAAATTGCGCAAGGTTCGGAGCTTTCTTCGTGTTCTACTGTTTTGACTGCTCCTTTTGATTTTCCATTGGTTCTGGCACAAAAACCACCACAGGGAGAATACTTAGATCTAGGTACACACACTAGTGGCCTGTAACAGGCAAAGTGGAAGTAATCCGGTGCGCCGGGGTGGTGTACTTCCACTTTACCGGGGTGGCTTGCCGGTTGGAGTGCCGAATGTAGCGCATGAGTTTGCGTTTCAGATCGTGCCGGGAGGTGAAGATGCCCCGGGCGATGACCGCGCGCTCGATCTTCGCGAACCACAGTTCCACTTGGTTGAGCCAGGAGGAGTACGTCGGCGTGAAATGCAATCGGACGTGCGGATGGGCCTGCAAGAAGGTCTCGACGTGTTTGGTCTTGCGCGCCGAAAGAGTGTCGAGAATCACATGGACCTCCCGGTGATGCGGGTGATGAGCCAGGAGGTCAGTCAGCAAGGCGACGAACTCGGCCGAGGTATGGCGTTCAGCCGTTTTGCCCAGCACCTCGCCCGTCTGGGTGTTGAACGCGGCGTACAGCGACAGCGTGCCGTGACGGAAGTACTCGAATCCATGCCGTTCGACTCGCCCCGGCGACAGGGGCCGCACCGGATCCAGGCGATCCAGGGCCTGGATCGCCGTCTTCTCATCGACACAGAAGATCGCCGCATGTTGCGGCGGGTTCATGTATAGCCCAATGATGTCGGCCGCCTTGCGCTCGAAGTCAGGATCATCCGAGGCGATGTACCGCTCAAGGCGATGAGGTTTCACCTGATGAAAGAGCAGCAAGTATTCCGGCCGTTGGAGATAGAAGTCGAACTGCGCGTCAATGACCTGTTCGATGATCTGAGATTCGTCAAGGCCCGAACGTGTTCGTTCTCGGATCTGGGCGGACAACTCTTCCAACCCATGCTGCAGTAACGCCAGAAGAACGGCTTCCTTGGTGGGAAGATACTTGTAGAAGGTGCCTTTCCCGATATCCGCCCGTTCCGTGATGTCTTCAATCTTGGTCCAATAAATACCTTCCTCGTGAAAGAGTCCCAACGCGACATGGAGTAACCTCGCTCGGGTCTGTTGTTGTTTCCGCTCCACCCGCTTGCTTATAGTTCGGCGCATGATGGTTGGATCTCCTTCCCCATCGTGATGTTAGGCCGTCGCGAGAGTCGCACTGTTGATCACTCAGAACTCGGTGATGCTGGCTCGTTCGATCTTCCATTCGCCGGCGAGATCGATGAGTCGGAGGAAAAACGAGCCTTCCGACGAAGCTTCAAATCCGAAGAGCGCCTCGACACAGCACAGTCGGAAGAATCCCGTTACCTCCGCGCGATCGGGTTCCGGAAAGCCGATCGAATCCACCGTCTCGGCTAGGTGGGTTCCGAAGAAGATTTTAGGATGTTCCGCAACGATAACGTGCTCGATCTCTTGTTGTGTCTTGCTCGTGCCCTTGGGAGTGACGAACTCGCCGTCTGGTGTGAAGAGCGCGACGAAGGAGTTCACGTCGTCTTGATTCCAGGCCTCAATAAAGTCCTCGACAACATGGATAACGGCTTCAGCGTCAGGCGAAGCGTCGTTCGGATCTGTTGTGTCTTGGGTCGCGCCGACGCCACTCAAGACGAACACAGAGAGCATTGCGAGCAAAGTCGCCTTCAACATGGTCATCCCATGTGGTGACGCGGATGGCGGACACACTTCAATTCAATGTGTCATGTCTTTGCGGTGCCAATGCACGGGGGCCGAACGACTCGGCCCCCGTAACGGTGTGCTTCTGACCAATCTGGAGCCCTTATTCCATGCGGTCGACCCATATCTTTCCGGTCGCCGTGGTCTCGCCGCCGGCGGCCGTGGCAACCATACGGCTATTGTAGGTATAAGAACCTGGCGATCCGAAACAGAGGCTGGCGTGTTGATTCGGTTCGATCGTGGTTTCACCGACAATACTGGCTTCGTCTGAAAACAGCCCCCTGAGACCGCCGAATTGGAAGCCCTCCTGACAGGACACCCGCTCTTTCATCGGATCCACGAACACAATTCTCACGGGAGCGCTTCTGGTATTGATCCACCTGACTTCATCTCCGACCCGCACATCAAGTTTCGGAGGATTCAGGGACTCGCCCACTTTGATGTCGTGGATCTTGCCGGTCCTCGTGGCATGAGCCAGTTTTTTGTCGCTGGCACAGCCGGCGAGAAATACGATGGGAAGCGCGAGAGCAACGACAGCAACCAACGATTTCCATCTCATAGCGAACCTCCTTGTCGTGAAACAATGGACTAAAAACCATTTTATGACTGGATTAGTCACACATGACCATGTGCTGGCGCATTACTTGTGCCTACACAGCCCAACACACCTATCTCTTGGGAAACTAACGATAACTAGGCTACAAAATTAATCCTGATGAAGTGGCATTCAGCGCGACTCTTTGTCCCCTACAGATCACTCTATAAGGGCAAATCTGATGTTATTTGCCAGGTTTCATTGGTTGGACAACATGTCCCAGGCAACCAGAGTGTCCGTCCGGAGTAAACAACGCTACCGTCGGCCGGATGCCAGTTGACCGTTGGTTCTTGCGGCCCGCGCGTCAAGAATCTAGAACTGCCGCAACGTGCCGCAATGTGCTCAATCCCTTTTGACCTCATGGCGCTTTATGCTCAAGAGCAATCGTCGGCGGCGATGAATCCTTAAAGCGCTCCAAGACGTCTTGAGCACCCATAAGCTCACGTATGCCTACTTCACGTCCCAGTGCGCAGAGGATAAGTTGAGGAAACCAAGAACTGGAAAATGGAGTGGGAAGGAACATGGCAGCGCGCTGGACGGCGAAAGCCGGCCGCGCAGCAGAATGCCCCCGGATTGGTAACACGGGGGCACTAGCCACAGACATCGTTACAGGAGTTCTACTCGTTCGATGAGTTCTCCATTCACCCTCACCATCGACTGGCTCTCCTTCACCCTCCCAACCGGAGCGGTGAAGGAGACGATGGCTATTCTCGAAGGAGAATGGGCCAAGAGCCAAGCGGGCTTTCGAGGGTATCCACTGTCCTGGATAACCATGGCGTCGGATCGAGGAGTGGGAAAGCTTGGAACAGGAGCCCCACGGTCGCCATTGGAAATCCATGTCGATCTCTCTGGCGGCATTGTCTCGGCCTGGCCGGCTAGCAAAGTGCGGACGGTGCTTCAATGGATTCTGAGCCATGATGGCCACCTCACCAGGCTCGATTGTGCCTTAGACGATTCGGAGTTCGACCGTTCCCTTACAGATCATCAAGGCAGCCATTCAAACGGGTCAGTGTGTGACCCGCGCGGACCGGATGCAAACCATTGCCTCCAGCTCCATCCATAAAGGCACGCCGAGCGGAGAAACACTGTATTTGGGAAGCCCGCACAGTCAAACCCTTCTGCGCATCTACGATAAACGAGCCGAGCTACAAGCCAAGGGACGGAGTGATTGGGAATCGTATGGGATTCGATGGGAACTGCAGCTCAAGCAAGAGCGCGCTCAGGTCTGCGGGCAAGTGTTGGCCTATCTCGAAGAAACGGATTGGATGGAGTTCGTAATCGGGGTCCTTCGCTCATATGTCGATTTTCGCCATACAATCCGGGAGGAGGCTGACGAGGAGCGGTATCGAGCACCGCTCCTTGGATGGTGGCAAGAACTGACGGATGGCTTTCGAAAAGGTCGTCTCGTGATCGAAAAGGACGAGCAGAGCTTGCCCAAAGTGAAGCGGTGGGTGAAACACTCGGTTGCGCCGATGCTGGCGGTGATTTGCGCGCAGCATCCTGACGCTCACATCACTCCTAAGCACATTGTTGAATATAAGAGCAGCCGGTCAATGGTCGGGGTGAAACCAGCCACGATCAACAGAGAGATGACGTGCCTTAAGAAGGCATTCAATCTCGAGAAGCGGGAGTGGGAGTGGTGCCGTGAGAATCCCGTAAGCCGCGTGTCGCTCGAAAAGGGGGCCAACAAACGGGACCGCTGGCTGACAGAAGACGAGGAAGCACGCTTGCTTGCCGCCTGTCCGTCATGGCTGCGCGAACTGGTGGTGTGGGCGCTGCATACCGGGATGCGCCTGGGTTA
>Ga0268299_1001240_pt1 | contig 49478 bp, 45 predicted proteins | sample NOBtaG_FD_193484 | JGI IMG/M metagenome (GOLD analysis project Ga0268299, IMG submission 193484) | Activated sludge microbial communities from bioreactor in Nijmegen, Gelderland, Netherland - NOB reactor | ecosystem: Engineered > Bioreactor > Aerobic > Activated sludge | place: Netherlands... | reverse complement strand
GCCTGGATTCACTCCAGGCGGCGAGGCCCATCGGAGCACGGCGCCGTCGGCGCCGCGCGCACGGGGGCGAAATCGGCGAGGTGCCTGGATTCACTCCAGGCGGCGAGGCCCATCGGAGCACGGCGCCGTCGGCGCCGCGCGCACGGGGGCGAAATCGGCGAGGTGCCTGGATTCACTCCAGGCGGCGAGGCCCATCGGAGCACGGCGCCGTCGGCGCCGCGCGCACGGGGGCGAAATCGGCGAGGCGCCTGGATTCACTCCAGGCGGCGAGGCCCATCGGAGCACGGCGCCGTCGGCGCCGCGCGCACGGGGGCGAAATCGGCGAGGCGCCTGGATTCACTCCAGGCGGCGAGGCCCATCGGAGCACGGCGCCGTCGGCGCCGCGCGCACGGGGGCGAAATCTAATTAATACTCGAGCCCGTACTTCCGGAATGGGCCGAAGAAGCCGTGCTCGTGGAGGCCGTAGCCCACGTCGCCGGTGCTGGTCTCGAAGCGCGCCACGTGGTCGACGACCCCGAACTGTCCGAACGAGGCGACCTCGGCGAGCGGCTTCGTGAAGCCCTGCACCACGAGCGGACCCTGGTACATGCCGTGGCGCCAGTCGGGCTCCATGCCGTAGCCGGTGCCGACGGTGATGAAGGCCGTCGTGAGTAGCGACACCTTCACGTCGAAGCCGCCGCCCGGCGCGTGCGGGAAGGACAGCACCGACGACTCGATCATGCGTGAGCCGGGCGTCAGCACGTGGCGGTGCTCGGGGCGGCCGAGCTGCTGCGGTCGCTTCGCGGGATCGGCCCAGATGCGGACGGCTTCCTCGAGGAGCCGCTCGCCGTCGTCGTGCTCGTTCAGGATGTAGAGGATCGAGTAGTCGCGGAACTGCATCGGCGAGTAGTTCCACATCCCCGACATCTGGCCTTCGTTCTGACGGATGCCCGGGTGCTCGGCTTCGCCGACCGGGCGGACGCCCCACGACCGGTCGCGCGTGCCCCACCAGCGATCGGGAGTGATGGCGAACGTCTCGCCGCCGATCGCGAGCGTGCCGGACCAGCAGCCAGTCTGCGCGAAGCGCTTCGAGTCGAAGAGGACGCGGCCGTACTTCCGGATGAAGTGCTGGGGCTCTTCGTACGCCGGGATTGCCCCTTCCCACGTCAGGTCGAAGGCAAGAGAGTGCTCCGTTGGTTCGAGGATGATGCGCACGCGCTTCAACCCCTCGAGCACCTCGACGCGGAACGGGCCGACCGTCGTGTCCATGCGGTCGCCGAGCTCGCGCGACGCGCGGACGACGTGGTGGGTGTCGCCGCGCCGCGCGCAGGCGAACGCGTCCTGCACGCCGAGGTTCGGGTACTGCCCCATCCCCATCACGAGGAAGAGATCGTCGCTCGAGCCGTGCAGGTTGAAGTAGTAGCGATCGTAGAAATTGCGGTCGCTGGTGCCGACGTTGCGGATGACGTCGGCGATCTGGTGCAGCGGATAGTCGTCCATCCGGGAGAGCATGGGGCGGGGTCGTAGACGCCATGGGATTCCGCTGTCAACCGCGCTATGGCGCTCCGACGGAGGAGATCCCGACATGCCGATTCCGCAGGCTCGCGACGTCGACGTCACCCGCACGCAGCTGACCGCGTGGCTCCAGCGGAAGCTGCCGCACGCCCGCGACGTCGCGATCGGCGAGATCGGCCTTCCGAGCGGCAGCGGCTTCTCCAACGAGACCCTGTTGATCGACGCGGCGTGGAACGAGAACGGCGCGCGGGTCACGTCGCGCCTCGTCGGCCGGGTGAAGCCGACCGCGTACGCGATCTTCCCCGAGTACGACCTGCACCGGCAGTACCGCGTGATGGAGCTGCTCGCGCCGACGCCGGTCCCGGTGCCCCGCATGCGCTGGTACGAGGACGACGCGAGCGTGCTCGGCCAGCCGTTCTACGTGATGGATCGCGTCGACGGGGTCATCCCGTCGGATCATCCGCCGTTCACGCACGGCGGGTGGCTGTTCGACGCGCCGCCGGAGGATCAAGGCCGGCTCGCGCGCAATGCCCTCGACGTGCTCGCCGAGATCCATCGCCTCGACTGGCGCGCGCTCGGCTTCGAGTTCCTCGCGCGGCCCGAGTACGGCGCGACGCCGTTCGCGCAGCAGCTCGGCTACGCCGTGATGATGCTCCGCTGGGCGGCCGCGGGCCGCGCGATGCCGGTCGTCGACGCGACGCTCGCGTGGCTCGAGAAGAACCGGCCGGCGCACGAGCCGGCGCCGAGCCTCACCTGGGGCGACGCCCGCATCGGCAACATGATCTTCCGGGACTTCGAGCCGGTCGCGGTGCTCGATTGGGAGATGGCGACGCTCGGTCCCGGCGAGGTCGATCTCGCGTGGTGGCTCGTCCTCGACCGCTACCACACCGAGGGCGTCGGCGCGGCGCCGCTGCCCGGCTTTCCGTCGCGTGAACGGATCGTCACGCAGTGGGAAGAGCGCGTCGGCCGGAAAGCGCAGGATCTCTTCTATTACGAAGTGTGGGGCGCGTTCCGCTTCGCGCTCGTCCTGATCCGCATCGCCGATCAGATGACGGAGTACGGCGTGATGCCCGAGGGCTCGGGCTTCGAGCGCAACAACCCGGCGACGCAGATGCTCGCCAAGATGCTCGACCTGCCCGCGCCGGCCTGACGGTTCCGCGCGGCGGGGGTCCCGCGCCCAAGCGTCTGCCGTGTCCACTCGCGTAGCGCGGTCGATGCGCGTCTGGAACGAGCGCCGAATCGTTGACGCCGAATTTGCGCGGTGAGCGTCGATCCTTCAGGAATGGTGGGCGAGCGCCGTGATTCTCGGCTGGCACGGCGGCTGCAATTCCAGGGCATGCGATCCTACCTGCGCCACGCGAGCGGCATCGCTCTCGTTCTCTGCACGAGCTTGCTTCCGGGCTTTTCGAGCCCGAGTCACGCGGCCGGTGAGGTGCTCGCGTGCCGCAAAGCGATTGGCAAAGCGGGCACGTCGCTCGTCCGGGCCATCATCTCTGCCGAACAAGGCTGCCTCGAGCGCCGCCTCGCGGGGAAGATCTCCCCGACGGCCGGCTGCAACGACACGGGACCGAGCCTCGCCGGCGTCGACGATCCCGCCACGCGCGACAAGATCCTGAAGGCGATCGCGAAGGCGCGGAGCGCCGTCACGAAGAAGTGCGCGGATCTCTCGCCGACGGCACCCGCCAACGCGGGCCTCGGCATGGACGCGACCTGTCCGAGCAGCGACCCGACATGCGACATGCCCGTCAACGATCTCACCTCGCTCCTCGACTGCCTCGAGTGCGCCCACGTCAGCATGGGGCAGTCGGTGGTCGGCGTGCCGTACGGCGCGACGTCCACCATCGTCTTCCCCGGCGGGGGAGTCGGAGGTCGGCGATGAACGCGCGCCGGCACCTCGTCGTCGGGCTGCTCACCCTGAGTCTCGTCGCGGTCGAAGCCGTGTCCGCGGCCGACATGGCCGGCGTCTGCCGGAAAGTGTTCGGCAAGGCCGGCAGCGTGCTCGTGACGAGCGTGCTCAGCGCCGAGCACGCGTGTCTCACCCAAGCCGCGAAGGGCAAGCTCGCGGCCGGCACCGTCTGCTCCGACACGGGGCCGAGCATCGCGGGCGTCACCGAGATCAAGACGAAGACCAAATTGGCGGCGGCGATCGCGAAGGCGCGAGCAGCCGTCGAGAAGCGCTGCGTCGGTATCGACGTGCAGGCGCCCGCGCCGGTCGGACTCGGCCTCGGGACCTGCGGTGGACCCGCGGCCTGCGGATCGATCCCGGTGCAGGACGTCGCGTCGCTCGCGGACTGTCTCGAGTGCGTCCACGTGGCCGCGGCGCATGAGATCCTGTCGATTCAGAACGCCGACAGCACGAAGCCTGCGACGGGTCCACCGTCGTCGAGCGGGTCGCCGCGCCGCGTGAGCCCGAGCGGCACCGACACGACCGGCTGCGGCGGCGCGGACAATCCGTGCCGCACGATCCAATACGCCGTGAACGCGTCGGCGACGAACGACGAGATCCTGGTCGCCGCGGGGACCTATACCTACAGCGGCTCGCTCGATCCGTGCGCGCAGTACATCGACAGTCACGCGATCGTCTGCGTCCTCAACAAGCGGCTCACGATCCGCGGCGGGTACGCCGACGGCGCGTGGACGACGCCGGATCCGGATCAGAATCCGACGGTGATCGACGGCGCCGACCAGAAGCGCGGCGTGCTCGTGCAGCGGACGTCGTCGGGGGCGCCGGCGGCGGGACTCGTGATGGAAGGGTTCACGGTGCGGCGCGGCCGCGTGCAGGGAGCGGCGACCGGTGGCGACGCGAAGACCTTCGCGTTTGGCGCCGGTCTGCTCGCCGACTTCGGCACGATCGAGCTCCGCGACATGATCTTCCGCGACAACCAGGCGCTCGGCGGCGACACGACGAGTGGCTATGGCGGCGCGGCCGCGGGCGGCGGTGTCGCGCTCCGCGCGTGCCCTTCGACGACGGTCGCGAACGTGCTCTTCGAGCGCAACCGCGCCGAGGGCGGCAGCGGCGGCGATCGCGGCGGGTTCGGCATCGGCGGCGGGATGTTCACCTTCGAAACGTCACTCGAGGCCGCGGACCTGACGTTCACGCAGAACCTCGCGATCGGCGGCAACACGAACGGCAACGGCATCGGCGGCGACGGTGAGCGCGGCGACGGTCAGGGCGGCGGCCTCGCGATCCAGGAGGGCAGCGACGCGGTCGTCACGCGCGTGACCGCGATCGACAATCAGGCGATCGGCGGCCACTCCGGGACCAACGCGGGCGGTGCCTTCGGCGGCGGCTTGTACGCGGAGAAGGCGACGTTCGCGGTGTCGGACGCGCTCGTCGAGGGCAACGTCGCGGTCGCGGGGAACGCCGTGAACGGCGGCTTCGGCTCCGGCGGCGGCGTCATGACGATGAACGTCGCGGTCACGCTCGATCGCGTCCGCATCGTCGACAACCGCTCCACGGGCGGCAACGGCAGCGCGAACGCGGGTCCGTGCGGCGGCGGCGGCGCCTACCTGGCGCGCCTCGGCGGCACCGGCTCGGCGACGATCCGGAACACCGTGGTCGCCGACAACGAGACCGAGATGGGCGCGACCGGCACGCCGCCCGGCGGCGGCGGCGGCGGCCTCTTCCTCCAGGGACTCCAGACCACGATCGACCATGCGACGATCGTCGACAACCGCATCGGCCCGACGGCGATGCAGGGCAGCGGCATCGTGATCATCCCCGGCACGAGCAACGCGAACGTCGACCTCCGGCACTCGATCATCGCCGATCACGGCGGTGCGGGCGCGGCGCTCCACGTCCAGCCGAGCAACTCGGTGACGCTCGTGCGCGGCATCTTCTCCGGGAACGCGAAGAACACGAACTCGGACGGCTCGGTCGGCGCGCCCGGCACGTTCAACGGCCTCGGCACGATGCTCTCGACGGGCTCGCTCGGCTTCCTGTCGCCCGGCGCGCCGAGCTTCGACTACCACATCGCGCCGAGCTCGCCGGCGGTGAATCAGGCGACGAGCAGCAACTACACGGTCGATCTCGACAACCAGGCGCGCATCGGCACGCCCGACATCGGCGCCGACGAAGCGACCCCGTAACGCTACGGAGACGCCCCGGACCCCGCGGCAGTGGCCAGGTTGGGTCGAGGCGACGTTGCGGCGAGAGCCGAGGCATCCGACGAGGAGTCGGCCCGATAAGCGAGCCCGCTGTCTGAGCGAGCTGGGATGGGTGGGCGGGGGGCGCGAGCGAGTTCGGGCGAGCCGGGCCGACGACGAAGACGGATCGGCTTCGCCGCTCGTCGCCTCGACCCAACCTGGCCACTGTCGCGGCGCCTAGAGGTCGACTTCCGGAATCTCGATCTCTATACTTCCGCGCGCTGCGCGCGGCTCCTGCGGGTTTCGCGCGCGACCCTGGGGGAATCTCGCATGCGCGCATCCGTGGTCATCAACACGTATAACCGCGCGGCGAGTCTCCCGACGACGCTCGAGGCGCTGAAGCTCCAGACGTTCGCGGATTTCGAGGTGATCGTCGTGAACGGTCCCTCGACCGACGACACCGAAGCGGTGCTCGCCGCGTGGGCCGACTCGATTCGCGCGATCCGCTGTCCCGCCGCGCGGCTCTCGGACTCGCGGAACCTCGGCGTCGAAGCCGCGCGCGGCGACGTCGTGGTGTTCATCGACGACGACGCCATCGCCGAGCCCGAGTGGCTCGAGCGGATCATGGCGGCGTACGACTCCGACCGTGTGGGCGCCGTCGGCGGCTACGTCTGGGACGACACCGGCTTCGCGTTCCAGTGGCGTCACGCCACGTGCGACCGGCTCGGCCGCGTGCGCAGCTACGCCGCGCCGCCGCCGCCCGAGTGCGCGACCGCCGGCGCCGACCCCTTCGTCTATACGCAGGGCACGAATTGCAGCTATCGCCGGACGGCGCTGCTGCGCGTCGGCGGGTTCGACGAGGCGCTCGAGCACTACTACGACGACGCCGAGATCTCGATGCGGATCCTCGATCTCGGTTACGAGCTGAAGATCCTCCCGGACGCGCTCGTGCATCACAAGTCGCTCGGCAACCGCACACGCGATCAGGCGCGGGTCGTCGTGAGCCCGTTCGCGATCGCCGTCGACCACGCGTACTTCGCGACGCGGAACGGCGGTCCGGCACGCTCGCGGAGCGAGATCGAGCAGTCGATCCGCACCTTCGCCGACGGCATGTGCGCCGCCGCCGACGCGAACCTCAACGCGGGGCGGATGACGGCGGAGCAGCACGCGCGCTTCCAGCGCGAGATGGCCGAAGGGCTGAGCGTCGGCGCCGCGCGTGCGCTCGAGGCGCCGCGTTCCCGTCGCGATTTCCCCGCCGGCGATCCGGCCGACTTCAAGCCGTTCCCGCGGATCGTCGCCGACGGTCCGCGCCTGCACGTCTGCGTGCTCTCGAAGGAGTGCCCGCCGAAAGACTTCGGCGGCGTCGGCCGCTATACCTACGCGCTCGCGACCGGCCTCGCGCAGCTCGGCCACGTCGTGCATTTCATCACCGGCGGCGACGAGAATCGCGTCGACTTCGAGGACGGCATGTGGATGCACCGCCTGGTGCCGTGGCGGCGCTGGATCCCGGAGCTCGACGGCGTCCCGCTCCAGTACAACCTCTACCACGTCGCCGCCGCGTATCAGGAAGTGCGGCGCATCGCGGAGCGCATGCCGATCGACGTCGTCTACGCGCCGATCTGGCTCTGCGAAGGATTGCTCTGCCTCCTCGACGACCGCTTCCCGACCGTCGTCGGGCTCCAGACGGCGATGAAGACGATCGCGCGCATGCACCCGTCCTGGGGCGAAGCGACGCAGACGCGTCAGCTCGTGGCGCTCGAGCACGCGACGCTCGCGCGCGCCCACCATCTGCACGCGAACAGCGACGCCATCCTCGAGAAGTTCCGCACGGAGTACGAGATCGAGGCGCCCGGCGGATTCGTCGTGCCCCTCGGCGTCGAGGACCGACGGGCGCAGGTCACCCGGAGCGCGAACGACGGCCGCCTGCGCGTACTCTTCGTGAGCCGGCTCGAGCGCCGGAAGGGCGTCGACACCTTCCTCGACGCCGTCGTGCGGCTGCTCCCGGAGTTTCCCCAGCTCGAGGTCGTGGTCGTCGGCAAGGACACGCCCAACACCGAGACGCCGGAGACCTACCGCGAGACCTTTCGCCGTACGCACGGCGGCACGGCGATCGCGGATCGCGTGCGTTTCGTCGGCGAGGCGAGCGAGGCGGAGCTGCACCAGCACTACGCCGACTGCGACGTCTTCTGCGTGCCGTCGCGCTACGAGTCGTTCGGGCTCGTGTACCTGGAAGCGATGGTGTTCGGCGTCCCGGTCGTGGCGACCAACGTCGGCGGCATCCCGGAGGTCGTCGAGCACGAGCGCAACGGCTTCCTGGTCGAGCCCGAGGACCCCGAGGGGCTCGCGGGAGCCTTGCGGCGACTCCTCACCGACGCCGAGCTGCGGGCGCGGATGGGCCGGGCGTCGCGCGCGATCTACGAAGAACGGTTCACGATCCCCGCGATGGCGCGCGGGGTCGCGTTCGAGCTCCTGCGCGTCGTGCGCGAGCATCGTGGTGAAGGCGCGGACGAGCCCCGGCCGCACGCCGTGTCGCGTGCCCCGGAAGGCCGCGCGGCATGAACGTCGAGCCGCTCACGATGGCGGACGCGATCTCGACCGCGAAGGTCGAGATGCCAGCCGCCGAGCGGCTGCTGTTGTTCAGCCTGGTGCGGGCCCTTCGGCCGATGCGCGTGCTCCAGGTGGGGGTCGGCGAGGGCGGCGTCGCGACGATCGTCGCGGCCGCGCTCGACGACGTGGGCGGGGGAACGCTCGTCTGCGTCGATCCCGCGCCGCGCGTCTCCGACACGGACTGGACGCGCATCGCGCATCGCGTGACGCTGCTCTCGGGCGATCTGGCGGACGTGGTCGACGAGGTACGCGCCGTCGCGGGCGGCTTCGTCGACCTCGCGTTCGTCGCCGCGGAGCGCGCGGAGGTCGGCCGCACCCTCGAAGCGACGTCGCGTCTTCTCGGTGAGGGCGCCTATCTGCTGCTCCAGGGCGCGCTCGACGTCGACGGTGCGCGCGCGGTCGATGCGCTCGTCGCGCGCGGCCGGCGCTTCGTCGATTGCGGCGCGCTGTCGGCGGCTCGCGACGCGGGTGCATTGCGCTTGCTGCGCCACGTCGCGCGGCCGACCGTCGCGGCGCGTGGGGCGCACGACGGGGGGTTCCGCACCGACGAGCTCGCGGCGATTCTCGCCGAAACGACTCAGCTCGACGCGGCGAGCGCGGAGCGCGCGGCTCGGGGCCTCGTCGATCCGTTGGCGTACCCGATCGACTACGTCGCCGAGTGCAAGGCGCTCTGGGTGGAGAGCCCCGACGACTTCGTGGCCGGTCTGTATCGCATCCTGCTGAGCCGCGAGGCGGACCCGTCCGGCGCGGGCTACTACGTCGGTCGTCTGAAGCTCGGCGATTCCCGACTCGACGTCGTCCGCATGCTGGCGTCGTCGGAGGAGGCGCGCGAGAAGGGGCTTCGCACCGACTGGATCGACCAGCTCGTGCGCACGAGCCCGACGTTCCCCGTCGGGATGACGTGGGCGAACGGTACGTGGAACCGCCGCCTGCGGAGCTGGATCCGGCGCCAGCCGGCGCTCGCGCGCGCCGCGCGCTACGCGATGGTCGCGGGACGGACGCCGTGGACGATCGAGCGGCTGCACGCGCTCGTGGCGGAGCAGCAGCAGATGCTCGAACAGCAACGGCGGCAGATCCAGCGCCTCGAGCGCCAGGTCGGGCAGGATGCCGACGGCGAAGATGCGCCGGCGATCGGGGAGCGGCTCGCTGCGTTGTCGGGCGAGGTCGCGGTCCAGAACCGGATGCTCGTGCGATTGACCGACGCGGTCGATCGCGTCCTTCGCGAGCTCGCCGCACGGCGCTAGCGCGGCAACGGCGCGTGCGGGCGATCGTCGGATTCCTCGCGGTCGTCGCGGCCGCCATCGGCCTCTTCCTCACGACGTTCATGGCCGCGCCGTTGCCGGCGCCGGCGCCGCTCGCGGCGACGAGCCTCCCACCCGCGACACCACCCGCGGCGATGGCCCTTTTCCAGTTGCCGACCGGCGTCACGCACCGCAGCGCCGCGTTCGGCTACCGCGGCGGGTCGTTTTTCGAGCCGCGCGACTTCGCGATGACGGCGGCGCTGGTCCGCCATCCCGGCGGCGATCTCCTGATCGACACCGGCTTCGGCCGCACGATCGACGCCCAGGTCGACCTCATGCCGTTCTTCTTCCGAATGACGACGAGCTACACGCGGTTCCCGTCGGCGGCGGAGCGCCTCGCGGCGGCGGGGTACGACTCGACGCGACTCCGCGCCGTGCTCCTCACGCACGCGCACTGGGATCACGCGAGCGGCTTGCCGGAGTTTCCGGGCACCCCGGTCTGGGTGACGCCGGAGGAGCGCCGCTTCGTCGCCGAGGGCGGCTGGATCACCGCCGTCGCCCGCGAGACCGGCGCGCGCTTCGAGGAGTACGCGTTCGCGGGCGGCCCGTACCTCGGCTTTCCGCGGAGCCACGACGTCTACGGCGACGGCGCCGTCGTGGTCGTTCCGGCGCCGGGCCACACGCCGGGCTCGGTGATCGTCTTCGTCGCGCTCCCGAGCGGCAAGCGCTACGCCTTCGTCGGCGACCTCGTCTGGCAGCGCGAGGGCATCAGCGAGCGCGAGGAAAAGCCGTGGCTGCAACGCACGCTCGCCGACCGTGACCCCGCGGCCGTGCGTGAGCGGATTCTCCACATGGCCGCGATCGCCGCCCGCTTCCCGGAGCTCGTGATCGTCCCCGCGCACGACGCGCGAGCGTTCGGCGAGCTGCCGATCTTCGAGTGATCGATCAGTCGCGCGGCTTGCGGACCCGGTTGGCGGTTTCCCAGACGGTCTGAAGCGCGCCCGACTCGCCGAGGAGCTCGTTCGGGTTCCGCTTGTCGATGTGCCCGATGAGCCCGCGATAGACGCCGTAGCCGACGAGCTCGCGGAGCCGCGGCCCGAAGCCGCGCGCGATCTCGCGCGGGATGCCGAGCTGCTGGTTTTCCTGCTGCCGCACCCAGCCGGCGCAGTAGTTCATCGCGATGCCGACCCGCACCGCGTCGCTGCGGTTCGCGCCGCCGCCGTGCCAGAGGCTCCCGTGCCAGACGAGCACGCTGCCCTGCCGCATGACCGCCGGGATGGTCTCGTGCTCGGAGCCGTACGCCGGACTGTGGTCGCGCGTGTGCGAGCCCGGAATGATGCGGGTCGCGCCGTTCGGCTCGGTGAAATCGGTGAGCGCCCACATCGTGTTGCAGACGGTCGGGACGTGGGGCTTCGGCAACGGCAGGAGCTGGTCGTCGGCGTGGATCGGCTGCGCGCGTTCGCCGGGGTGGATCGCGATCGACGAGAGCGACGAGATCAAGCAGCCGGAATCGAGCACGCCCTCGACGACCGGCAGGACGCGCGCGTGCACCGGGATCGCCTCGAAGAGCGCCCCGTAGACCAGGAGGTTGTAGACGCGCTTCGTCCGCCGGCCTTCGAAGTCGTTGCTCGCGAACTCGACGCCGAGGCGGCTCTCGAGGCGTTCGATCTCCGCGAGCAGCGTTTCGGCTTCCGCGCGCGTGAAGACGTCCTCGACGACGGTGTAGCCGTCGCGTTCGATGCGGGCGAGGTGCTCGGCGGTGTCGGTCACGACCGTGCCTCGGCGCGGCGGGCCGCGGCCTCGCGTACCGGCACGGCGCTACGAACGTCGTTGCCGAGGGCCGTCTCGTGCTGGCGTACGATCAGGAGCGACGCCGGGCAGTCGCGGACGATCGTCTCGGGCTGCATGCCGAACGAGCGGTGCTCGAGGCCCCAATCGGCGCTCGCCCCGATCACGACGAGGTCGTAGCCCGTTTCGCATTCCTCGATGACCGCGTGGATCGGCTCGGCGTGGTCGAGCTTCTTCACCTCGATGCGTCCGCCGTTCGCGTACGTTTCGCCGTGCAGGTCGGCGAGCGCGCTCGCGGCGTCGTCCGCGCCGGCGGCGGCCTTCGGGTCGAGGTTCAGGACGTGCAGCACCGTGACCTTGGCTCCGACGTGGCGCGCGATGCGGAGGCCGAGGGCCAGGGCGCCGCGATCGTGCGGGCCGCCGCGGAACGGCACCAACACGCGGCCGATCCATTCGAGGCCGCGGTCGACGAGCACCGCGACCGACGTGTCGGCGTGCCCCATCACGTCGTGGACGGTGCCGCTCAGGACGGCGCGGCCGAGCACCGGTTTGTGCCAGCCCATGATGACGAGATCGGCGCGCTTCACGGCGGCGACCTCGCAGATGTCGGCGGACGGACGCGGCGACACGAAGGAGAGCGGGCGGACCGTGAGGCCGAGCGCGTCGGCGCGCTCGAGCAGCGGACCGAGCGCGGACGTCTCGCTCGCGCGCGTTTCTTCCTGCTCGGCGAGCACGAACGAGGCGCGGCCGGTCGGCGGCAGCAAGCGGAGCGCGTAGAGGCGGTTCTGCTCGTCGGTCTCGCCGAGGAGCGCGCCGGCGACGGTGACCATGCCCGGCCCCGAGCGGTCGTACGCGACGCACGTCAGCACGGTGAAGCCGTCGGCGGGCGCGACGTCGACCTCGGGCTGCTCCTCGGCGACGGCCGCGGGGTAGATCACCTCGAGGAGCGGCGTCGTCATGAAGGTCGTGACGAGCGCCATGATGACCATCATCGTGAAGAGGGTCGGCGAGATCACCCCGAGATCGAGGCCGATGTTGAGCACGATCAGCTCCATCAGCCCGCGGGTGTTCATCAGGATGCCGAGCGCCGCCGATTCGCGCCACGGAATCCCGGTCAGGCGGGCGGCGACCGCGCTGCCGCCGAATTTGCCGATGCACGCGACGAGGATCACGGCGCCGCAGACGGCCCAATCCTGGAGCGAGTCGAGGAGCCCGATCTCGGTGCGGAGGCCGCTGTAGGCGAAGAAGAGCGGCAGGAGCATGACCACGACCAGATCCTCGAGCTTGTCGGCGAGGATCTGCGCGAAGTGATTCTCCTTCGGCACGACCGCGCCGAAGATGAAGGCGCCGAAGAGCGCGTGGATGCCGATCAGCTCGGTGATCCAGCTCGACAGCAGGAGGAGGAGCAGCGTGCCGGCGACGAGGTTCTGGCTGAGCCCTTCCTTGTTCGCGCTCCGCGCCGCGAGCCGCTCGACGAGCGGGCGCACGCCGCGCAGCATGAAGACGATGTAGGCGATCGCGTACGCGGTGGTCCACGCGCCGTCCGCGAGGTTCGACGCGCGCACGAGCGAGACCACACAGGCGAGGATGCACCACGCGGTGACGTCGTCGACCGCCGCGCACGTGATCGCGACGGCGCCGACCTTGGTGCGGAGGAGGCGGCGCTCGACGAGGATGCGCGCCAACACCGGGAAGGCCGTGATGCTCATGGCCGCGCCCATGAAGAGCGCGAACGAGAAGAACGGGACGCCCGGCGGTGCGAGCTCGACGTGCAGGTGGTGCGCGAGCCACGCGCCGAGCGCGAAGGGCACGACGATGCTGGTGTGGCTGATCGCGATCGCGGTGTGACCACGCCCGCGGAGCAGCGTCGTGTCGAACTCGAGGCCGACCAGGAACATGAAGAGAATCAGACCGAACTGGCTGAGGAGTCCGAGGAGCGGCATGCCCGCCGCGGGGAAGAGTGCCTTGGAGACTTCGGGCGCCAGCCATCCGAGGAGCGACGGCCCGAGCGCGATGCCGGCGACGATCTCCGCGATCACCATCGGCTGGCGGATGCGGCGGGTGGCGAGCCCGATCGCACGCGACGCCGCGACGATGAGAATCGTCTGAACGATGAAGAGCGGAAGGGGGCCGTGAATCAACGAAGCCAGCATGCAGCCGCCCGGAGACTGGCAGACCGGCGACGGAGGGGCAACCGGCCCGTCAGAGGCTGACGATCGCGGTCGCGCCATCACCGGGCCCCTGCTAGACGACTCCGATGCCCGACCGCATCGTCGTGCGCGGCGCGCGCGAGCACAATCTCAAGGACATCGACGTCGAGATTCCGCGCGAGAAGCTGGTGGTCATCACCGGGCTCTCGGGATCGGGCAAGTCCTCGCTCGCCTTCGACACGCTCTACGCCGAGGGGCAGCGGCGCTACGTGGAATCCCTTTCCGCGTACGCACGCCAGTTCCTCGAGCAGATGGAGAAGCCCGACGTCGACGCGATCGAAGGCCTTTCGCCGGCGATCGCGATCGAGCAGAAGACGGCGAGCAAGAACCCGCGCTCGACCGTCGCGACCGTCACCGAGATCCACGACTATCTCCGGCTGCTCTTCGCGCGCGCCGGCCGCGCGCATTGCCCCGAGTGCGGAAAGCCGATCACGTCGCAGACGGTGCAGCAGGTCGTCGATCGCTTGCTCGCGCTGCCGGAGAAGACACGCTTCAACCTCTACGCACCGGTGATCCGCGGCCGGAAGGGCGAGCACAAGCGCGAGCTCCAGGAGCTCCGCCAGGCGGGCTTCGTGCGCGTGCGCGTCGACGGCGAGCTTCGCGAGCTCGCGGACGAGATCGTGCTCGCGAAGACCGTGGCGCACACGATCGAGGTATTGGTCGATCGCCTCGCGGTGCGCGCCGGGCTCGAGAAGCGGCTCGCCGACTCGCTCGAAACCGCGTTCGCGCGCGGCGACGACCTGGCGCGCGTCGAGCGGCTCGCCGACGACGGCGGCGTCGCGGAGGAGATGCTCTTCAGCCGCCGCTTCGCGTGCGTCGACTGCGGCACGTCGCTCCCCGAGCTCAGCCCGCGCATGTTCTCGTTCAACAGCCCGCAGGGCGCGTGTCCCGACTGCAACGGGCTCGGCGTCAGCCGCTACTTCGATCCGGATCTCATCATTCCCGACGTCCGGAAGTCGCTGCGCGACGGCGCGGTCGCGACGGTCGACCGCAAGACGGCCGGCCAGCTCGCGAACGTCTTCGCCGCGCTCGCCGCGCGCTACAAGTTCGCGCTCACGACCCCGTGGAACGAGCTCTCCGCGCCCGCGCGCAAGGTCGTGCTCGACGGCACCGGCGGCAAGGAGCTCGAGATCGAGTTCAAGAAGGACGGCAAACGCCACACGTTCATGCGGGCGTGGGAGGGGCTCGTCGGGTTCTTCAAGCGCCGCTACGAGGCGACGGAGTCACCGTGGCTCCGCGACGAGCTCGAGAGCCTGATGAGCTCTCGGCCCTGCGCCGGCTGCGGCGGCGCGCGGCTCCGGCGCGAGAGCCTCGCGGTCCGCGTCGCGGGGAAGACGATCGCGGAGGTGTCGCGCTTCTCGGTCGCCGAGGCGTGCGCGTTCTTCAAGACGATCGAGCTCGGCACGCAGGAGATGGAGATCGCGCGCCTCCTCTTGAAGGAGATCCGCGACCGCCTCGGGTTCCTCCAACAGGTCGGCCTCGACTACCTCAGCCTCGACCGGACGAGCGCGACGCTCTCCGGAGGCGAGGGCCAGCGCATCCGGCTCGCGACGCAGATCGGCTCGAGCCTCTCCGGCGTCCTCTACATCCTCGACGAGCCGTCGATCGGTCTGCATCAGCGCGACAACGACCGGCTCCTGGCGACGCTCGAGCGCCTGCGCGACCTCGGCAACACGGTGCTCGTCGTCGAGCACGACCGCGACACGATGATCGCCGCGGATCATCTCATCGACATGGGACCGGGCGCCGGACGGCACGGCGGCAGCATCGTCGCCGAGGGCACGCCCGCCGAGGTGATGGCGAATCCCAAGTCGCTCACGGGGCGATACCTCTCCGGCGACGCCGCGATCGCGACCCCGAGCTCGCGGCGGGGCGGCTCCGGATGGAATCTGGTGATCCGCGGCGCTCGCGAGCACAATCTCCAGAACGTCACCGCCGAGATCCCGCTCGGCACCATCACGTGCGTGACCGGCGTCTCCGGATCGGGCAAGAGCTCGCTCGTCCTCGATACGCTCTATCGAGCGTTGGCGCAGAAGCTCTCCGGCAGCCGCGAGCGCGCCGGCGCGCACGACGAGCTCGAAGGCTGGCAGCTCCTCGACAAGGTCATCGACATCGACCAGGCACCGATCGGCCGGACGCCGCGCTCGAACCCCGCCACCTACACCGGCCTCTTCACCCACATCCGCGAGGTCTTCGCGCAGCTCCCGGAGGCGCGGACGCGCGGCTACGACCCGGGCCGGTTCTCCTTCAACGTGAAGGGCGGACGGTGCGAGGCCTGCGCCGGCGACGGGGTGATCCGCATCGAGATGCACTTCCTCCCCGACGTCTACGTGACCTGCGAGGTCTGCAAAGGCCGGCGCTATTCCCGGGAGACCCTCGAGGTCCTCTACCGGGGGAAGAGCATCGCCGATGTCCTCGACCTCACGGTCGCCGAGGCGCTCGACTTCCTTTCGGCCCACGCCCCCATCCGGACCAAACTTGCAACGCTGCACGACGTCGGTCTCGACTACGTGCATCTCGGTCAGGCCGCGACGACCCTGTCCGGGGGCGAGGCCCAGCGCATCAAGCTCGCCCGCGAGCTCGCAAAGCGTGCAACTGGCCGAACTCTCTACATTTTAGACGAGCCGACGACGGGCCTTCACTTCGAGGACGTGCGTCGGCTGCTCGCCGTCCTCGAGCGCCTCGCCGATCAGGGGAACACCGTCGTCGTCATCGAGCACAACCTCGACGTCATCAAGACGGCCGACCGGATCATCGACCTCGGTCCCGAGGGCGGCAGTGGCGGCGGCCGTGTGATCGCCGTCGGGACGCCGGAGGAGGTCGCGGCACGCCCGGATTCGCACACCGGTCGCTACCTCCGCGACGCGCTCGACCCGCACCAAAAGCCCGCCAAACCTGCGATCGCGGGTTGACTCTTCGCCGGGTCGCCCATAAGAGACTGATCAGCTCTGAATTGGGTGGATTCTCCGAACCCTCCGCACTACCAGCAGGAATCGCGCAGGTCACCAGAAGGAGCAGCACAATGACGCGACGTGTTTACATGGACAATCACGCGACGACGCCGGTCGACCCCCGGGTCGTGGAGGCGATGCTTCCGACGTTCACCGAGACCTTCGGGAACTCCGGTAGCCGCAACCACGCCTTCGGCTGGGAAGCCGAGGCGCTGGTCGACAAGGCGCGGGAGCAGGTCGCGAAGGTGATCGGCGCGAAGGCGAAGGAGATCATCTTCACGAGCGGCGCCACCGAGTCCGACAACCTCGCGATCAAGGGTGTCCTCGAGTTCTACAAGGAGAAGGGCAACCACATCATCACGGCGACGACCGAGCACAAGGCCATCCTCGACACCTGCAAGGCGCTCGAGCGGAAGGGCCTCGCGACGGTGACGTACCTGCCCGTCGACGAGTTCGGTCAGATCTCTCTCGAAGGGCTGCGCAACGCGATCACGGACAAGACGGTCCTGATCACGATCATGCACGCGAACAACGAGATCGGGACCCTCCAGCCGATCCACGACATCGGCAAGATCGCCAAGGAGAAGGGCGTCCTCTTCCACACCGACGCGGCGCAGAGCGCCGGCAAGATCCCCGTCGACGTGGACGCGATGGGCGTCGATCTGCTCTCGATCTCGGCGCACAAGATCTACGGCCCGAAGGGCGTCGGCGCGCTCTACGTTCGCGCCCGCAACCCGCGCGTGCGACTCGCGCCGCAGCTCGACGGCGGAGGCCAGGAGCGCGGCTTCCGGTCGAGCACGCTGAACGTCCCCGGCATCGTCGGCCTCGGCCGCGCGATGGAGATCGGCGGCGAGGAGATGGAGAAGGAGAACGAGCGCCTGCTCCGGCTCCGCGAGCGCCTGCGTCAGGGCATCATGGGCAAGCTCGACGACGTGTACCTCAACGGTCACCCGATGCAGCGCCTGCCCGGCAACCTCAACATCAGCTTCGCGTACGTCGAAGGCGAGTCGCTCCTCATGGGGCTCAAGGACATCGCGGTGTCCTCGGGCTCGGCTTGCACCTCGGCGACGCTCGAGCCTTCGTACGTGCTGAAGGCGCTCGGCGTCGGCGACGAGCTCGCGCACACGTCGATCCGTTTCGGCCTCGGCCGCTTCAACACCGAGGAAGAAGTCGACTACGTCGCCGAGCGCGTGGTCAGCGAAGTCACTCGGCTCCGCGAGATGTCGCCGCTCTACGAGATGGCCAAGGAAGGCATCGACCTCAAGACCTTCAAGTGGGCTCGCGAGTAGCGCGCGAATAGAAAGGAATCCGTCATGGCTTACAGCGACAAAGTCCTCGATCACTACGAGAACCCCCGCAACGTCGGCAGCTTCGGCAAGGACGAAGAGGGTGTCGGCACGGGCATCGTCGGCGCGCCGGAGTGCGGCGACGTCATGAAGCTCCAGCTCAAGATCAACGACGAGGGCGTCATCGAGGACGCCAAGTTCAAGACCTTCGGCTGCGGCAGCGCGATCGCGAGCTCGAGCTACGTGACCGAGCTCATTAAGGGCAAGTCGGTCGAGGAGGCCTACGCGATCAAGAACACGCAGATCGTGGAAGAGCTGAACCTCCCGCCCGTCAAGATCCACTGCTCGGTGCTCGCCGAGGACGCGATCAAGGCCGCGATCGGCGACTGGCGGGGCAAGAAGTCCGGGGATTCGCAGGAAGACAAGAAGAAAGCCATCTGAGGAGCTGACGCGTGCCTGCCATCCATCTCAGTGACGCCGCGGCCGAGAAGATCAACGGCCTCGTCGTCTCGCAAGAAAAGCCCGATCACGGCCTGCGGCTCAAGGTCGTGGGCGGCGGGTGCTCGGGTCTTCAGTACAAGATGGATCTCGATACCGAGCGGGCCGGCGACAAGATCTTCACGAACGGCACCGCCAAGATCCTCGTCGATCGCAAGAGCTTCCTCTACTTGAACGGCACCGAAGTGCATTACGAAGAAGGCCTGATGGAGTCCGGCTTCAAGCTCCGCAACCCCAACATCAAACGCGAGTGCGGTTGCGGCGCCTCCTTCACGGTCTGAGCCGAGCGCAGTGACCATCCGTACCCATGACGACGAACACCGAAACAGCTCTCTGTCTCCATTGCGGCAAGCCGGCCGCCGACCAGCTCGTGTGCTCGGGCTGCGGCCCGGTCGCGCCCGCGTCGGCGTCGTCTGACTATTTCTCCGTCTTCTCGCTTCCCCGTCGTCTCACGATCGACCTCGTGGATCTCGAGCGCCGCTATTACGCGCTCTCGCGCGAGCTCCATCCGGATCTGTTTTCCGACCGTCCGCCGGCCGAGCAGGCCGCGAGCCTGAAGATGACGGCGCTTGTGAACCGCGCCTATAGGACGCTGAAGGACCCCGTCGAGCGCGGGCTCTACTGGCTCGAGCTCCACGGCGAGTCGCTCGGGCGCGACAACGAGCGAGTGCCGCCGGCGCTGGCGGCGCGCGTGTTCGAGGTGCAGGAGCAGCTGGACGAGCTCCGCGCCGCCCGGAAGGCCGGGAAGGGTGAGGCGGAAACGCGGGCGCTCGCGGCGGTGCGTGACGAGCTGCGCGGCGACCTCGACGGCTGCGAGACCAAGTTGACCGGCGCGTTCACGCGCGGCGACGCGTCGGGGAACGGCGCCGCCGCGGACGCGCTCGCCGAAACCAAGAAGATCCTCTCGGAGCTGCACTACGTCCGCACCTTGCTGCGCGACGTCGACAAGGAGCTGGGGGCGGCGTGGAACGGATAGTCGGGATCGATCTCGGGACGACGAACAGCCTGGTGGCCTACCTCGACGACGCGACGCCGCGTGTGATCGCGGATCCGGCGAGCGGTGGGGTCATCGTGCCGTCGGTGGTGTCGTTTCCGGAAGGCGCCGATCCGATCGTGGGCGACGAGGCACGCGCGCTGGCGCCGACCACTTCCGCGACCACCATTCAGTCGGTGAAGCGCTTCATGGGCCTCGGGCGCGAGCACCTGAGCGCCGCCGACCGCCAGCGCTACACGTTCGCCGAGGACGACGGCCGCGTGCTGCGGTTCGTGATCGGCGACCGTGCCTGGACGCCGCCCGCGATCTCCGCGCTCATCCTGAAGGAGCTGAAGCGGCGCGCCGAAGCCGCGCTCGGCGGCGAGGTGAAGAAGGCCGTCATCACCGTGCCGGCGTACTTCAACGACACCCAGCGCCAGGCGACCAAAGATGCGGGCCGGCTCGCGGGGCTCGAGGTGCTGCGGCTCGTGAACGAGCCGACCGCCGCCGCGCTCGCGTACGGGCTCGACCAGAAGAACGAAGGCACCGTCGCCGTCTACGATTTCGGCGGGGGCACGTTCGACGTCTCCATCCTCAAGATGGAGCGCGGCATCTTCGAGGTGAAGGCGACCGGCGGCGACACCCGCCTCGGCGGCGACGACGTCGACGAGGCCGTCGCGGGATGGTTGCTCGCGAGCGCGCAGGTGCCGGCCGATACGGCTGGTCGCCGCAGCGTGCAGGCGCTCGCGCGCCGCGCCGCGGAAGAGGCGAAGTGCCGGCTGTCGTCCACGGATGCGACCGAGGTCGCGGTGACGCTTCCCGACGGTACCCGTGTCGCAAAGACACTCACGCGCGCGGACTTCGACCGGCTGATCGCGCCGATCGTCGAGCGTACGCTCGCGCCGTGCCGGCAGGCGCTCGCCGACGCCGGCATCCGGCCCGCGGACGTCGACGCCGTCGTGCTCGTCGGCGGCAGCACCCGCATCCCGCTCGTACGGGCCAAGGTGGCGGAGCTCTTCGGCCGCGAGCCGCTCTGCTCCCTCGACCCCGACCAGGTGGTTGCGCTCGGTGCCGGGGTCCAGGCCGGCATCCTCGGCGGCCGGAAGAAGGACATGCTGCTTCTCGACGTCGTGCCGCTGTCGCTCGGCATCGAGACCATGGGCGGCGTCATGACGCGGCTCATCGAGCGCAACACCACGATCCCGACGAGCCACAGCGAGACCTTCACGACCGCCGTCGACAACCAGACCGCCGTCGACCTGCACGTCCTCCAGGGCGAGCGCGAGATCGCGAAGGACTGCCGGAGCCTCGCGCGCTTCAAGATCCCGATCGAGCCGGCGACGGCGGGCTACCCGCGCATCGACGTGATCTTCATGATCGACGCGAACGGCATCCTGAACGTGACCGCACGCGACGTGCGGACGGGCCGTGAGCGCTCCCTCGACGTGAAGCCGTCCTACGGCCTCACCGACGAGGAGGTCGAGCGCATGCTCGAGGAGTCGATCGACTTCGCCGAGGAAGACGTCGCGGCGCGGCTCCTCGCCGAGTCACGGACGGAAGCGGCGACGCTCATCCGGCAGATCGAGCGGACGCTCGGCGAGTCGGCGGCGGTGCTCGAGGCCGGCGAGGAGGATGCGATTCGCGCGGCCGTGGCTACCTTGCAGGCCGCCGCCGAGGACACCGACTACAACCGGATCCGCGACCTCGCCCAGGCGCTCAGCGACGTCAGCACGCCGTTCGCGCACCGGATCATGGAAGCCTCGCTCAAGCGGGCGCTCGAGAACAAGAACGCGGGAGGTGGGTCATGGGTCTGAAGTGGGAAGATTCCGAGGACTTGGCGATCGAGCTGGCCGACGAGCACGAGGGACTCGACCCTCTGACCGTGCGTTTCACCGACCTGCATCGATTCGTCGTCGCCCTCGACGAGTTCGACGACGACCCGAAGGCCTCGAACGAGGGCAAGCTCGAGGCGATTCAAATGGCTTGGCTGGAAGAATACCGCGACCGTAAGGACGACTGAGGAGCCACGTCATGTCGATCATGCAAGTCAGCCGAAAAGTCGACTACGCGCTCCGGGCCGCGATCTATCTCGCGTACCAGAACGATCGCCGTCCCTGCTCGGTCACCGAGATCGCGGCGCGCGAGGCGATCCCGAAGAAATTTCTCGAAAAGATCATCCAGGACCTCATCCATTCCGGGATCGTCCGGTCTACGCGTGGCGCCCAGGGCGGCTACACGCTCGCCCGCGAGCCCGAGCAGGTGACGTTCAAGGACGTCATCGAGGCGATCGAAGGTCCGGTTTCGTTGAACGTATGCGTCGGAGACGCCGGTGAGGCGCCCGATTGCTGTGCGCAGTCACCACGCTGTTCGATGCTGTGGGTGTGGAGGGAAGCCCAGAAACGGGTGATGGAAGTCTTTGCGACGACCACGCTGGCCGCCGTCTTGACGAAGAAGACGGCATTGCCGGGGGTCGGCGTCGACGCGGCGACGGGGTGAGGGCGAGCACGCTCGGCCGCGGCGCGTCGAAAGGCGCGCTCACGGGTTCGAGCAGAAGGGGGAAAGGACAATGACAGACACCAACACCGAAGACCGATACGCCGGGTTCCTACAGCCCGACGCGATGCTGCCGACGCAGTTCTTTCAGTCGATGCGTTCCAAGGGACGATTCGACGGCGAGCGCCGTCTGATGATCGCCGTCCTCGAGGACGCCGTGAACTGTTTCATGAAGCAGCTCCACGCGACGGACCCCAAGGCGCGCCAGCTCTTCCTCGACGCCGAGGAATGGATCGCGACCGAGGATCCGGGTTGGTTCTTCTCGTTCGACAACGTCTGCCATACCCTCGACCTCGATCCTGAGTACGTCCGCGAGGGCCTCTTCAAGTGGCGGGCTGCCGAGCGCCGGCGTGCCGGCGACGCGGCGGTCGCGGCTGCGGTCGCGCAGGTCGCGACCGAGGAGCCGCGCGAGGACGAGGACACGGAACATCGCGGGCTCCGGCTCGTGAACCGTCGCTGACGGCATCGTGCGACCCGATCTGCGGGCGGCGGGGCTTCGGCTCCGCCGCCCGTTTGCGTTTTCGGCGCGCGAATCGAACGTGTGAACGATCAACCGTCGGTCAGCGAGAGCCCGAGCGCCGCGACGATCGCGCCGAGCGTCTCGCCCGCGCTCCCGTGCAGCACGACCTCGGCGTAGTCGTCGTACGGTGTCGGGTCGCGGTTCACGATGAGGAGCGGCGCGCCGTTCTCGACCGCGGCGCGCGGAAGCCCTGCTGCCGGGTACACCTCCAGCGACGAGCCGATCACGAGGAACACGTCGGCGGCCGCGGCGTCGGCGTACGCCAGCGCCGTCTCGCGCTCCGGCATCGCCTGGCCGAACGAGATCGTCGCCGGCTTCAAGAGCCCGCCGCAGTCGCAGCGCAGATCCTGCTCGCCGGCGGCGAAGCGCGCCTGGACGGGACCGCGATCCTGGCGTGCGCCGCACGTCAGACACCCGACTTCGAGCGCGGTGCCGTGGATCTCGATCATGACGTTGCGCGAGCTCCCCGCCTTCTGGTGCAGGCCGTCGACGTTCTGCGTGACGATGCGGCGGAGTCCGCCGCGCCGTTCGAGCGCCACCAGCGCGCGGTGGGCCGCGTTCGGCTGCGCGTCGCGGAGCGCCGGAAAGAGCTCGTTCCCCATCTCCCAGTAGAGCTTCCGCGTCTCGGCGCTCGCGCAGAACTTGTCGAAGGTGAGCTTGCGCGGATCGTAGCGGGTCCAGAGCCCTCCGGGGCTCCGGAAGTCGGGGATGCCGGACTCGGTGCTGATGCCGGCGCCGGTCAAGACGACGAGGTCACGGGCGCCGCCGATCAACGTGGTCGCGGCGTCGAGCTCGTGCTGTGAGATGGGGTTCATCGGGTCACCCTTCGGTCCCGGCGGCGTGCGTGAGGACCTCGTCGAGGTAGGCCGCCGCTCGACCGGATATCCCAGGGCGCGTGCTCTCGCGAGGCCCGGCGACGTTGAGGACGCCGACGCCGTTCGCGCGCAGCCACGCGACGACGGCAGCCGGCGTCGCCGGGTCGTCGAGATCCACGACGAGACACGGGCGCGCGTAACGGGCGGCGAGGCGGACGGTCAGTGCGGTGCCGCCCTCGGGTGTCCCGATCGTCAGTGCGAGGGTCGCATCGGAATCGACGACATTCTGCTCCGTCCGCGCGGCGTAGTCCGGCGACTCGTGCTCGCGCAATTCGTAGCGATCCGGGATACGGCCGTCCTCGGCGCGGCGGCCGCGCGGGCACCAGCCGCCGTGCGCGATCCCGTGTGCGATCGCGACGTCGAGGGCCGCGCGATCGACGCCCGTCTGCCCGCCCGAGACGATGCGAGCGAGGCGGAACGGCACGCTCACTCCTCGCGCCGCCGGCCGAGCGCCGCGGGCGCCGCCGTGGCGCGGCTCGCGAACGCGAGGACGGCGAGCGTCAGGAGATACGGCAGCATCAGCAGCAGATGATACGACACCTCGACCCCGGCCGCTTGCAGGTGGAACTGCCCCGCGCTCGCGGCGCCGAAGAGGAGCGCGCCGGCGAGGACGCCGAGCGGGCGCCAGCGTCCGAAGACGACGATCGCGAGCGCGATGAAGCCGCGTCCTGCCGACATGCCTTCGACGAACGTGTTCGAGTAGGCGAGCGAGAGGTAGCCCCCGCCGAGCCCCGCGAGCAGCGCCGCGACCGCGAGCGCGCCGACCCGCATCGCGCCGACCGGAACGCCGAGGCTCGCGGCCGCGTCCGGCGCCTCGCCGACCGCGCGCAGCGCGAGCCCGAGACGCGTCCGCGCGAGCACGACCCAGACTACCGGCACCAGCGCCAACGCGAAGTACACGGGCGCCGGTTGCCGAAACGGTGCGAGCCACGAGGCATCGCCGACGGCGAGCGGCTGGAACGTCGGGACCGTCAGCGCGGCTCCCGTCACGCCGAACACTGCGCGGTACGCCGTACCGGTGAGCCCGAGTGCCAGGATGTTGAGCGCCGCGCCCGCGACGACTTGATCCGCGTCGAGCCCGACGACCCACGCCGCGAGCACGAGCCCGAGCAGCATCGCGGCGACCCCGGCGCATGCGAGTCCGACGAGCGGACTCCCGGTCACCCAGCACCCGAGAAACCCGGCGAAGGCGCCGGTCAGCATGAGACCCTCGACGCCGATGTTGAGGACGCCGGCGCGCTCGCTCACGAGCTCGCCGAGCGCGGCGAGGAGGAGCGGGGTGCCGAGCGCCAGCGCCGACGCGGCGAGCACGAGCAGTGTCTCGGTCACGCGGCCTCCCGCGCGGTGCCGCTCGTCCCACGCCTCGTCAGCCGGAGCCGGGGGGAGTCGGACGCCAGGATCGCCAGGATGGCGAGCGCCTGCACGATCGCGACGAAGACGGCGGACACGCCCGCGACGCGTTGCATGGAGCCCGAGCCCGCCGCGAGCGCGCCGAAGAAGAACGCCGACACCGCGACGCCGAACGGGTTCAGGCGTGCCAGCAGCGCCACCGCGATGGCCGTGTAGCCCTGGCCGCCGGAGAACTGCTCGAACAGCCGTCCGGTGACGCCGGTCACCTCGATCGCACCGGCGAGGCCGCCCAGCGAACCGCTCACGACCATTGCCGACACGATCGCCCCCGCCGGTGCCAAACCGGCGAGACGAGCGGCCTCGGGATTGTCCCCGGTCGCGCGCCAGCGAAATCCGAGCGCCGTGCGATGCAGGACGAACCACGTGATCGGCACCAGCAGCGCCGCGATCAGGACGCCGGAGTGGACGCCGCTCGCGAGCATCGGCAAGCGCGCGGACGCGGCGAGCGCCTCGCTCTGCGGGTAGCGTCCCGCGTTCTCCATCAGCGGACCGTGTACCGCGAATCCGACGAGACGAATCGCGACGAAGTTCAGCATGATGGTCGCGATCACTTCGCTGACGTTTCGGCGGACCCGCAGCACGGCCGCGAGCGCCGCCCAGCAGGCGCCGGCCGCGGCGCCGGTACCGAGCGCGGCGAGGAGCGGAAGCGGTCCGGGCGCGGTACCGAGGGTGCCGGCGGTCGCCGTCGCGGCGAGCGCGCCCATCAGGAACTGACCCTCCGCGCCGATGTTCCAGACGCCGGCGCGGAACGCGATCGCGACCGCGAGCCCGGTCAGTACGAGCGGCGTCGTCTTGCCGAGCGTGTCGGCGATCGCGAACCCGTCCCCCAGCGCACCTTCGGCGAGCGCGCCGAGCGCGAGCAGCGGGTTTGCGCCCGCCACGAGGAGGACGACGGCGCTCGCCGCGAGCGCGCCGACCGTGACCGCGATCGGCACGATCACGCTCCGGACGTCGAAGCGCGCGCTCACGCGACTCCGCCCATCGCGGCGCCGATGCGCGCGCGGTCGTGCGGCGGCAGCGGGCCCGAGAGCCGGCCGCGGTAGAGCACGAAGACGCGGTCGCACGTCGCGGCGAGCTCGTCGAGGTCCGTCGAGATCCAGAGCACCGCCGCGCCTCCCGCGGCGGTCGCCGCGAGCAGCGCGTGCACCTGCGCGCTCGCCGCGATGTCGAGGCCGCGGGTCGGGTTCACCGCGACGAGCACCCGCGGTGCCAGCGCGAGCGCGCGGCCGATGACGATGCGTTGCTGATTGCCGCCCGAGAGAGCGCCGATCGGGTGGTCGAGGCTCGGTGCCGAGACGCGGTAGCGTTTCACGACGTCCGCCGCGAACGCCCGCGCGCCCTTCACGTCGATCCGGCCCCGGCGCGTGAAGCGCGCGAGCAGCGGCGCCGCGAGGATCGCGTTCTCCCAGGTGGCGAGCCCGAGCGCGAGTCCGGCGTGCCGGCGGTCGCCGGGCACGAGCGTCATCCCGGCGTCGATCGCGGCGTCGAGGTCGCCGCTCCGGAGCGTCGTACCGTGGACGACGACCACGCCGCGCCGCGGGACCGCACCCGCGAGCGCCGCGGCGAGCTCGTCCTGCCCGTTGCCGTCGACGCCGGCGACGCCGCAGATCTCTCCCGCCGCGAGGTCGAGGCCGATGCCCGCGAGCGCCACGCGTCCCGGTGCGGGGTCGGTCGCGAGGTCGCGCACGACGAGCGCACCCGCGTCGCCGCGCGCGTGGGGTGGCCGCTTCGACGGGGCCACGGGAGCCGCGCTGCCGACCATCAGTTCGGCGAGCGCGCGCGCGGACAGCTCCGCCGTCGCGACGGTGGTCACGCGACGGCCGCCGCGGAACACGCTGACGGCATCGCAAAGCCCGAGCGCCTCCTCGAGCTTGTGCGTGACGAAGAGGATGGTCATGCCGTCGGCGCGCAACCGGCGGAGGGTGGCGAAGAGCTCGTCGGTTTCCCCCGGGGTCAGCACCGCCGTCGGCTCGTCGAGGAGCAGCACGCGCGGTGCCGCGCTGAGCGCGCGCAGGATCTCGATCCTGGCCTGCCTCCCGACCGGCAACGTCCCGCACGGGGCGCTCGGATCGCCGACGTCGAGCCCGTGCGCGGTCGCGAGCGCCCGCGTTTCGGCGGCGAGCGTTCGTGGATCGAGCCACGCGCCGGTCGCTTCCGGCCGGCCGAGCGCCAGGTTCTCGGCGACCGTCATCGCGGGGACGAGCGCGAAGTGCTGGTGCACCACGCCGATCCCGGCCGCGCGCGCCGCGCGGGGATCGCCGGGCGCGATCCCCGCGCCGTCGATGCTGATCCGTCCGTCGTCGGGACGTACGGCGCCCGCGATGATGCGTACGAGCGTCGACTTGCCGGCGCCGTTCTCGCCGAGGATGCCGTGGATGTGGCCGGCCGGGAGCTCGAGATCGAGCGGCGCGAGCGCGGTCAGCGCGCCGTAGCGCTTGGTGAGGCCGTGGAGAGCGAGCCGCGGCGCGGTCATCGCGGCCACGCGCGGGACACTAGAACTCCGCCGTCGGAACCTTCACCGAGCCGTCACGGATGCCGGCCTCGGTCTTCGCGACGAGGCCGCGCACGTCCGCCGGGATCTTGGACTCGAGCGCGGCGTTGTAGACGACCGCGATCGTGCCGTCGGCCATGTGCTCCTCGATGATGCGGGCCTCGAACGTCCCGTCCTTCACCTCGCGCGCGACGGCGAGGAAGGCCTTCGGGATGTCGATCGCCGCGCTCGCGAGCACCGTCGTCGGCGCGACCTCGTGCTGGGCACGATTCGAGCCGAACGCGAAGATGCCGCGCTCGCCGGCCGCCTGGAACACGCCGGGGCCGGCCGCGTCCGCGTTGTGCAGGACGAAGCGGCAGCCGCGATCGATCAGCGCGAGCGTCGCGGTGCGGGCCGCGCCGACGTCGTCCCAGTTGCCGAGATACGAGATCGTCACCTGGTAGTCCGGGCGCACGCGCTTGGCGCCGCCCTCGTACGCGATGAACGTGCTCTTCACCGACGGGATCTCCATGCCGCCGACGGCGCAGATCGAGCCCGCGGGCGCCATGCGCGCCGCGAGCTCGCCGAGGAGAAACGTCGCCTCCTCGAGGCGAAAGACGATCGGAGAGACGTTCGGGCGGACGGTATTGCCGGACGTGGTGAGGAAGACGGTGTTCGGGAAGTCGGGCGCGACCTTCGCCGCCGCGTCCTGGAATTCGAAGCCATGGCCGATCGCCAGGCGGAAGCCGCGGCGCGCGTAGTCGCGAAACGCCTGCTCGAAGTCGGGCGGCGTCTTCGTCTCGACCTGGCTCACCTCGGCGCCGAGCTGGTCGCGGATCGCGAGAAGGCCTTCATACGCGGCGGCGTTCCAGCCCGCGTCGCTGATGGGGCCGGGATTCAAGAGCGCGACCTTGAACCCATTCTCGGAGGAGCCGCCGCCGCGATTGCAGCCGGCGATGCTCCCGAGCACCAAGGCCGCGGCGACGATCGACCGGAGACGCTTCGACATGGCGGCGGACGGTACCGGGCGGTCCGCGCCCCTGCAACCGTTGCGGCGCGCGATCAACGCGGCGGGAGCACGTCGTCGACGGCGACCGATCCGTCGCCGGGGGTCGGCAGGTGCTCGCCTTCGCGGGCGATGGCGACGACGCGATATCGACCCGTCGCCGTATCGGGATCACGGCGCACCTCGATCCGCCGGCCTTCGACGTCGACGATCCAGTATTCGAGGATGCCGGCCCGTGCGTACGCCTTCGCTTTCCGGCCACGATCGTAGGCGAGCGAGGACACGGCAACCTCGGCGACGAGCAGGATCTGATCGGGACGGGGATGCTCGCGCGTGTAGTCGTAGGGGTCGGCTCGGCAGACGATCACGTCGGGTTCGGGCTCAGACCAATCGTCGAGCACCACGGGTGGTTGCATCCGCACTTTGGCGACTTTCCCGATCGCGGCACGAAGCGCATCGCCCAGGCGGTCGACGGTGCCGGCGTGCTGTGGGCTGTTCGGTGCCATCGTGACGATCGTGCCGTCGAGGAGCTCGACGCGTTCGTTGGCGAAGAGCCCCGCATCGCCCATGCGGTAGTACTCCGCGCGGGTGAATCGATGCGGTGTCGGCGGCCGTGTCGTCGGCTGAGACATCGGCACGACAGCTAGCGCGCGCGCGACGGTCTTGGCAACGCGTCTCGATGACGACGAGTATCGGGTCGACGTGGACGTGAACGCGTGAATTGCGCCGTTTCCGGAAAGCCGCTACGAGCCGAGCGATGAAGATCCGCGTGCGTGGTGGAGAAGCGACGGCGGTCGCGACCGACGTCATGATCGTTCCCGTCGCTGCTGGTGAAGAGGATGGCCGCGACCTGCGCGCGCTCGCGCGTCGCATCGGCAACGCGTCGTTCAAGCGCGCCGTTACGGCCGCTCGCTTCAAGGGCCGCGAGGGGCAGGCGAACGTGCTGCCGCTCCAGGGCCCGAAGAAACAGGCGGTGGCCCTCGTCGGGCTCGGCGACGAGCTCCGGCTCGATCTCGAGAAGTGGCGGCGTGCAGGTGGATCCGCCCGCCATCTCGCCGCCGCGGTCGGCGCGACGCGCGCGGTCGTAGCGCTCGGCTCGCGGCCGGTCGATCCGACCCAGCTCGGGGCGTTCGTCGAAGGCTTCGAGCTCGCCGCCTACCGCTTCGGGAAGTACAAGTCGGACGGCGAGGCCCCCCAAGAGATCGCCGAGCTCACCTTCGTGATGAGCGATCCGCCCGCCGAGAAGTCGCTCGAAGGACTCTGGCGCGCGATCGATGCGACGCTCGCCGGGGTCACGCTCGCCCGCGATCTCGTGAACGAGCCCGCCGCCGTGAAGACGCCGACCTACATCGCGACGCTCGCGAAGACGCTCGGCAAGGAGTGCGGCTTCGAGGTCGAGGTCTGGGAGCCGAAGCGCATCGCGGCGGAGAAGCTCGCGGGCCTGGTCGCCGTCGCGCGCGGCAGCAACGAGGAGCCGCGCTTCCTGCACCTGCGCCACCGCAGCAAGAACGCCAAGCGCCGCGTGGCGCTCGTCGGCAAGGGCATCACGTTCGACTCCGGCGGCCTGTCGCTGAAGCCCGCCAAGAGCATGGAGACGATGAAGTGCGACATGGCGGGCGCGGCCGCCGTGCTCGGCACCATGACCGTGCTCGGCAAGTTGAAAACCGCCGTCGACGTCGACGCCTACATCCCGATCACCGAGAATCTTCCCGGTGGGAAGGCGCAGAAACCCGGCGACGTGATCCGCTACCGGAACGGCAAGACGGTCGAGGTCCTGAACACCGACGCCGAGGGCAGGCTCGTGCTTGCCGATGCCCTGACGCTCGCGGCCGACACGAAGCCGGACGCCATCGTCGACCTCGCGACGCTGACCGGTGCCTGTATGGTCGCGCTCGGCACGCAGGTCGCCGGGCTCTTCGCCAACGACCAGGCCCTCGCCGATCGGCTCCTCGCCGTCAGCTCCGAGACGGGCGAGCCGATGTGGCAGATGCCGCTCGTCGCCGAGTACAAGGACGACATCAAGAGCGCGGTCGCCGACATCAAGAACATCGGCGGTGGCCACGCCGGCAGCATCACCGCGGCGCTGTTCCTCCAGGAGTTCGTCGGTACCACGCCCTGGGTCCACCTGGACATCGCGGGCCCGGCGTTCCTCGAGAAGGGCCTCTCGTACGCGCCGAAGGGCGGCACCGGCTACGGGGTGCGAACGCTGGTCCGCTGGCTCTCGACGATCGCCGCCCAATAGGGGCGATCGCGCTGTGGGCGGGGCTCAGCCCCGCCGTTTGGCCGACGACGTCTTCTTCGCCGGCTTCGTGGACTTCGCGCTCGGAGCTTTCGTCGCTTTCTTGGACGCAGTCTTCGCGACCTGGCCCTTCGCGGCGGGAGTCTTCGTGCGCTGGACGCCGCGCTTCCGCGTGTCGAGCTTCGCCTCCCGGATTTGCGACTTGCCACCCCGCCGCGCCGTTTGGACGGTGGCTTTGCCGCCACCGCGGCGATAGCGCGGCGTGCTGGCGACGCTGACGCTCTTCTTCTTGCCCTGCGCGACCGCGACGGAGGCTTTGCCCCGTGCGATGCTCCGCGAGCGCGAGCCGCGGGCGCTGCGCGCGACGTTCCGCCGCGGTTGGACCGGCTCGACGTAGGTCGCGAGCCCGATGCGCAGCGGCTCGGCCTTCCCGGCGGGGACGCGGAGCGTGTAGCCGCTCGGGGTGATGCCGCGGCGAAGGGCGGGGTTCAGCTCTTCGAGCTCGTCCGCCGACACGCCGCAGAGGTCCGCGGCGGCACGCAGCGAAACCTGACGGTCGACGTCGACCATCTCGTAGGGCTCCGGCGTGTGCCGGGGTGGTTGCGCGAAGCCGTAGCTCTCGGGAGCCTTGGCGATCTGCACGGCGGCGAGGAACCTCGGAACGTAGGCCGAAGTCTCGCGCGGGAGGAGACCGCCGTCCCGCATGTCCCAGAAGTCCTCGACGTCCTTGTTCTGGGACAGGATGCGGGCGACCCGGTACTCGCCGCTGTTGTAGGCGGCAAGCGACAGCTGCCAGTCGCCGAACATCTCGTGGAGGTCTTTCAGGTACGCGGAGGCCGCGTGGGTCGACTTGATGGGGTCACGCCGCTCGTCGACCAGGGAGTCGATGCGGAGACCATACCGGCGTCCCGTCTCCGGGATGAACTGCCAGGGACCAGCGGCCCCGGCCGGCGACACGGCCTGTTCCCGGTAGCCACTCTCGATGAGGGGCAGATAGGCGAGCTCGGGCGGGAGACCCTCCCGGACCAGGATGTCGGTCATGGAGGGCAAGTACTTCGCACCTCGGGACAGGGCAGGGCCGAAAAAGCCCCGGAGATGCGTCGAAAACGCGTCCACGGTGGGCTGGACGGCCGGATTTGCCAGGTCGAACGGCCCTTCGGCCGGCTTCGGGTGGTCGGCCAGGGCCTGTGTTCCCACTCCCGGAGCGGCGCTCGTCATCGCCTGCTTCGCACTCGGACCGACGTGGAAGCAGCCACTGACCAGCATCGCTACCAGAGGGAGCAGGAGGCGCGGACCGCCACGGCGGACCCATCCTCTTCCCCTGTTCGTCATCTCACCCCCGAATCCCCGTCGAACGGCCGCCACCCCACGAACGCTACCGGGCCGGTCCACGGCTCTGCCAGACACAAAACGGCTGCCGGGGCTTATACACGCTGAATCCAGGGATGCAAGCAAAAATCTCAGGCGGCGCGCCATTTTACGCTTGGGGGACGGTCGGGTCGCCGCGCCGCGGCGGAAGAGCTCTCGTACGAGGTCGTATGCGAGGTCGCATGGCACTCGTCCTCACTCCTTCGTGGGAAGCGGCCGGGCGCCGCGGCCCGGCCGGACACGCGAGCACGAGGCTGCGCATCCGGCCCGGTCGCCGTCACTTCGCCACGAGCTTCCCGGTGGTGTTCGTTTTGGCGGTTCCGAGCACCGTCGCGAAGCACATGCCGTTGGTACCCTGCAGCTGCACCGTCAGCGGGAATGCCGCCGCGTCCAGCGGCAACGCCGGGAGGTCGAGGTGGACGCCCTTGCCGTCGAGGGACTGAGCCGACCTTCCATCCTTGAGTCCTTCCTTCAGTGAGAGGCGCTGCACGCCGTCCGGCGACCGCTCCTTGTCGGCATACGTGAACGACGCCTTGGCCGCCTTCCAGCACGGCTTACCGGAGCAGATGCCTCCCGCCGGGATTTCCGCGCTCGCCCGCAACGTGCCGAGCGCATCGTAGAGACAGAACGCCCAGCTCGTCGTCGCGAGCGGATCGCCGTAGTCCGCTCGCGGCGTGATCGGACCCTTCAGCAGCTTCCACCGTAAGCTGTCCTTGGCGTCGTCGGCTTTGTCGACGATGGTGAGGCTCGACTTTCCTCCGGCGATCGGCACGCGGCAGCCCGGCTGAGGTGCGGCGTCGCAGACGGGCGCCGGCGTCGTGGTCGGCGTTGCAACGGGTGCGCTCGGAGTCGCGGTTGCGGCCGCGACCGATGCGGTCGGCGTCGGAGATGCCGCGGGGGCGGTCGCGGTGGGGGTCGGTGCCGGCGTCGCGTTGGTGAGGACGACGGCGTAGGTCTGCGACGCGGTGTACGCGCCCGAGGTCGTCGTCAGGCGGAACGCGAGCGCGTAGTCGCCGTACACGCCGTTCGGCAGCGTGAGTGTCCACGTCGGGTGGTGGTGCAACGCGTCGGGAGCGGCGTTGCTGTAGGTCCCGAGCAGCGCCGACTCGTTGGCCGTGTCGAGCACCGTGGTGCGGACCTTCACCGAGGCGCCGGCATCGAAGGAGAGGAGCTGGACCGAGATCTGGGTGTTTGTGCTCAGCACGAAGACGCCGCCGCCGTCGGCGAGGACGGCGTCGAAGCCCGGATCGGTCGCGGTGTAGACCGTCGTGCCGCCGATCGTGACGCTCGGCGCGAGCTGGATCTTCGGACCGAAGTCGTACTGGATCGCGAGCGCGCCGCCGTCGTTCACGGTCGAGCCGATCAGCAGGTCGCCGCCGTGCTGAGCCGCCGCCGGCGTGGTGCCGGCGAGCCACAGCGCGAACGTGAAAATGAGTCGCGTCGTTCCGATGCGCATGTCGCCTCCCTTCACTCGAGGTCGAAGCACTGGAGCTCCGCGGCGAGACCGGCGGCGGCGCGGAGCACGTTGACGCCGTCGGTCACGGTCACGGCGCCGTTGCCGTTCACGTCGCAGGGCGCCGGATCGTTGCACGTGCTGGCGAGACCCGCGGCGGCGCGCAGCACGTTGACGCCGTCGGTTACCGTGATGCCGCCGCTGCCGTCGGCGTCGCCGCAGATCCTGCCGCCGCCTCCGGGCGTGGACGTCGGCGACGGCGTGGCGAGGGCGCTCGGGGTCGGTGTGGGTTCCGAGCCGCCTTCGACGTTGCTGACGGTCGCCGCGTACTCCGCCGAGTTCGCATAGCCGTTCGCCGTCAATCGAAAGGTGACGGTGAAATCGCCGGTCGCGCCTTCGTCGAGGAGGAGCTGCCACTGGGGATGGAGATGGAGGTCGGGCATCGCGCCGATCACGGCACGGTCGCCGGGTCCGTCGAGCGTCGCACCGTCGATCTGCATCTGGACGCCGGCGTCGAGCGCGGTGATCTCGATGCTGACGGTCGTCCCGTTCACGAGTGGGAAGCCGCCGGAGCCGGCGGACGTGATCGCGTCGAACCCCGGCTCGGTCGTGGTGAAGAAGCCGGGCAGCACGCTCGGCGTCGCGACGATCTTCTCGTCGAAGTCGAAATCGGCCACGAGCGCGCCGCCGTTCGGCGCGTTCGATCCGATCAAGATGTCTTGGTCATGCTGCGCAGCCACCGGATTCGTGACGAGCACGAGCAGCAGCGCGAGTGCGGAACCTGGGAGTCTCGACATGTCGGCGCTCTCCTTTCGAGAGAACGGGTCCCGCTCCCGTGTGTGCGAGCGGGACCCGGAGTTCGTTCAGCGATGCGTGACTACTCCTCGTGCGCGTGTCCCGCCGCCGGCGTCAGGCAGGGAAACGAGTCGTCGACCGGGGTTCCGCCGACCTCGATCTCGGCGAGCAGGCCCTGTGCCCCCGGGTACGAGGCGCTGATCGTCTCCTCGACCCGGCAGCCGACGAAGCTCACGTGCGACGCGATCGACTCGGCGCTCATGTCGTTCGAGCCGGCCGGACCGCACTTCGCCGCGATCTTGGTGGTCGCCTTGGCACGCACCTTGGCGACCGCGTCGAGGAGCTTCTGCCCGCACGCCGTCGCGGCCTTCGCTTCGGCGGACGCGGCGTCGAGTCCCGCTGCTTCGAGCGCCTCGACGCTCTGGAAGACGTCGAGGCACTTCGCCATCGCCTGATACTTGCCGGCGAGGAATCCTTTGATCTCCTTGCCGACCGTCTTCTGACATCCGACGCTGTCCTTGTCGTACGCTCCGGTGTCGTACGCGATCGGCGCGAGGTGTCCGTTGGAGAGCGTCAGCGTGTAGCTCTCCGACTCGGTGTACGAGCCCGACGTCGTCGTCAGCTTGAACGAGATCGTACCGGCGCCGTACTCGCCCGGCGGCATCAGGAGCAGGAGCTGGAGCTCCGGATGGTGGTGCAGGTCGTTCGGGGGCGCGGCGCCCTGCGTGCCGAGCACGACCGACTCGCCGACCGCGTCGAGCAGGGTGCCGTTCAGGTTCATCGCCGTCTTGCCGGGATCGAGGGCGGTGATCTCGACGCTCACCAGCGTGGTGTCGTCGAGCACCCAGAGTCCCTCGTCGGGCTCGTCGGCTTCGAGCGCGTCGAAGCCGGGCTCGGTCGCCGTGTAGACGCTCGTGCCGCCGAGCTCGGTCAGGAACGTGACGGGAATTACGGTGCCGAAGTCGAACTCGATGGCGAGCGCGCCGCCGCCGTCGGCGGTCGAGGCGATGGCCATGTCGCCGCCGTGCTGCGCGTGCGCGGCGCCGAGGCCGAGTCCGAGCGTGAGCCCGAGGGCGGCGGTGGTCAGTGCGAAACGTCGAAATGCTTTCATGATGCGAGTCCTCCAGTGGGCGCACCTCGAGCGAGGCACACCCGTGCTAGTCGTGTCGGTCGGGCACTCTCCTCGCGACGCGCGAGGACGGTGCGGCGAAACTGCGTCAGCGTCTGGGAGGAATCGTCAGCGCGGCGGCCCGCGGCTCTGCGGGCGAGGGACGCGACCGGATGCGGGGCGTGGTGGTGGTGGGACGGGGAGCGGTGTGACGAGGACGTCGACGTCGTACGTCGCGGCGCCCGCGAGGGTCGCGGGGACGTGGCGAACGACGTGACAGGTGTGGCAATCGGCGGACCCGCGGCCGTGCGCGACCGTGTGGGCGGGCCCGACGACGACGAGCACCGCGAACGCCGCGGCGGCGACGCCCGCGAGCGCCCGGCGGGCGCGGTGCGAGTGAGGGACGATCGAACCCACGGCGCTACTCGTGATCGTGTTCGTCGTCGTGCTCGTGATCCTCGTCCTCGTCGAACGTGGGGGCGAGGATCAGCGTCACCGGCGGCGAGTCGGCGTACGGCGGCGGCGCCGTCGCCTTGAAGGTGATGGTCCGGGGCGCGAGCTCGGCGTCGTCTGGCAGCACCACCTGCCATTCGGGGTGGATGTGCACGTCGGGCACGACACCGAGGACGACGGATTCCCCCGGTGCGTCGAGGATCGCGTCGTTCAGCTTGATCGAGACGCCGGCATCGGCTGCGACGACCTCGATCGTGATCTCGGTGCCGTCGGTGACGGCGAAGAACCCGGGCTCGTCGGACTCGATCGGGCTGAAACCCGGATCGACCGCGACGAAGAGGTTGTTCCCACCCGCGCTCACCGAGAAGGGCGCCACGACCTCGTGGTCGAAGTCGTAGTCGAGGCCGAGCGCGCCGCCCTCCGCGGTTTCCGCGCCGAGGAAGATCTCGAAATCGCGGTCGGGGCCGCGTCCGAAGCCCTCGGGCTTGTCGCCCGGGCCGCAGCCGGTCGTCGACGTCAGTGCCAGCAGTCCCGCCAGCAAGGTCGCCACGCGCCACCGCGCGCGACGGGTGTGATCGTGTCTCGTGCTCGCCATCCAAGCCTCCTCCGGGCATGCGCCGCCGAAAGGCGAGCATCCCCGAACATTCCGATCGGTCTCGTGAAAAGGCCGCGCTCGCGAAGACGCGCGGCGGCGGACGTCAGAACGCGGAGGGCGGACCGCGGAGCCCCGGCGGGGCGTGATGCGACCGCCGGCCGCGGGCCGGCGCGAGCGCGGGCCGTACCGGCATCGTCACCGTGACGAGCGTGAGAGCCGCGGCCGCGGCGATCAGCACTGGAGTCGTCGTGACCGCGGCGCAAGCGACGCAATCGCCGGGATCCGCGTGCGTCACCGCGTGCCCGAGCGTCACGGTCCCGAGCGCCAGAAAGGCGATCAGCAGCAGGGAAGCGACGAGCGAATGGGCTTGGCGGGTGCGCATGGTCGGCGACGACGATCGAGGCCGGCACTACACCCGCGCGCGAAGCTCGGTCAAGCGACGTTGTTGCGACGGCGAGAATCGCCTGCTATTCGCGGCCAGTCGGATCCTGCCGCATGAACCCCTGTCGTTCGCATCGTCGCGTGATCATCGCCGCGCTCGCCGCCGTCGCACTCGTCGTGCAGGCGCTCCTGCCGCACGTGCACGCGTGGCAGTCGGGCGACCACGGCGTCGCGGTCTTCGGCGCCACGGACGGTGCGCGACTCGCGGCTCCGCACGAGGCCGACCACGAGCCGGCCGCGTGTCCGACATGTCAGGCGCTCGCGCAGAGCCGACAGCTCGCGCCGGCGCCGCGCGCCGCCGCGCTCGCGTTCGTCGCGCTCCGTGTCGCCGATCCGGCGACGCGCACCGTCGCTTTCGCGTCGCGTGTCCATGCGGCCCCGGCCGCACCGCGCGCCCCCCCCGTCTCCGCCTAGCGGCATTTCGAAGCCGGTCCCGACGCCGCGCGACTTTGGTCGCGTGGAGCGCGCTCGCGCGTGGTCGTGGCCGACGATGCACTAGGGGCTCGTGCCGGCAGCGGTGCCGACGCGCGCATGTTTTCGCGGAGTCGAACATGAGACATCGAATTCGAAATGGATGGGCCGCGGTTGCCGTCTCGGCGATGGCGTTGTGGGGACCGGGCGCGGTCGGGGTCGGCCATGCCGACGAGGCGCGCGAGATCGAAGGGCTGAAGCGTCAGATCGAGGAGCTCCGTCGGAGCGATGCCGAGAAGACGCGCCAGCTCGACGAGCTGAAGAAAATGGTCGAGCTGCTCGTCGCGCGCGAGCCGGCGAAGCCGGCACCGGGTGCGCCGGCGTCGGCTCCCGCGGCGGTCGCGGCGCCGCGCACGTCACCGCCGGCCGCGACGTCAGTCGCAGGCGAGTCGGCGCTCGATCGCGCGATCCGCGAGGCCGAAGCCGCCGCCGGCACACGGCCGTCGACGGCCGCAGCGCCGCCGAGCGCGCCCGCCGCAGGCGCGCTTGCGACGACGACCACCACGGGCCCCGCCGCGCTCGACGACCAGCTCCGCGATCTCGCGCGTCAAGGCACGCCGGTCGTGACCGGCGCGGCGAGCGAGCGTGCCGCGCGCGGTCTCGGACTCACCGAGCAGCCGTCGCTGTTCGCGCGCCGGGTCGGCCAGGCCACCGTCCGTCTCATCGACATCTCGATGGACATCCTGTCGGTCTCCGGCTGGTCGACCGCCGACGATCGCGAAATTTCCGACCTACAGTACGGCGCCCACGACCCCAAGCGGCGGGGCTTCACGCTCCAGCAGGCCGAGCTATCGCTCTCCGGCGCCGTCGATCCCTACTTCACCGGCGAGCTGCACGTCGTGGCCACGACCGGCGGGCTCGAGCTCGAAGAGGCTTTTCTCACGACCACGCGTCTGCCGACCAATCTCCAGATCGAAGCCGGGTACTTCTTCACGGAGTTCGGCCGCATCAATCCGCTGCACCCGCACGCCTGGGACTGGATCGATCAGCCGGTGATCGTCGGGCGCCTGATGGGATCGGAAGGCCTCCGCGGTGTCGGCACGCGCGCCGCGTGGCTCCTGCCGACTCCGTGGTTCACCGAGATGCACCTCGGCGTCCAGAACGCCAACGAGAGCGACTACACCGTGAGCTTCCTGAACGGCGAGGAGGCGATCGGCGGCCGGCCGGCCGTCAAACAGCGCACGTCGAATCCGTCGGATCTCCTCTACCTCACGCGCCTCAACAGCTCGTACGACTTCACCGACGCGCTCACCGGAATCGTCGGCTTCTCCGGGCTCTTCGGTCCGAACTCGTCGGGTGACGACGCGCGCACCTTCGTCTACGGGCTCGACATGACCTGGAAGTGGCAGCCGGCGAACAGCCAGCGCGGCTGGCCCTTCCTCACCTGGCAGACCGAGCTCATGAAGCGCGACTACACTGCCGACCACTTCCTCGCCGGCACCGCCGCCGGCAGCGACGGCGGTCACGGGCATTCGCACGGCACGGAGGAGCCCGAAGAGGACGAGGACGAATTCACCGAGGACATCCCCGGTGCGCTCCTCCGCGACTGGGGCCTGTACACGCAGCTCCTCTGGGGCTTCCAATGGCAGTGGGCGGCCGGGCTCCGCTACGAGTACGCGGACGGCTCGGGCGCGAGCCTGCCCGACGGCCGCAGTGCGGACTTCCTGCGGAACGACCGACACCGCGTCTCGCCCCTTCTCATCTGGCAGCCGTCGGAGTTCTCGCGCTTCCGCCTCCAGTACAACTTCGACCACACGCAGGGCGCGCCGGTCGACGAAGCGCACTCGGTCTGGTTCTCGATGGAAATCCTCTACGGCGCCCACCCGGCCCACAACTACTGATCGCGAGGAGACGACGATGCTGAAGACGACGTTCGGAGTCATGCTGGTGCTCGTCGCGGCCGCGCTCGGCGCGCTCGCGCCTTCCATGGGCCGGGCGGCCGACGGGCCGTTGAAGATCTGCGCGACCGTGCCCGAGCTCGGTGCGCTCGCGCGCGAGATCGGCGGCGATCACGTTGCGGTGACCGTCATCGCCAAGCCGACCGAGGACCCGCATTTCGCGCCGGCGCGCCCGAGCCAGATCAAGGCGGTCAGCGAGTGCGACCTCTATGTTCGCGTCGGCCTCGAGCTCGAAGACGGCTGGGAATCGCAGCTCCTCAACAATTCGCGCAACACCAAGGTGGTGCCGGGCGGGCAGGGATTCGTCGACGCCTCGACGGCGATCGTGCCGATGGAGGTGCCGGTGGTGGTGATCGACCGCTCGATGGGCGACATCCACGGCCAGGGGAACCCGCACTACCTTTCGGATCCGATCCAGGGCCTGCGGGTGGCGCGCCTCCTGCGCGACAAGCTCACGCAGTTCCGGCAGGCGGAGGCGGGGCTCTTCGACGGCCGCCTCGCCGACTTCCAACGACGGCTCGACGTCGCGCTCGTCGGCGCGACGCTCGCGGGGAAGTACGAGGCCGAGAAGCTCGCGACCCTCGCCGAGTACGGCAAGCTCGGCGGGTTCCTGAAGTCGCAGGGCGAGTACGAGATGCTGGGCGGCTGGCTGAAACTGGTCGAGCCCTACTACGGGACCAAGGTGATCGACGACCATCCGATGTGGCCGTACTTCGCGCGCCGCTTCGGGCTCGTCGTCGTCGGGCATCTGGAGCCGCGCCCCGGGTTTCCGCCGACGACCAAGCACCTCGCCGATCTGATCGCGCTCATGAAGGCCGATCGCGTGCCGCTCGTGCTGGCGTCGGCGTACTACGATCCGCGCCACGCGCGCTTCATCGCCGAGGCGACCGGCGCCACGGTGCTGGCGATGGCGAACCAGGCGGGCGCGCGGCCGGGGACGGAGGCGTACCTCGACTTCGTCGATTACAACGTCCGGCAGGTGGCTGACGCGCTCCGTCGCTGACACGCCGGCGCTGGGCGGCGTCGCGACGACGGCGGCGGCCGCTCGCGTCGTCGTGAGCGGCGGCACCCTCGCGCGCGCGGCGCCGTACGCGCTCTTCTGCGCGTCGGGTGCGGCGAGCCTCGTCTACGAGGTGCTGTGGCTGCGGGAGCTCGCCGTACTCTGCGGCCAGACCGCCGCGGCGGCGGCACTGACGCTCGCCGTCTTCCTCGGCGGCATGGCGTTCGGCGCCGAGCTCGGCGGGCGCCGGCGCGGAACGTTCCGGACCTATGCGGCGCTCGAGCTCGCGATCGCGCTGGCGGCGTTCGCGTCGCTGTCGCTGCTGGCGGCCGGACGGGCCGCCGCGCCGGCTGCGCTCGCGGTGCTCGGGGAATCGTTTCCCGGGCGGCTCGGACTCGCGCTCGTCCTCGTCGGTCCGACCGCGATCCTGGCCGGCGCGACGTTGCCGGTCATGCTGCGGATCGTGCCGCCGGCGCGCGGCGCGTTCGGCCGGACGGGGAGCGCGCTGTATGCGGCCAACACGGCCGGCGCCGCGGCCGGGGCGCTCGCCGCCGGCTTCGTCCTCGTCCCGGCGCTCGGCGTCCGTGGTGCGTACGGTGCCGCGATCGCGGTGAACCTCGCGGTCGCGGCGGCGGCGCTCGCGCTCGGACGGCGCGCATCCGCCGGCGGACGCCGCGACGCCGAGGTCGCACCCGCAGCCGGCCCCTTCGTCGCCGTCGGCGCTGCGCGATCGGGCGCTGCCCGTCCGCGCACGGACGTCGTGCACGGGGTCGCCTTCGTCGCGGGGTTCGCGATGCTCGCTCTCGAGGTCCTCTGGACGCGGATGCTCGCCCAGGTGTCGCACAATTCGACCCACTCCTTCGCCACGGTGCTCGCGACGGTGCTGACGGCGCTCGCGCTCGGCGCGGTACTCGCGCGCGCTTGCTCTCGTCCGTCGTTCCCGCCGCAGCAGGTGCTCGCGGCGCTCCTGGTCGCGGCCGGCGTCGGGGCCGCGATGACGCCGCAGCTCTTCGTCTGGCAGACCGACGGGCTCGCGAAGCTCGGCGGCGAGCGGGCCTTCGCCGGCTACGTCGGCGCCGTCGCGTGGACGACCGTGCTCGTGACCGCCGTGCCGGCGATCTTCGGCGGCGCGCTCTTCCCGTACCTGCTGCGGTTCGCCGAGGATGCACCCGCCGACGGGCGTACGGTCGGCCGTCTCGTCGCCGTCAACACGGCCGGCGCCGTCGCCGGGTCCCTCGCCGCCGGCTTCGTGCTCCCGGGAATCATCGGACTCTGGGCCGGCATCCGCACGATCGCCGCGCTCTATCTCGTCCTCGCGCTCGTGCCGGCGAGCGCGGACGGCACGTCACGCGCGAGCCGCATCCTGGCCGCCGTCGCGCTGCTGCTCCTGGTGGGCTTCGGCGACTCCGCCCGCCTCCCGCTCGTCGAGATCCGTGCCGACAAGGGCGAGCGCGTGGTCGAGGTCCGCGAGGGCGCGGCCGGCATCGTGAGCGTGGTGGCGCGCGGTGACGACCTTCGCCTCAAGCTCGACAACCACTATTCGCTCGGCGGCAGCGCCGGCCGACGGCTCGAGGGTGTCCAAGCCGACCTGCCGCTCGCGCTCGCCGGGCGCCGGGCTTCCGTGTACTTCCTCGGCGTGGGGACGGGGATCACCGCCGGCGCCGCGCTTCGCCATCCGGTCGAGCGGCTGACCGCGGTCGAGCTGATCCCCGAGGTGCTGGACGCCGCGCGACGGCACTTCGCGCCCTACACGTACGGGTTGTTCGACGACCCGCGCGTCACGCTCGTCGTCGCCGACGGCCGCCGTCATCTGGCGGCGTCGAGCGAGCGCTGGGACGTGATCGTCAGCGACCTCTTCGTGCCCTGGCAAGCGGGCGCGGCGAGCCTCTACACGCGCGAGCACTTCGCCGCGGTGCGGGAGCACCTCGCCGAGGGCGGTCTCTTCGCGCAGTGGTTGCCGCTCTATCAGGTGTCCGAGCGCGAGCTCGCGATCGTGGCCCGCACCATGTCGGAGGTGTTCCCGCAGGTCACGCTCTGGCGCGGGGATTTCCAGCCCGATCATCCGATCGTGGCGCTCGTCGGCGAAGCGACGGGGACGGCGCTGGATCCCGATGCGCTCGCCGTCAGGGTGCGCGCCATCGCCGGCAGCGAGGCCCTCGATCCGCGGACGGCGGTCGCGTTCACCGCGCTCACCTATGCCGGCAATGTGTCCCTGAATGCGGACCTTTTCGAGCGTGCGCCCGTCAACACCGACGACCGTCCCATCCTGGAGGACCTCGCGCCGCGCACGCATCGCGATGCGGTGGCGGGCCGCGCCGCGTGGCTCACGCTCGGCGAGCTCGATGCGTTCTACGCGCGACTCTTCGCCCGCGTTCCGCCCGAGCGCGACCCGTATCTGGCGCGGTTCACGCCCGAACAGATCGCGTACGTGCGCGCCGGCGAGGCGCTGCACCGTGCGTTCACCTGGCGACACGTCGGCCGCTCCGACGACGTCGCGCCGTTGATCGAACGCTTTCGGGACACTGTCCCCTGGGACGTCTACGCCGCGTTCCGCGAGCGGATCGCGCTCCTGCAATGACGATGCTCGGTGACGTGTTGATCCGCGCCGAGGGCCTGGCGCTCGGCTACGGGGGCGCGCCCGTCGTAGGCGCCGTCGACCTCGAAGTGCGCGGCGGCGACTACTGGTTCCTCGTCGGTCCGAACGGGTCCGGGAAGACGACGTTCGTGCGGGCGCTCTTCGGTCTCGTCCCCGTCGCGGCGGGACGGTTGCGCATCGACCCCGCGCTCGGCGGCCGCGCCCGCATCGGCTTCGTGCCGCAGCGCTGGAACCTGAATCCGTCGCTCCCGACCACGGTCGGTGAGCAAGTCGCGCTCGGGCTCGTTGGACTGTCGCTCGACGCGACCGCGGCGGCCTCGGCCGTCGCGCGCGCGCTCGACGAGGTCGGCCTCGGTGGTCGCGCGCGTCAGGACTTCTGGACCCTCTCGGGTGGCCAACGCCAGCGCGTACTGTTGGCGCGGGCGCTCGTGCGGAGTCCGGCGCTGCTCGTGCTCGACGAGCCGGAGTCCGGGCTCGACTTCGTGGCCGAACGCCGGCTTCTCGACGTGCTCCGCGAGATCAACCGCGCGCACGGCGTGACGGTCGTGCACGTCTCGCACGACCTCGAGAGCGTCCGACGCTACGCCACGCACGTCGCGCTCTTCGCCGCCGGCACCGTCCGGAGCGGGCCGGCCGCCGACGTGATGACTCGCGCCGACCTCGAACGCGCGTTCGACGTCACGCTCGTAGAAGCTCGGGAGCCCCGTCCGTGATCGGCGCGTTCATTGCCTCGTGGCCGCTCTTCGTCGACGCCTACGTCGCCGGATGGCTGATCGCACTGCTCCTCGGCCTCCTCGGCATCGTCGTCGTGACGCGCGATCAGATCTTCCTCGGCGCCGCCGTGTCGCAGGCGTCGGTGCTCGGCATCGCCGTCGCCGTCGTCGCCGGGGATCTCGCCGGACGCGCGACCGGATGCACGTGGTGCACCGACGACTGGACCCACACCATCGCCGGCGGTCTCTTTGCCGTCGGCGGCGCGCTTCTCACCGTCACCGTGCCGCTCCGCCGCGAGACGCACGAGTCGCTGACCGGCTGGGTCTACCTCGCCGCCGGAACCTTCGCCGTGCTGCTGCTCGCGCGGAGCCCGCACGGCATGGACGAGGTCAATCGCCTCCTCGCGAGCACCATCATCGGCGCCGCCCGTGGTGACGTCGTGATCTTCACGGTGTTCGTGGCCGCGGTCGCGGCCGCCGCGCTCCGCTTTCACGCACCGCTTCGCCTCGTGCTGATGGACCCCGAGATGGCGAACGCGGTCGGTCTCGACGTCGCCCGCTGGAACCGCGTCATCGCCGTCGTGCTCGGCCTCGCGCTCGGCCTCGCCATCCATGTCGCGGGCGTCGTCTACAGCTTCGGCTGCCTCGTCCTTCCCGCAATCGTCGCCAAGCACGTGTGTCGCGAAGTGCGGCAGATGCTCTGGGTCAGCCCACTCGTCGCGCTCGCGGCGTCGGTCGTCGGGTTCGTCCTGGCGAACGACCTCGACCTGCCGCCGGGTCAGGCGGCGGTAGCGGTCCTCTGCGCCGCGGTCGCCGGCGCGTGGCTGCTGCGGCGGCGCTGAGGCGCCGCGCACCGCTCCCGCCGCTCCCACGTCGCGCTCGTCCGTCGGCTATGCGGCGCGCCCATGCCCGCGGGCCATGACCACGAGATACGCGGCGCCACACGCCGCGGCCGAGAGGATCAACGCCTGGGAGAGCGCACCGTGGAACTCGTACGCGGGATTCGCGGAGAGGCTGAAGTGCAGCACCGCGTGGATCGGCAGAAAGGCGGCGATGACCACCCGGGTCGTCTTGCGCACGACTTCCCTTGGAAAGTGGCTGAGCCAGAGGATCAGGAAGAAGAGGGGAACGTGCAGGCCGACGAAGAGCGGCGCGGCGGTGTCATCGGGCATGCTCCGCATGAGGAAAAGCAGTCGCCACTCGGAGTGAGTGACGGCGTCGAGCTCGTGCGTGAACAGGCACGCGAGCCCGAGGTAGTAGAGGGCTACTGCCATGCGACCAGGGCTGGTGCGTTCCCCATGACGTGAAGGTGGTTCGCGTGCGGAGATATTGCAGTTCAACGACGACGCGACGGTGCGCGCCGCTTGGGTACCGGCAGCCCAGCAGCTCTGAGGAGTCGGTGCTTCACGCTGGGAGCCAACGCATCCCAGTGCACGCCGTCCAGAGCACCCTGGAGCGAGTAGAGGTAGTAGCACACGGAAGTCGTCGCACCGGGACGTCTCGCTACGAGACGTTTGTAGACTCCCGCGGGGCCGACTCGCCGCAGGTCGCCGACAGTGCGAACCCCGACGTCATCCAAGCGGGCGGCAACCGTCGGTCCGATGTTCTGGAGCCCGAGCAGGGGAGTGTCGTCTCGCATCCGAGCCTCCTTCGCGTGCTGAACGGCAGCGGCCGTGGCCGTGGCCAGTACGAGTATGCCGTGCCATCGCCGGTTCGTTCCAGCAGCTCGGTGGCGGAGCCGGCGTCGGAGCTGATCGCCAGTCTCGATGCGGCTGCCGACGAGGACGCGGCACACGCGCCCGTTCGGACCGTCAGGTCGTGGGCTGGCGACCTCCTTGTCACAGCACTCTCCACCAAGGGGCCGCCAACACGTCCGGCGACGAGTCTGGGCAATGGCTTGACCGCGTGAATGATAATCATTCACGCCGTGGATGATCGAGCCATCGAGTGTACGCTCGATGACCGATCTCTCCGGCTTCGGCGCGGGTCATGTCGAATAGCCTGGCGAACGACCTCGACCTATCGCCGGGCAGGCTGCGGTCGGGGGGCTGTGCGTCGCGGTCGCGGGCGCGTGGGTGCTGCGGCGACGGTGACGCGCGGCGCTCGGGTGATCTCGAGGAGTGGTCGTCCTCATAGTCGGGATTCCGGATCGAAGGCGATCTCGCGGACCTCTTGCGCACAGCGACACGCCCGGGCGAACCGAGCTGCCCAGACCAGCGCTTCTTCGCGCGAGGAAACCTCGATGATCGAGAACCCGCCGATGACCGGCTTCGTCTCCGGGAGGGGACCATCGGAGATCGTCCCGTCGGGCGCGACGATGCTCGACTGTTGGCGCACGACCCCGCCACCGAAGATCCAGACCCCGGCGGCCTTGGCGTCGCGGACCACAGCGCGCGCCGATTCACCCACCGCCGGCAGGTCCGCCTCAGGGATGTGGTCCATCGAGCCGTCGTCGAACGAGATGAGGTACCGGTGCATAGCCTTGCTGCTCCTTTCGGGCGGGGGCCGATGGATCGGGCGCTCAGTTGCTGGACTGGCCGCCGATCGTTACGGCGCGGTGGTCGGCGGCGGTCCACCAGTTGAGCTTGCGATGGAGTGCGAGCCCCTCCTCCTCCAGGAGAGGCCCGAGAACCTCGACCAGGTGATGGGGTCATTGGAGAATCTGGCGGCATGGCACTGCTGTGCCACCGCCGATCAAGTCACGAAGGCCCTGGCCGGAGCACGCGTAGACGACTCTCGGCACGTGCGCACGGCAGATGGCGCCAGCGCACCTGGCGCAAGGTTCTGTGCTCGCGTAGAGCGTCGCGGCGCGCAGCGTCTCTCGGGGCAGCGTTCGCGCCGCTCGACCGACGAGGCTGAGCTCCGCGTGGCGAGTGGGATCGTTCTCCAGGACCACGGTGTTGCTCGCGGTGAGCACCACCGCATCGCCGACGACGAGGACGGCACCAAAGGGCTCGTCACCGCTGGCGTGCGCATGTTCGGCGAGTGCGAGCGCCTCGCGAAGAAATGCTTCGTGGGTGTTGTGGCTGGTGCTCGTCGTGCCTCCGTCTAACGTGGCGCTCAGGCGCGCGGCGCAGTTCGCCGCGTCGCCTGCAGCGGCGGGTTAGACTTCCTCGCAGACCGAAGGCGCTTACTGCGCAACAGACGCCTGGCTTCGGGATGCCCATGTTGAGCTGCTTCTCTGAGAAGCTTGACCGCCCCTGTAATATTTTGACGTACTCCACGTCCGTCCAGATAGAGCCTCGCGAGATAGTAGCTGGATCGCATGTGGCTGCGCCGGACCGCTTTCCGGAACCAAGTTGCTGCCTCAACATAATTGCCAGCCTCGTAGGCAAGCTGGCCGAGACTGAACCAAGCACTAGGATCGCTCGCGCGTGCCGCGCGTCGGTACCAGAAGCGTGCGCGTCGCAAATTCTGACTTACCCCGATTCCGTTGCAATAGAACCAGCCCATCGCGAGCACAGCATCGTGGTATCCAGATCTCGCCGCGTTGCGGTTCCACCGAAATGCCCTCGGAGCGCTCTTCGTAACACCCGTGCCGAGCAGGTAGTCCAGTGAGGTGTTATACTGCCAAATTGCGCGGTTCTCGGCGGCGGAAAGTCGTCCTCGATGCGCCATGACATCGTCTAACGGCTTGGCGCTTTAGCCGCGAGGGCGCGACGCAGAAGCTCGCCGCACGCCAGCGCCCCGCGCCCTCGTCGGCTGGAGGCGCCCGTTGGGCAGCAAATGGTCACACAGCCTCCGCACAGAGGAATCGAAGTAGCTCGATCTGGGCATGTTCGACTAGTGGACGTGCTTCACGGATGCGCTTGCTTGCCTCGTTCACCCCAATGGCCCAATCGTTGCCGCCCTTGGGATGATGCCATGCTGCTTCGATCAGCCGATTGGCCGCACCCGTCGCCACGTAAGCGGCAAGAACGGCCGCCTTGATGTCCTCGCGTAGCATCGCGATAGAACCGGCGGAAATCGCACGACGTAGCTGATCGTCTCTAGACAGGCAGCCGTGGACATCCAACTCAGGCTGACGGGCGATCGTGGCATTCAACTCCAGCTCGTCGATCAACGCGTGCAACGGACCCACGTCCACGTCCCTCGGCGCGGCAACGAGTGCATCGGGACGTTCGCGGCAGATGCGAAGCCACTCCTCTTTGTGACGGCGCAGCTCCTCCGGCAGGAACTTGCGACCCCGTGGGTGCTTGTCATTGCAGCTGTGAATCTCCGCGTGACACTCGAAGCACACTGGGATGGCATTCTCGATGTCATCCAGGCCGTTCTCTTCTCGCGGAACGATATGGTCGGTTTCCATCTTCACGCCGCAGAATCGATGACAGATGCAGCACCGGCGATGACACAGCGCGAGTAACTCGGACACCTGGTCACGTGGAAAGGCCATGCTACGCTCCTGTCGCCCAACGCCTTGGTGATAAGCGGCGGGCGGAGCCCGGCCGCTTCATCGCCATGCTAGCCGGAGCCCCCCGCACTTCCGATCGCGTGGAAGCGAAGATAGATGTTGCCGGTCTGGGAGGCGTGACGCTTCTTCCGTAGGAGCAGACTGACAAAATCGATTCTTTCCTCGAAGACCGCCATCAAGTCCGATCCGTCCATCAAGAGGATCGCGGCCCCGCCTGACGAATGCGCTGCGACCCCGTCTGCCGAGAACCCATTGATGGAGAGAAAGACGCCCAGAGTGTTCTCAAGTTTACGGCGTACCTTCGAGGCGAAAGCATCGAGAACGGCGGCGTTGACGAGTTCCTGTTGCCACTTCGCTTCAAAGAGGTAGTCGGTTCCATCGAGGGCGAACGCGCCATCGATCTGTTCCCCGGTGTTCCGAAAGGATGCCTTGGGATCGAGGTCGAAAAGCTCGAACAGGTCGTACATAATTTTCTCGAGCTCAAAGCCACGCCCTTGTGGATTTTGAGAGATGACAAGTGCCATGTACCTGGCCTTGATGTCCTCGAGCTTCTGCCGGACAGCGGCGTTGGCCTTGAGCTTCTCGGCAGATTTTCGCTGCCGCTCTGCAAGATCGTCTCGCTCCTTCTGCAACTCCTGATGAGGCTCCACCAGGCGCTTCAGCTGCGCTACCGCGCTTCGAGCCCGCTCCGCCTTTTGAGCGCCACCGTCCAGTTGTTCGAGGTGGCGGAAGCTGCTCACGCTGCAGACCTCATGGCATAGGCGGGTGAGATCGCCGATGTGCTTGTCGCCGCCCCTCGTAAGGTAATCGACGAGATCCGCCACGATCTGCCGCTTGTAGTTGTCCCAGTTCAGCGTCGCTAAGACGGCCGGGTTCGACAAACACTGCTGGAGGAAACTGCGCAGATCGCCCTTGTACCAGTAGACCGCGCAGAGCGCTTCCTTCAGCGCAACCACAGCCGCAGGTGACAGCCTCTTCGACATCGCTTCCCTAAATTCCCTTCCGGCTAACGCCCTGCCGTTCAGCGGCGGCGCGAAGCGCCGTCGGCTGCATCGGCGTCTTATGCCCGCATCTTCTTGGCATCGGTGAGAAACCACTCGAGCATATCCCATTGGTCGAGAGCAGTTTTCTCGTTGCCCATACTTCTCCGGATCTCCAAGAGAAACGCTCCAAGGAGGCCGATGATCTGGTTGGGGTCGGAGATAGGTGCCCCCTCGGCGCCAGTGCCATCGGATAGATGGAATACATGCTGCATGAGGTTGTTGTAGGCCTTGATCACGTTGTCCCCGCCGACCAGCGACATCTTGAAGGCATGTCGCCTGTAATCGAGTGACAGCATGGTCTGCAGCGCGAGCTGGTTCTTGTCTTTTCCCGTGTTCTCAGGGTTCGACTTCCATGCCGCATCCGCTATGAGCAAAACGATGAACGGTTCAAGAATCTGGTTGTATGCCGCGATCCTGTCTTCGCGCAGCTTTGCCTCGAGATCAGATCGCCGCTCCATGTCGTGGCGGATCCGCCAGCCAACGGCGGTGAGCCCGAGGACCAAGAGCGGCGTGGCAACGGCCCCCATGGCAGAGAGATAGTCAAGCCACGTGGGGTCGGCTTCAGGCATGTCGCTCCCTCATGTCGGCCTAACGCTCCGGTTCAGCGGCGGGCCGCGCAGCGGACCGTCCGCTGCAACCGGTTGTTATGCGCGTTCATCGACCGTCTTCTTCCGGTGATTTCGGTTGCTGTCGAGCCGTTTCACTTGCCTCGTCATGCCGCCCGAGTTCCTTCAATGCTCTGACCTTGTTCTGCCACACACCGGCGAACGTCGGCGCGATCCCAATGGCGCGGTCGAATGAGCGCAGGGCCTCCTCAAACTCGCCTGATGACGCCAGCGCACAACCGCGACCATTCCACGCGGCCGCGGACTCGGGTTCCAGCGCAAGCGCTCTGTCATAGGCGGTGAGTGCGTCCGGCGCCGCCC
>Ga0268299_1001239_pt1 | contig 49594 bp, 33 predicted proteins | sample NOBtaG_FD_193484 | JGI IMG/M metagenome (GOLD analysis project Ga0268299, IMG submission 193484) | Activated sludge microbial communities from bioreactor in Nijmegen, Gelderland, Netherland - NOB reactor | ecosystem: Engineered > Bioreactor > Aerobic > Activated sludge | place: Netherlands... | reverse complement strand
TAGCTGTCTTCCGGCAACAGCGCCGCCGCCGACGCATACTCAACGCGCGCCCGGTCATGCCGATCCGGGCCCGAGTCATTCAGTGCCGCATGGCCAGCCAGCAGATGCCCGGAGGCTGCGAACCAACGCTGCCAAGTCGCCGCAGCCGACTCACCTCCGGGTGCGTCGGGATACGAGGTCACGTATCGCGCCGGGTCGCTCCGCAACGCCTGCATCTCCCGCAGATTCTGAGACAGCGTGTTCCGGTACGGGCTAGCGTGCGTCAGGTAATCCAGCACGGGGTGGTTATCCGCGTGCAGCGGCGCGGAACCCACGTATTTCGTCACGTCGCCCTCCGCGAGCAGCAGACACGCGGCCAGCTTATAGGGATTATCCATCCCGACTTCCGCCAGGTCGCGCTGCACCAGAACAGCCCGCATGCGCTCCGCGATCTGCGCCAGGGGAATGCGCAGCTCCTGCGGCGTGCCCACCAGGATGACGAAATCGGTCGGCAGGTTGATCATGTACCACACGCTCGTGTGCGGATACACCGACTGAAACGAACCGATCAGGATGCGCAACTGCTCCGGCGTGATGCCGCTGATCGGCACCCAGGCGCTGGCAATGCCCTCCGGCGCGAGCCGCGCGCGCATCAGCCGGAAATAGTCCGTCGTGTACAGGTTGCCGTTGCCGCGGTACTGAATGCTGGTCACGTCGGTGACGATCACGTCGTACGGCTCGGGCGCGACGTGCAGCCAGGCGCGGGCGTCGTCCAGGATCAACCGAAAGTCGACGCGATCGTGCTCCGGCCCGACGACGCCGTGGTTCTCGCTGTCAAACAGGCGATACGCCTCGGGCACTCTCGGTTCGATTTCCGCGCAGTGCACGCGCACCCGGTGCTGCAACATGGAGTACGACGTTCCCCCCGTGCCGAATCCCACGGTCAGCACGCGCTCCGGCGCAGGATGCAGCAGCAACGGAAGGTGCGCGAGCATCTTCTGATCGGTCACGATTTCCGGGTAGGTGCCCGCCACCGACTTGCTGTCGACGTACAACAGCCGATGGGGCTCGCGCGTGCTCTGCACCTCGACGATGTGAACCGTCGCGGACGGCCCCTCCGCATAGTATCGCACGAAGTCTTCATCGCTGGTCAGCGGCCGGCAAAACTGCGTGCCCGAAGGAACCAGCGCCAGAATCACCGCGAACACAGCCGCGCCGATCGGCAGCAACCCCCGCTCGAAGGCCCTGGGTTCCTTGACCAGCATTGCCGACGCCGCGGCTGTTGCCATGTTGATTGCCGCCAGCAAAAGCAGCGTCCCGCGCAGCCCGATCAACGGGATCAGCAGCGTGCCGGTCAGCGCCGCCCCCGCGATGGTGCCCAGTGAATTCAGCGCGTAAATCCGGCCCACACCGCGACCGCTGTGCGCCACATCCGGCGCGAACAGCGCCACCAGCAGCGGAAGCGTCAACCCCAGCAGGACCGTCGGCACCAGCACGACCGCGATCGTCAGGCCGAACTCCGCCAGAAATATCGCCTGCTCGCCGGCATCGGTCCGCGAGATATCCAGGCGATTCGCCGCGGGGATCAGGCCCAGAAGGCATGGCGCCATCACCGCCAGCAGGACCTGCACGAGCACCAGCGCACGCGCCGCATCGAATTGCGGCCGACGCATCATCCGCGCCGCCAGCCCCGCGCCAACCGCCAGCGCCGCCAGGTACACCGTCACCACCATCGTGAACACGTACACGCTGTTCAGCGTGTAGATCGCCAACAGCCGCACCCAGACCACTTCGTAAGCCAGCGCCACGAAACCGGCGACGACCGCGACGATCCGTGCAAACTTCGGGTGCGGCACCTCCTGGTCCGCGGGCACGAGAGGCGCAGCTTCCGCCGCGACATGCGACTCCGCATCGTGCGGTCCAATCCGCGCCGCCAGCAGAGCAAGTAGCCCGGCGACCACGTTGCCCACCACCGCGAATCCCAGCGTCGTCCGCACGCCGAATACGCGAATCAGCAGAAAGCCAGCCAGCGCCGCCCCGCACAGCCCACCCAGCGTGTTGACCGAGTAAAACCGCCCGAACGCCACCGCGGCGTGCCCGGCGCGTTCCGCCACCAGCCGCGCCATCAGCGGCACCGTCGCCCCGATCAGCACACAGGGCACGCACAACGACGCAAACGCCAGCACAAAGCGAATCAGGTTCGAGCCGAGCCACCCGGGCGCGAGTTGGGTATATACATATACGAACACCTGCATCAGCGCCGGCACCAGCAGCGCCGTTGCCGCCCCGGTGAGGCCAACCCCCAGTTCGACTCCGGCATAGACCAGCGCCGGCCAGCGCGCCGCATCCGCCGCACGCCCGAACCACCGCGCCCCCAGCGCCAGGCCCGCGAAAAACGCCGCCAGCACCGCCCCCACGCTGTACGTGCTGAGCCCGAACACCAGCGTCAACTGCCGATGCCAGACGATCTCGTAGATCAGCGCGCTGACGCCCGAGAGGAAGAAACAAACATAGAGCATGGCGTCGCGCAGCCGCATGGGGCGGGAATCCTACAACCAATCTCCCACAACGAACAGCGCCGGCGGCCCAAGACATTCGACGCGCACCACTTCCCACAAAAAAGGGCCGCCCCCGAAGGAGCGGCCCCAAATGGTTCCCATTGCCGGTTGACGCGGTCGACCGGGTCTAAGTGGCGAACATGCCGAAGTCCGTCAGGAACTTGAAGTCCTGAAGATCGATGTCGCCATCGTCGTCCACGTCGAACGTATCCAGGCACGCGTCGCTGCACCCGCCGATCGGCGGCGTGGGCTCCGCGCCCGGTCCGAAGAGGCACTTAACGAACTCTTCCAGATCGGCCTTGTCGCTGTCGCCGTCGCCGTCCCAGTCGCCCTGTGTGACCGGCTGTTCCTGCGGCACCAGGATACGGACGTTGTCGATCAGCGTGAAGAGCAGCGCCGCACGGTTCGGATCGGTCGATGAAGCCGCGTTGATGTCGGAATGCCCGAAGAGGATGTTGTTGCCGCCCAGGGTCATGCCGGTGATGTTCACCGTCGCGATCAACAGGCCGTCAAACTCGAAGGTCACGAAGTTGCCCGCCTTGGTGATCTCCACCTGGTACCAGTTCATGCCGGCGCTGCCCGCCGCGGTCGTCCCGGTCTGCTGAGGGTAGAGCAGTGTCTGAGCCGCCGGTGCGGCGTGCGCGCCAAGGCTGGAATAGTACGCATTCGAGTTGTTGCGCGTCGTCGCAGCATACACCGGGTTACCATCCTGGTAGCTCGCGGCCGCCAGCGGCGAATAAGCCCGCCAGTCGGCTGTCGAACCGCCGTCGCCCGTAGCGCCAAACCAGACGCCGTTGGCCACGCCCGGATAGTTTGCCACCGTCCCATTGGTCAGCATGCCGAACGTGGACAGATTGGTGGAGCCGTTGCCTCCGGCGGGGAACGGACCGTTGAAGTTCGCCCACAGGTCAAAGACCAGCTTGTAGTCACCGGTGAAGGCTTGCCCGGTCGGCGACACGGAGAACCCGCTGACCGGCGAGAAATTGCTGTTCAGGTTTGCCTGCAGCTTCATGCCGCGCGTGGTGCCCTTCGAATTCGGAGCCGGCGGGATTCCCACGCTGCTGTAGTCGAAGAAAAAGTCCGCGGCCTCGTCCGAAGGTCCGTCGTTGATCGTCCAGCTCGCGGTGGCGTCGGAGTCAAAATCCTCAGACCAGCTCACCACGCATGCCGCGCTCGGCTCGATGACCGTGATCGCCGCCGATTGCGGACTTTGTTCGCCGTTGACCGTCTGGATGGCGTAAATCTGATCACCGGGTGACAACGTCACCGACAGCGGCACCGAAACACTCGCCCCTGCGGGAACCGCCGAACCCACCGGCGCACCGTTCGTGTCAAACAGCGAAACCAGTGATGCGGTCGAAAACGCAGCCGTGAACACGCCGTTCACCGTCACGTTGGTGTCCACCGACCGCACCGGCGGAAGAATCGACGGTGCCGAAGGCAGCGTCACGCCGCGCGGTGTCGACAGATCACTCGTGCCCTCCGCGGTCGTTTGCGTCGCGGTGAACTGGTCACCCACTTCTGATGTGACCGAGGACGTATCAAACGTCACAGTGTTCACGCCGGTTGTGTTGATCACGCCCACGGAAGCGCCGTTCAGGAACAACTCGGAAGACGTTACGCCCGTTGTCGAGAAGTTGACGATCACCCCATCGACATCGCCCACGATCGGCCCGGCCACCGTCGGTGCGGGAACGCCATTCGTGCTTGCTTCCGGAACATAGATCCAGAGTCCGACCGCCTTGGCCGTATCCGCGAAGACCACGCCCGGACGGAACAGCGCGACCGTGTTCGACGAGGCCGGATCGGTCCAGCTCCACTGGATGCGGTTGGACCGGGTCCCGTCAAAGCTCGCCAGCGTTGAAACCGTCGAGAAGCCGTTCGTGTGCGTCGACTGCCCGCGGAAGCTCGGGAACGGGTTTGCCCCTTCCACGCCGCTGATCAGGACCTCGTTGTCGTCCTCGTCGATGTAGTAGACGTGGTCGACGAAGATGTCGAACGGTCCCTGGTTCGGCACAGTCGGATCGATCGAGAACCAGATCGAGTCGATGTTGTAGTTGCCACCGTCCGGCTGCAGCAGGCCGTTGCCGCCCGCGAAGTTCGACACCGGCTCGACGCCCGGAACCAGGGAAATCTCAACATTCTGCCAGACGCCGGTCGTCGCCTGGATCGGCTTGCCCTGCGGGGCCCCGCCGATCAGCGAACCCGCCCCGACGAACTCGAAGTCCGCCGGCGCGACGCCGTTGTTGCCGTTCTCGTCGATCGCCACCGTGAAGGTGAAAGCAGCCGGGGGGTTCACTTCGAGCACCAGCGAGTAAGCGCTCGTGCCCGAAGGATTCGTTTGCCGCGCCCGCAGGTGGTCACCCACGTTCAGCGTCGCGACCGGAATGTCCACGAACAGCGCGCCGGGCAGGCCGCTCGAATACGGATAAACCGTCGCATCCGCGAAGTCGTACGGGTCGGTCTTGTCCACTTCGAGCGAGACGCTCGTCGCCGACGACAGCACGTCTTTCACGCGCACGGTCGACTGCCCCTCAGATAGCGGCGCCGCCACCGACGGCGGATACGCCGGATCCACCACCGGCGCCTCAAACACGATGTTGTCCACCATGAATTCGACGTATTCCGAAGCGCCCGTATCGGCATCCGTCGGATCGACTGTCAGCACCAGGCCCGCGAGCACGCCGCGATTGACGCCGTCGCCGTTGCCGGTCGCATCGAGAACGCCGTCACCGCCATTGAAAGTCCAGCCGACCACGTTGGCCGTGGAAAGATCAAAAACTAGGTCCACCCAGCCCTGGTCGCCGCTGGTCGTTGGGCCGTTGATGTAGGTCGTGGGCACCGGGACCGGGCTGTTGGTGTCGGCGTTGGCCACCGACGACACACCGACGAACTCGAGCGCGCCGGGCCCACCGTCCCGGAAGCCCTGCGGCACATTGTTACCCGTTTCACGGATCAGCAGGGCCACGCCGATGCGGTCCGTGTAGTTCAACGCCGGGAACTCCGGCGTGAACACCGGGAAATTGATCCGCATGCGAATCTCGCCGTCGAGGTGTACGGACGGATCACCCTGGATCGGCGACTGGAATGTCTCTACCAGGCACCATCGATCGCCGTTGCTGTTGGCCCACTGGAAACGGATGTCCAGCGACTGCGCCGAACCGCCCGATCCGAAGAACCCGTCTCCCGTGAAGTTGGCTACAAAGGACTCTTCCGTCGCCGGCAGAAAGCCCGACGTGTCCGCCAGCGGGCTCGTGTCGGTGACAATGTTCGCCGCGGTCACATCCGCCTCGCGCGGATCCTGGAAGATCACCACCCGCAGATCGCCGAACGAGCCTGGCTGGAATATCAGCGCGTTGCCCTCGCGATCCGTCTCGAATCCGGTGATGGTCTCCGAAAACTGCGCCGATGCCGCGGCTGTGAACAATCCCAGCACGCATACGGCCATCCATGCTCTCTTGGTCGACATCTTCTTTCCTCCATCTGTCGGTTGCACGCGCTGCCGCGGACGCCGAAACTTGCGATGACCGCCGGCAGCTCAGCCGGAGGCGGTCACACTTCGACTCCGCCCTTCGCACGAATCTCGATACTTCACGTCACTCGATCGTGACCACGTCGTACTCGATGCCGTAGTGATACAGCAGCCCCTCCGCCGTGTACGGAATGTCCTTGTCGTAACCTTGCCCACCCGCAGACGTCGGCCGTACGTGCGAAGCCGTGAACCCGTGGTTCACCGCGACCGCCGCCACGTGGCCGTCCGCGAAGCCGATGTTCGTTTGACCTTGCTCAAACGACGACACTCCAGCCGCGCCCGGCGCGACTCCCCGCCGTTTACCGAACGGAACATGCCGCGACACGACGTAATCGGTCGCGAAATTGAAGTTACCCTCGATGTGCCCGCTCGCCGACTTGTTGTTGATTCCGTCCGGGTGCTCTTCGACAAAAAGCGGTACGCCGGCCAGCGCGCGCCGCGGCAGCAGTTCTCCCAACCGCGGACCGCCACGGCCGCCGCCGCTCAATTCCTGGCGACGCGGGGGAATGCGCTCGGGAGAGCGCAGCCCGAGATTCGAGAAGATCGTATAGCTGAACTTGCCGTTGCCGCCGCCGCCCAGCAGCGTGCCCGCCTGGCGATCGCCCGGTCGGTCATCTGGACACAAGTATGCCTTCTCATCTTTGACCAGCGGATAAAGCACGCCAAACCTCGGCGCCGCCGAGAAGCCCTTGGGATTTCCTGTTTGCGGGTCCTTCGGGTCGCCCTCCTGAAATGCCCCCGACTGATCGCCCACCCCCAGCCAGTCGATCCCGCCGCGTGTGCGCTGAGCGCGCACAGCCGCGTTGCTCGAATCCGCGTAATTCGAAATGCTCGGAGGGTAAACACCCCACTCCGTGGAGTAGGTGAACGCCGACTGCGAAAGGCTGCGCATGTTGGTCTGGCACACTACCTTCCGCGTCTGCTTCCGCGCCTTCGACAGCGACGGCAGCAATATCGCCACCAGCAAGGCGATGATTGAGATCACCACCAGCAGCTCAACCAGAGTAAAAGCGCTCCGCGCTCGCAGCGATCTTCGCTCCATCGTCAATGACGCTCCCCACAGAAAGGTAGGACAAAAATCCGCGGGCAAAGACGCAAAGCGCGCGGGCCATACCACCACCCGCAGCCTGCCACGTGGCCCCAGTCGCAGCCTGCCACGTGGCCCCAGTCGCAGCCTGCCCGTTGCCCTTTCCGCCCGACTTTACCCGCTCCACCGCGCATTCTACATGCCCGCTGGTGCGGACTCAAGCAACACGCAGGCCTGCGAGTCGCTGAATCGGGCATCGAAGCAGGGTATGTCCCTATGCACCCAAGTGCTTCTGCACCGCACCAAGCACATTATCGGCTCATCCGGACCTGGGTGCTTCGATAATCGCGATTCAGACGATCAAGCGCCGCCAAAACCCGCGCGACGCCGAAGCAACGTCAGCCCGCACGCAGCACCCAGCAACGCCGCCGATCCTGGCTCCGGGATTGGGTTGACAATCACGTCATCGATCACCAGTTCCGTCGTGCCGAAGCCACCGTGCGGAGTCAGGTCCATATGGCCCCAGTTGATAAACTCGATCTGCACCGGCTGATTCGCATCCAGCGGAACGAAGCTGAATTCGAAACGCGTCGCGTCGCCATAAATCGACGTGCCGCCGCTCGGCACCACGAAATACTGAATCGGATCGCCCGGCAAAACGTTGGTCACGCGCAGGCCGAAAATACCATCATAGCCCGGACCGCCGCCGCCAAAACCCGCCATCTCGCCAGACGCCCAGAAGCTCAGCAGGTACGCTGGCGCCGGAGAAAGATTCGTAGGCACACTCTGCCAAAGTCGCACGGGGGCGCCGAACGCGCTGGTAAATGTCGGCGTGCCCGCGAACGTCACTTCGCGCGATGCCTGAAACGTCGGTGCCAGATCGACCGTCGCCGTAGCGTTGCCGAAATACATGCCAGCCTGACCGTGCGGCAGCACGCCGGACCCGGCGGTTCGGTATGGCGGACTCGCTTCTGTCGATCCCCAGTAGGCATACGCCTGTGTTGTCCCGAACGACGACCAGCCGGGGGGCACAGCGAAGGGCGTGGCGCCAGTCCCGGTGGCCCAGAACACGATGCTGCCCGGCACGGGCGGCGCACCGTTCTCAAAGCTCCCGTTGAACACCAGGTTGCCCGCGTGTACGCCGAGTTGCGGACCGGCGGGCAGGAGTGACATCGCTCCTGATGCACTGGCCGCTGCGATCAGCAGTACGCCGACGCCAGCGGAAATGCACTGCGCACGCATCGTTCCTCGGGCAGCGCGCAGAGAGAGCACCTTCTGTTGCAGGTTGCGCGTTTTCATTCTTCCTCTCCTTGGCAAAGATAGTTGCGGCCGAGAGATCAGCCGTGATCGGATTGTGCGCATCCGCGCGCGCAATAGTCAAGCAAGAACCGGCGCGCGGCAGGCCCTGCGTGCGCGTCCGGTCACGCGAACCGCATATGTGTCCGAATGAACTTCATAGCGGCGCACGCTGCGACAAGCGCCCGCCAGTGGGTCGGACGCTGTCCGATCCCGGTGTCGAACGCAGCGCGCCGCTTGGGCTCGCGTTTGACCACTGTCACCCCACCCGCCGCACGCTTGCGGCTACAACTGAAGCCCAACCGTACGTGACACCGCAAGGTGAAACGTACCGCATCACCCGGTTGGCGACGGTCAACTGCCGGACTCCTCCGCGGCTGCTCGGTGCACGGCGTGCGGCCTTGCAATTGTGCCGAGGGCGGCTATCATAGTGAGTTTCGCCGATCGTCGACCTAAATGCCTGTCGATCCAGGAGTTGCGCCGCCATGATGAAGTTCTTTCGCAAGTACAACAAGCATCTGCTCGCCGTTTTCATGGCGCTGCTGCTGATCATCTGGCTGGGCGGATCGGCCATCGAAGACATGATGTCCACCCGCACCGGCAACCGCGTGCTGGGCACAGCCGCCACCGGCCCGATCACCGAATCCGACTATGCGCAAGCGGAACGCGAAACGCAGTTGCTCGGCGAAATCGGCCTCTCTTGGCAGATGTGGCAGCCCCGCTTCGCGCCGATGTTCACGCCCAAGGCTGACGAGCGACTCGGATACGTCGAGTGGATCCTGCTCAAACGCGAGGCGGCCCGCTTCGGCGTCACCGTCACCCCGGCTGAAGCCAAGGCGATGATGCTCGCCGCCGACGTGAAGGAAGAGAACATTCGCCGGATCGCCCAGCAGCGCGATCGACGCATCGACGTCTACTACGCCGCAGCCGCCGACTATTTCAGCGTGCAAAACATGCTCGAGGTCTACCTGAATGTCACCCGACCGCCCGAGCCCGAACTGCGCCGCCTGGCCCGCGACTTCTCCGAACAGGCCACCATCGAGGCTGTCGTCTTCCCCGCGGCCAGTTTCGCCGACCCGGAGCAGACGTTCACCACCGACGAACTGCAGCGCCAGTTCGACGCGCACAAGTCCGCGCGGCACGGCGGCGGACTCAATTTCGGCTATTACGTGGAACCCAAGGCCAAGGTGCAGTACATCCGCGTCGACCCCGCCAAGATCAAGTCCCACCTGCGCGGCAGCGACCAGACCTACGCGCGTGAAGCGTACGAATACTGGGTGGCCAACAAGGACAAGTCCAACGATTTCCGCTGGACTCTCGCGGAAGTTGAGGAATACAAGAAGACTGTGGATGTCGGCAGCAATGGACTGAACAGCAATGGCGAAAACGTGCCGGTTGTCGGAACGCCCTATGCTGACTTTGGCCGGGCCCAGACCAAGGCTGTCGAGGCGGTCAAGCTGGCTGCCGCACAGGCCGAAGCCGAACGGATCGTCAATCGCGCGCTGCAGGTGCTGCGCGATCCCTGGTACAGCATCCCGTTCGATCCCACCACGAAGCACAAGCCCGCGCCCGACGCGGTGCGTTCCGCCGAATACTTCACCGAGATCATCGCGGCGCTACCCGCGAATCTGCGTTATCCCGAAGGCATCGACGTCGTGACCCTCGAGCCGCTGACCATCGACCAGCTCACCGAAATCGAAGGATTCGGCGAATCGGGCGTACCCACCGACGATGACCAGTTCCTCCGCGCGCCGCAGCTCGCGTTCGACGTCGAGGGCCTGGCGGACGCGCCCGAGGAAATGCGCCGCGACACCTCGCTGCACCTTTCGCTCTGGGAGCCATTTTCAAAGCCCATGACCGGCCTCGACGGCGCGACCTACATCTTCCGCGTCGTTGAAACTCAGTCGGGGCACACCCCCGAAAATCTCGACGAAGTGCTCGAGCAGGTCACCGAAGACCTGCGCCTGGCGGCGGGTATGAAACGCGCTCGCGAAGCCGCCGAGGCCTTCGTAGCCAATGTCGGCACCAGCGGCCTGGTGCAGGCCTGGCAGGCCGACGAGGAACTCAAGGCGAAAGTCACGCCCGATCGCGGTGGATTCGTCGAGCCACCGCCCTTCCCGCGCGACAACTCGCTCTTCGGCGTCGGCGCCAACGTGGTTCAGCCGTTCGGCCGCGTGACTCCGGAGTTCATGGACAAGGCATTCAGCCTCGCCGCTGCAGCCCCCAGCAATGACTTGGCGGTGGTGGATCTGCCCGACGAGGCTCGTTCCGTCGTCCTGCAAGGCGTCAGCCTGCGTCCGCTCTACCAGGAAGACTTCCTCGTCCGCCGCGAATTCCTCATGCGCCGATTCGCGCAGGACAAAACCAGCGCGATCATCGGTCAGTGGCTGAACGCCAAGACCGTGCGCGAGCGCAACAAGTTCGAATTCTCGCGCAGTTCCTGATCCGGTTGGTTTTTCGCAGCCCGACTGGTAATGATCCGCTCTAGCGCACCGCAGTTGCTACCGGCCTGACCTTTTCGACCCCCTGGCTCGGACCGGCCTCGGTCAGCGCATCCAGCACCAGCCCGGGCGTCAGCACGGTCGGCAGCACGATCGGTGCGTCCGGCTTGCCCGCGGGATACACCACGTTCAGCGGCACCGAGTCGCGCTGAAAGTTCCGCAGGTCATCCGCAATCGTGGGGTCGTACCGCGTGTAATCCGCCTTCACCGGCACCACGCCGAACGCGTCAAACTTTCTGAGCACGTCCTTGCTGGCGAAAACCACGCCCTTGTTCACTTGGCACGTCAGGCACCAGGCCGCGGTGTAGTCGACGTAGACCGTTCGCCCTTCGGCGGCCAGCTTCTGGGGAAGTCCCGGCTCAAATGCCACCCATTGCACAGGCGAAGTGCTGAAGTACATCCAATGGCTGAACCAACCGCCCAGCGCGATCGTCGCCAATGCGCCGATGTAGCCCAATCTCTTGCGCGACGCGGACCAGTTGAATTCGATCTTCCCGAAAATCCAGCACGCCAGCCCCACAAACGCCAGAAACGCAAGCGTACAGATCACCGCCTCCGCGCCGTGGCTCAATCCCAGGATGCGCAGCAGCCACACTGCCGTTCCCACCAGCAGAAAGCCCATGAACTGCTTGAACGCGATCATCCAGTTGCCCGGCTTGGGCAGGTACTTCATCCACGCCGGCCGCGCCGTCAGCAGGATATAGGGAAATGCCATACCCAGCCCGGCCGCCGTGAACACCGCCGCGACTGTCAGCCGGCTGCCCGCCAGACCGAAACTGATCGCCGAACCCAGGAACGGCGCGCTGCACGGCGTCGCCAGCAGCGTCGCCAGCACGCCCTTCATGAACGCGCCGGTGTAGCCCTCGCGTTCCGTCGCCGCCGACAACCGGCCCGTGGCCGCGCCCGGCAGCATCACCTCGAACACGCCGAACAGGTTCAGCGCGAACACGTACACGACCACGATCATCGCGAACAGGAACTTCGGCTGCATGAAAAGCGTGCCCCAGCTCTGCGTCTGCCGCGTCGACGCCTGCAGCGCCAGAATCGCCGCCGCGATGATCAGGAAGGAAACAATGATGCCCGCCGCGAAGGTCAGCCCCAGCCGCAACACGCGCTTCGGATCATCCCCCGCCTGCTGCACGAAACTCAGCACCTTGATCGAGATCACCGGCAGCACGCACGGCATGATGTTCAGAATCAGACCGCCCAGAAACCCGCCGATGATCGCCCCCAGCAGTCCGAGCCGCGCCAGACCCGCCGGCTGCGCGATCGGCGATGCGGTCACCCGCGCGGGACTCGCAGGCGCCTCCGCCGCAGCGCTGTCACCGCTCGGCGCTTCAGCCGAGGTGCCGGCCTCACCACCCGAGCCGGTCGTTGCCCCAGCGTTCGTCACCAGCGCTTCGGGGGCCGCGGCCCCAGCCGCACGCACCGATTGGGATTTCACTTCCACAGCCCATTCGACCGACTCCGGCGGATGGCACTGCCCCTGTTCGTTGCACGCCTGGTAGCTCAGCAGACCCGAAAGCTTCACGTCCGCCGCAACCGTCGGACCGGCGACCTTCACCGGCACGCGCACCTTGAATTCGCCGGCGAACTCGCTCACCTTGCCGAAGTGCTTATCCTCGCGCAGGTGCGGTTCCGGCCAGACCGGTTCGCCGTACGCGACGCCCGCCTCCAGCCGCGGAAACACTGTCATCGGCACGAAGAACTCACCGAGCGGCTTGTTCGACTGTGTATGCCACCCGGACTTCACTTTCACATCCAGGATCACGTCAAACGCGTCACCCACGGTCACCGTCGCTTGCGACACGGAAGCGCTCAACCTGATGTTCGTGGCCTGCGCGGTCGCGACCGGGTGCGTCCGCTTGGTCAGCCTGAAAAGAAACGCATCGTCATCACCCGCCGGCGCCGGCGCGTCCGCAACCGGCAGGCTCAACGCGACCCGCCGCGATCCTTCTGCGGCCTGCGCCCCACCGATTACCCAGCCCACATCAGCCGCCAATTCAACCGTCGTGCCCGGCGCAAGCTCCGCCGGTGGCGAGATTGTGGCCACCAGCAGCGGCGCGCCATCGATCACGTTGACCCGCGCGCCACCGTCCTCCAGCCGCCGCGGGGCTGGGAATCTCACCGGACTCGCCGCGAAACCCTCAGGTAGTGTCCACGCCACGCTCGGTGGCTTGCCCTTCTCGCCTGGGTTTTCCCAGTACAGGTACTCACCTTCGGCCAGTTCGAGCTGAATGGCCACATCGAAGGCCGATCCGCCGGCCACCTGGCTCACCGATGCGTGCAGACTCGCGGATACCTCTGCCCGGACCGTCGCCGCGCCGCCGCCCGCGGCCCAGCAGACGCCGGCCGCCAGAATCATGTTTCGTATGGACCGCATGTGCATGGGAATCAATCTCGAAGTTCGTCCAGTCGCAACCCACCCCGATCGGCGCCGCCCGCCGGCGCCGGGTCCAGATGACATTCCGCCAGGCCGGACCGGTATTGTTGAAAGGTGTCGCGCACATCACACCATGCGTCTCGACCCCGTGTGGGATGATTGTAACCGCGCTTGCGTCACCTCCCCAGTGTGGCCCGTTACGGCTGTGTGACAGACTTGGCGCTCGCCCCTACAATGCCGCCCGCCCGCCATTCGAGCGGGTGCAGTGCCGCGCGCGGCGGCGTTGCGATCGGCTCGGTCCTGCCGCGGGTACGATTGTGGAACCTGGACGTTGCAACGCCTGGCTGACATTCTGCTGCTGGTGGTCGTCTGCTATCTGGTCTTCTTCGGATACCTGAGCGACCACAAGTTCATCAAGACGGAGGGCCTGCGCGCCGTCGTCGTGCAGGAAATGCGCACGCGCGACGGGTTCACCATGCCCACCGTGCACCTTCAGCCCTACCTGAACAAGCCGCCGCTCTACGCCTGGACCACCACCTGGCTCTCCCGCCAAATGGACCGCTTCGACGAGGAAGTCGCCCGCCTGCCTTCAGCCGCCGCGGGTACCGGGCTCGTCATGCTCATGTACCTTCTCGGCGAACGCTGGATCCGCCGCGGCGCCGGCCTCGCAGCCGCCACCTTCACCCTGCTTTGCTTCACCGTGACCGAGTATTCGGTGCGCGCGGAGCTGGACATGCCGTTTACCCTGTTCTGCACCTGCAACATCGTGCTCACCCATGCCGCGCTGCGCGCCCGCGGCACGCGCGAATTCGCGCTGTGGCTCGCGGCCTATGCGTTCGCGCTGCTCGCCGCGATGTGGAAGGGCCCGCACAGCCTGATCTTCATGTGGCTTTTCATGATCGGCTGGTCCCTGGTGCGCATCCGCGTCAGCGGTTCCGCCGGTGGGGCTTCCTGGTGGCGCAGACAGCTCGCGGCGCTGCGCGCCGACATGTACTGGCTGCGGCGTCCGGGCCAGATCGTCGGCGCCGTGCTCTGCCTGGGGACGCTGGTGTTCTGGACCCGCAACCTCAGCCAGTTCGCCGGCGCCGGCGCGGTGGGTTACACCGCGGCCATCGAACTCCTCGCCCGCCTGGTGCCGCACCGGCTGGATCACCTGCTCGATCTGCTCATGTTTCTTCCCATGCTGCTCGTGATCACCCTGCCGTCGTCGGCCTTTGCGGTATTCACGTTCTTCTCAAAGACGCGCATGCTCGCCTGGGGTCGCGATCGCCGTTGGCACGGCGGTACGACATTCTGGCCGATGTTGGGAAATGGTCTATTGACCTGGTGGTTATGGATGCGGCGCGGCGTGCGCCGCCAGCGGCTGGCGGCCTGGATAGTGCCCACGCTGCTGTTCATGCTCTGGGCGCCTGCGAAGTCGCCGCGCTATTGCCTGCCTGTCTTTCCGCCGATCATTCTGCTCGGCACGCTCGTGGCGCTGCGGCTCGACGAGGACCGCACCCATGACGGACAGGGACCAGCCGCGTCGACGCGCGTCTGGCGTACGCTCTTCGCGCTGATCGCCGGCTTGGGTGTGCTGGGCGTCGCCGGCCTTGCCCTGGCGCTGGCGCGAATGGATGTCGCCGGCGTCACCGCGTCATGGCGTCCCTGGGCGTTTCTGGCGATCGGTTGCATGCTCCCGCTAACCGTCGAATTGCTGCACCCGCGCGGTCGCTCCCTGCGCACCCGGCTGATTCTCTCGCTGGTGGCCCTGCTCGCCTGGCAGCCGATAGTTCACGAAGTGTGGTGGCCGCTACGCATCGCGCGCGAGTCCCAGCGCGCGACCGCCCAGCGCATCCACGAAATCGTGCCAGTAGGCGCAAGGCTCTACGTGCTCGGAGTTCACGAGTACCACGACGTCGCCGTCTACGCGATCACGCCATTTGAATTCGCGCATTCACTAGACGATGCGCTCGCCCGCGCACGTGCGCTCGCCCCGGAGACCGACCGGGCGTACGCCATCTTCCGAACTGACGAAACGGAAGAACTCACCAGCGGCGCCACCGCGCAATACACCGTACTCTTCAATTTCACCCGCGCCGACAAGGATAACGTGTGCGTGGAAATCCGCTCACGAGATCAATAGCCACGCCTTCTGCGCGCTACCACTCGCCCGCGATCGGACCGATTTCGCTTTCGCATAAGCGCTTGAGGCGATGAAGTTCTCCCTCCGTTAGGCACAACAGAAGAACATCCTGACCTCGCGTGTCAATACAACAATATCGCCTTGACGAACCCGACTCGCGCAGAAGTCCGTCAAGCCTGTCCACAAACGACAAGTCGATCCAATCGTCATCGACTTGCAAGTCCCAGTGGATATCTCTGCCGTCATAACGAAATCGCAGCCACGCCGTATCCTCGAAGTGTGCTTGCACATCTGAGACCACGATTTCCCCACGGGTCAATTCTACTGCGCGATTCATCGCTTTCACGTAGTCGCTGGCATCATAAACACATTCTGTATCGAAGGTCCAAGCTCCCTGACCGCTGGGCAAGAGTGTTTCTTCCTTGGTCAGGTAGAGTGCGCCAATCATAAAGATCAGATCTTCGTAGGTGGCCTGCCGCAACATTTGGCCCGATTTCTCTTTGCTCCAATACTCTACGGCCGCACTCGAAGTGAAATGGACTCCGCATTCGCGAAGGTCAGCCAATTTTTCCTCCCAAGTCTTCATACCCTTGTATCCGTGTGAGTTGGCGTCCCAAGGTGAGTGAAACTCGCGGACCAACCTCGTCAACTACCTATGATCCAGCGCCAGATCAAGTGCCACAGCGGAATGCGTGAGCCCGCCCACTGAAATGCAATCCACACCCGTCTCCGCGATCGCGCGCACCGACTCGAGCGTGACTCCTCCCGAAGCCTCCAGCCGAACTTTTCCGCGAAGATTGCGCGCGTCGCGCAGTTCAACCGCGCGGCGCATGTCGTCGAGCGAAAAATTATCCAGCAGGATCACGTCCACCCCGACCACATCCAGCAACTGCTCAACCTGAATCAGATGATCCGCTTCAACTTCAATGAACCGCGGACGCGGATCCACATCCGTCAGCCGGTTCAGTAGCTCGTGAACCCGCGCGGCAGTCCGCGCCGGCGGGCAACCCGCCAGGTGATTGTCCTTGATCAGCACCGCGTCATACAGCCCCATGCGGTGATTCCGCCCCCCGCCGCAGCGCACCGCGTACTTCTCCAGCACGCGCCAACCCGGCGTGGTCTTGCGCGTATCCAGAATCTCCGCACCCGTACCCGCAACTGCATCCACAAACGCACGCGCCTTCGTCGCGATTCCGCTCAGCCGCTGCAAGAAGTTCAGCAGCGTTCGCTCGACGGTCAGAATCTGCTGCACCCGACCGCGCAGCGTCGCGACCGTGACCGGCGGCTGCGACATCCGCGCGCCATCGCAACCACACTCGCACCATTCCAGCTCGATTCCGCCGCCAAACACATCGAGCACAATCGGCGCAACCTCACGCCCGCAAAACACGCCCGCCTGCCGCGCCACCAGAACAAACGCGCCGCTGCCCTGCGCTTCCACCAAACCCGCGGTGATGTCCCCGCAGCCCACGTCCTCGGCAAATGCCAACTCCGCAAGCACGCGCGTACGCTCACGCAATACTGCAAGCTCGTCGGTTCCCACAGCGCAGTTCATCATTCCGCGTTCATCGTTCCGCGTTCACGTTGGCACTGCCCACCTACTGCCGCTGCCGCGGCCGGCGCTGGCCAATACGCTTCTCACCCGGCTGATTCACGTCGAGCAGCGTGCTCGGCACAGTCGCGCGGCCGGTGTCGTCCGAAAGCTCCTTCATCCGATCGCGCAGGCGCGCCGCTCGTTCAAAATCCAGCGCCTCCGCCGCCGCGAGCATCTCCGCCTTGAGCTGCTCAATAACCTCCAGTCGATCAAGCTGCTCCGCCGACTGCTGCACCGCCTCCGCCGCGACCTTCCGCGCGCTGAGCACCTGCTCCAGTCCGCTGCGCACGTGCTTCTTCACCGTCTCCGGCGTAATGCCGTGCTCGACGTTGTACGCGACCTGCAGTTCCCGCCGGCGATTCGTCTCGTCGATCGCCCGCTGCATGCTCGGCGTTACTTTGTCCGCGTACAGCACCACCTGCGCGTTGATGTTCCGCGCCGTCCGTCCGATCATCTGGATCAGCGACGTCTCGCTGCGCAGAAAGCCCTCCTTGTCCGCGTCCAGAATCGCCACCAGCGACACTTCCGGCAGGTCCAGCCCCTCCCGCAGCAGGTTCACCCCCACCAGCACGTCGAACTGCCCCGCCTGCAGCGACTTGAGAATCTCCACCCGCTCCAGCGTATCAATCTCGCTGTGCAGGTATTCCCCGCGCAGTCCTTCCTCCTTGATGTACCGCGAAAGATCCTCCGCCAGTCGCTTGGTCAGCGTCGTCACCAGCACGCGTTCGCCCACAGCCGCCCGCTGCGCGATGCGCTGCAACAGGTCCGGCACCTGCCCGCGCGCCGGCTGCACCTCCACCGGCGGATCGATCAGGCCCGTCGGACGAATGATCTGCTCGACCACCTCGCCCCCGCACTTCTCCAGTTCATACGGCCCCGGCGTCGCTGACATGAACAGCACGTTCTTCCAACTGCCCTCGAACTCCTCGAAACGCAGCGGCCGGTTGTCGAGCGCCGACGGCAGACGGAACCCGTGATCCACCAGCACCTGCTTGCGCGCCCGGTCGCCATTGAACATCGCCCGAACCTGCGGAATCGACGCGTGCGACTCATCGACCACCAGCAGGTAGTCCTCGGGAAAATAATCGATCAGCGTGTACGGTTTCGCTCCCGGCGGCGCGCCGTTCAAGTGCCGCGAGTAATTTTCGATCCCCGAGCAGTACCCCACCTCCTGGATCATCTCCATATCGTACCGTGTTCGCGCCGCCAGCCGCTGCGCCTCCAGCAGCTTGCCGTGCCGCCGCAGTTCCATCAGCCGCTGCTCCAGCTCCTCCTTGATCGAAGTCACCGCCGCCGCGATGCGCTCCTCCGGCATGACGTAATGCACCGCCGGAAACACGAACAGCCGGTCCTCGCTCGCGAGAATCTCGCCGGACGTGGGGTTGATGAAGTCGAGCCGCTCGATCTCGTCGCCGAACATCTCGATGCGATACGCGAACTGCTCGTACGCCGGCCAAAGCTCCACCACGTCGCCGCGCACGCGAAACCGCCCGCGCTCGAACGCCATGTCGTTCCGCTCGTACTGCAGGTCCACGAATCGCCGCAGCAGATCGTCGCGCTCGACCCGGTCCCCGATCATCAGCGGGATCATGCTCGCCTTGTACGTGTCCGGCGAGCCCAGCCCGAAAATGCACGACACGCTCGCCACGATGATCACGTCGCGCCGCGAAACCAGCGAACTCGTTGCCCGCAGCCGCAGCCGGTCGAGATCGTCATTTCGCGATGCATCTTTTTCGATGTAGATGTCCCGCTGCGGAATGTATGCCTCCGGCTGGTAGTAGTCGTAATAGCTGACGAAGTATTCGACCGCGTTCTTCGGAAAAAGCTCGCGAAACTCTTCGTAAAGCTGGGCTGCAAGCGTCTTGTTGTGAGAAATGACCAGCGTCGGCCGGTTCAGCCGGGCGACCACGTTGGCGATGGTGAACGTCTTGCCCGATCCGGTCACGCCCAACAGGCAACTGAACTGTTTGCCGCCTTGGACGCGCTGCACCAGCCGTTCGATCGCCTGCGGCTGATCACCGGCGGGCTGAAAGTCGCTTGCAAGATCAAAGCTTTCCACAGAGGGAGTTCCTGAGGCTGAGCCGGTCTATGCGGGTGTTGCGGCATGACCGTACTATAGCGGTCCCCCTGCAACGGGTCCACGCGACCGTCATCACCTCGAAGCCGCCGTCCAGCTGCGCTGAAACCCCCTGGCGACCTTTGTCATTGTATTGGCCGATGGGTTTTGTTAGTGTTGTATCGGGCTGATTTCCTGGGCCGGTAAACCCGCAAGCCGTCTGCGCCCGGGGCGACCGCCAGGGGGTGGGAAAGCGTCATCTCGGCGGTCAATTCTTCGGTATGCGCTCAACCCCTCTGTGCGCGCGGTGCCCGATGTCGGGCTCGATGGTTTGTCGGCTGGCGTTGAATCAGCAGGTTGGGGAACGGCGCCGTGCGACCCGCGGCGGCCAAAGAGGTCAATCATGAGAAATTCGGTACGAATTCAACAAACCGCTGCGGCACTCATTCTGCTCGGCGCGCTGGCGAATGCCGCGCTTGCCGTTGAACCGGTGGTCAAGAAAAAGTCTGCGTTGCAGCCCGCACCGGCTGTAGTGGCGGACCCGGCGGCCGCGCCGCACGTGCGCGTATTCCTCCGCGATGCGGAGGGCAACGCCCTCACGAATGCCTCGGTTGATTATTCGACGCCGCTTCTGGACCGCGTACCCGCCGCAATTGGCGATGAAAATGCATACTTGCTGTCCGGCGTCGGCGACAAAACCACGCTTCTGATTTCCTCGCCCATGCGCGGACAGTTTGCCGGCGGGGCCATTGACCTCTATTTACCTCCGGCAGGGGCCGCGGACGTCTCGATCGAAATCCAGACGGATGAGCAGCCGCTCGCCGCCAGCGTACTCGTCGGCGGCGAGCCCTATGCCCCGGGTGCGTCCGGGCGCGGCAAAGATACGGCGCCTGGCGCCTGCTGCCTGCGCGAAGGCGGCTGCACCGTCACCGATCGCGATTCCTGCATTCAATTGGGCGGCGGGTTCCTTGGCGAGGACACCGTGTGTGAAACCGCCGAGTGTCCGCCGGTCCCGGAAAACGATGCATGTGCCGATGCGTTGGACGTAGGTCCGCTCCCTGCCAGCGTAACGTTTGACAACACGCTGGCGGACTCCGATGTGACCGATCCATGCGGCGTGGCCAGCGGCCCTTTCAACGCGGTCTGGTACACGGTCGTCGGTACGGGCAACACCATGACCGCGACTACCTGCAATGATGGCACGCGGGTTTCCGACACCAAGATCAGCGTCTGGTGCGGCACCTGCAATGACCTGAACTGCATCGACGGCAACGATGACAATTGCGGCCAATTCAATTTCTTCTCGTCCACGGTGACCTGGTGTTCCGAGCCCGGCGTCACCTACTTCATCGCCGTCGGCAACTTTTCATCCTCCACCTCGTCCGGACAGATTCAGCTCGACGTCTTCGACAACGCGGAAACGTGCACCGGCGCGGTCCCGTGCATCATTAACGGCGCCTGCTGCTTGGGCGCCGCCTGCACCGACCAGGCTGAAATCGATTGTGCCGCGCAGGGCGGCGCCTACCTCGGCGATGACACGTCGTGCGTCAGCAATCTCCTGCAGGACCCCGGCTTCGAGGCAGGACAGTTTGGCGGCGTCTGGACCGAATTTTCCACCAATTTCGGCACCCCCATTTGCTCACTTGCCGGGTGCGGATTCGGCGGTGGCACCGGTCCGCGCACCGGAAACTACTGGGCCTGGTTCGGCGGGATTAACATTTTCGAAGAGGGCTCGGTCGCGCAGACCGTCGTCATTCCGCCCGGCGCGACGCAATTGGGGTTCTATCTCGAGGTTCCCGTTTGCGGAAATGCCGCCGACAACCTCACCATCCTGATCGATGGCAACCTCGAATACTCAGTTGACGGCGGCAGCGCGCTGTGCGGACAGATCGGCTACGTGCAGCAACTCGTCGACATCAGCGCTTACGCCGACGGCGCCGCGCACACCATCACGTTCTTCTCCACCATCACCGGTGGTGAGACCTCCAACTTCTTCGTCGACGACGTCAGCATCTTCGCCCCCCTCGACAACGTCTGCAGCGAGCGCGCCCATCCCGGCTGGAACTGGGCCGACGTCGGCATCGACCTCACCGCGAATCAGCCGACCTACTGGTCCGCGGCCACCGGCCAGCCCGCCACCGGCGGCGTGTCGCCGTTCACCATCCTCGATCCCGGCGTGCCGCCCGGCCGACCCGATCCCGACGGCTCATCGGATCGCGTGCTCCGCGGCTTCATCGTCGCCTGGGCGGTCAACGCCACGGGCGCGGAAATCCGCTGGAATCACCTGAAGGGTGACGCGGTCGTCGTCAATTACGCCGACGGTTCCGCTTGGGAATACAACGCATACAGCTTCCAGGCTGTCAATCCCGCCATTGATAATGGCGACCTCACCGGTTCGCCTGGCGTTCTTGGGCTCGACGGCGTCGAGTACGACAACGGATACGACCTGCTTTTGCTCGACTTCTACGCCTCAGGCAGCCGGGCATTCTCCCCGTTCGTTGAGTTTCCCGTCGACACCGACCTGACGCTCATGCCTCTGGACATGGACCTGCGTCAGGAAACCGGCGGACCCGTCACCACCAAGGCCAGCTTCACCGTCTGGAACCAGAACGAGATCAAGTTCACCGGCCTCGACCGCTGTGTCACCTGTTGGGACGAAGCCTTGTTTTCGCGTTACCTCGCGCCCAATCACCTGCTGGTCCAGAATCTACAGACCAACAAGGGCAAGGCCCAGATCGACGGCCTCGCCAGCCAGGTGTGCAATGTCGACTACGATCCCGGCGATGGACTCGCCCTCGGCGCCGACCCGCGCGACGTGGTCAGCAGCGCCTCATCGCTCCTGGGACTCGCGGCCAAATACATCACCTTTGACGGCGCCGGTCGCCGTGAAACGGCGGGCATGAACCTCGTCGGCATGGGCACGCAGCGGGCCCAGCTCCTCGCGGACGTCTCCGGCACCCCGCCGCCCGAGCGGCCCACGATCGGAAACGATCCCATCGTCGTCGAGCGTGAGTTGTCCGAGTTGACCACGGGCGGTCAGCCCATTCCGCTCGCGCCCAACGACCGGACCAGTTCCAGCGAAAAGGGCAGCCTCCTGATTTTCCCCAAGGTCGAGCTGCGCTGGGACAGCACCGGAACGCGCCTGATCCAGGACACGTTTATCGACATCACCAACGATTATCCTGAGGATGTCGACGTGCAGATGTACTTCGTCAACGGCGATCCGCCGCTGGCCGCAACGCCGTAGTGCGGTCGAATGTGTAATTACGTTTCGGAGCATGGTGTGGTGCAGGCATCTTGCCTGCACCATCTCGGCGCCAAAGCCAGGTCATGAATTCTGCGCCGGTGCCAGACCGTCGCCCCTTTCGGCCCATGGCGGCGCGACCCGGCCCAATCCGCCGGCAAGCTCGATGCCCCGGTACGCCTTTTCGCACGACGGGCAGGTTCCGTTGGCAAACTGACCGTTCAATGTCGCAAGGCAGTGGTGGCACAACGCGCGCGATGACGTGTCAAACCGCTCCAGTCGATCGCGCCGCGCCATCCGCAAATCAACCCGCAGCCAGCCGATCGCACCTGCGATCAAACCGAACTGCAGCAGCAGAACCCAGTGTCGATGCTCGACGTAGGCCGCCCATCTGCTCGCCAGCGACAATCCGTTGATCACCAGCATCAAGCCCACGCACAATCCGCCGAGCAGCTGCGCTTGCGAACAATACAGCCGCGGATCCGCCCAGCCGCGATGTCCGGGCCGCACATAGACGTGATCCGCAAGCAGCCGCGCGCGGCAATGCTCACATCGGTTGACGTGTACGCTCGTGGGTTTCTCGCACCGGTCGCAAAGCGCCAGCGGTGAAACCCGAATCGCCTGCCGATGCCGCCCCACCGCCTGAAGTACCAGCACGAAGAGCGGCAACACCGCGGATGAACACCACGCCGCGACCGCACCGAACCAGCGCCCCACGCAGACCGCCGTCAGGAGCATCAGCATGCCCACGACCCAACCCAGTTCTGTCGCGATGCTCCCTTTCGCGACCGCCACCGGACCGCCCGACAGCGCTTCGCGCACATCGCGGGCGGACGGCAGCCTGACGCGCCGGCCGCATTCCGGACACCGCGCGTGCTGCAGGTGACGCAATGTGTAACCACATTGGGGGCAGCGCGGGTCGATCAGTTCCTGTCGTGCGCGCACTTCGTCCAGCGCCGCGCGCCGCGGTTTAAGCCGCAGCGGTACGTACAGCATCGCCGCGCAGGTCGTTCCCAAAAGCGACGGCAGCAGCCAGCGATCCAACCGCCCGCGCCACAGAAACAGCGCAAGCAGCAGGCCCGCAACCAGGCCCAAGCCCATATCGACGCGTCCTCGACGCAACAACCGGACCCGCTGCAGCGTCAGCGCGTCGGCCATGTCGTCCGCCTCTGCCGGCCAGACGTCCCGGGCTGGCGGATCAGGTGGGGATTGGGTCGGCGGCTTCGGCGCAGACCGCGGACGCGGTTCAAAGTCCCCCTCGTCGATGATGGTCAGCCGGGTGGACATGGGGCCCATTCCAACGCCCACTGCGCCGGGGTTCTACAGATCATGTGCGCGCATCCGGCAGGATCTTACACGCAGCGCCACGCCCGCCACGGCGGCTCGATCGTCACCCGTGCCTTGCCCCGCATCGTTCGCCGGCAGTGCAGGGTCACCCCCCGTCCCACCGGCAGCACCGCCTGCGGCCAGGTGTGCCCCACGTCGCGCGTCGTCACCACCGGCACACCACGCCGCTTCGGCAAGTGAAAACGCAGGATCTCCAGCGTCTCGGCCCGCTGATCCGCGTCGCCCATATGGAAATCCCCAATGAGCACGCCGGCGCAGCGCTCGAACCACCCCGCCAGCTTGAGATGCGCGAACTGCCGGTCGATGCGGTACGGATATTCCTCCAGGTCCTCCAGCACCAGCCACTTGCCCTTTGGGTCGCAGAGCTTGCAGAACAGCGCGGCTGTCAGCGGTGTCATCAGCGACAAACACCCGCCCACGAACGTCGCCCGCGACCGCGCCGGCAGCCGCCCCCATTCCAGGACTCCGGTCACCGACCGCTCCGGCGGCTGACCTGCGAGGATGCGGCGAACATCGCGAAAATACGCGTCGAATTCCGTGTCAAAACGCTTCGCCGCCCAATCCCCCGCGAACGCATCCAGCGCCCGACCCCTCAACTTTCGCCCGCCGGACAGCCGCGTCGCGTTCAGCCGCGCGTAACGCTCCGCTCCCGGCTTTGGAAATCCGGGTGTCATGAAGTAGTAGCCGCGCCCGCGAGCATGCCGTCCCACCAGGTTGACCAGCGGCGTCAACTCGCTGAACCCGAACACCGCCAGCGGCTTGCGGCGGCGATCCATCAATGAAAAGTCAACTTCCGGCAGGATCCGCGTCATCCACCCGCCGCCGCGCGCCGCCACCAGCGCCGCCACATCATCCCGCACGAACATCGCGTGCAGTTCGCGCACCCGCGCCGCATCGTCCCGCCGCCCGCCGCGCCGCTCATCAAAGAAGCAGTCCAGCAGCGCGGGCTTGCCCGTCACGCGAAAGCCATCACCAACAGCCGCCTGCACGCGCGCGATCAACCCGCGCGCGTCCTTCACCCCGACGGCTTCAAACACCGCGGTCGCTGGACTCGCCGGCGCGCACAGATGAATGATCGGTTTGCCCATGCCGCGCATCGTAAACCAATGTCGATGCACTGTCGAAATGTGCGGTAGGGTGTCGTGTCCACGCCCGCGTGGGCATGACGTGCGGTCAATGCAGGCTTTGCGCCATGCACGCGATCAATACTGGATCATTGTGCGCAATCACGCGCCACGGGTCCGAGCCGCGACCGCCTCGCCCTTGATGCAGTTTCATCGTGTCAAGGGTGAGGGACCGGGCCGTGACATTGGGCCCAGGCGCGCTATCGCGCAGGGACAATGAGCAGGAGTGAACGCTGAACTCAGATTCATCATTCATCATTCCGCGTTCATCGTTCCATCACCTCGTCGCCGCGTGAATGAACGCCTTTACTAACTTCGCGTCGATCGCCGCTGAAATATCTCCCCCCGGCTTGAGCGACGAACCCACGATCGCGCCATCGGCCACACTCAGCAATTCGCGAATACTGTCAGCCGTCGCCCCGCTGCCCACCAGCAACGGCTTATCCGGCACCGCCTTCTTCACCCGCGCCAGCGCGTCGCGATCCACCGCACGCCCGGTCGTCGCCCCCGACACGATCAGCCCGTCCGCCCGCCCGCGATACGCCGTCTCCTCCGCCGCCAGCGCGATGTCCGGCTGATTCACCGGGACGGCGTGCTTCACATGCACATCCGCAAGGATCCGCACCTGCGGGCACAGTCCCGCGCGCACCCGCAGCGTCTCGTTCGCGCGCCCCGTGATCATCCCCTGATCGGTCGCAGCCAACCCCGTGTGGACGTTGACCCGGATGAACTCCGCCCCCGTCGCGGCTGCGATACCCAGTGCCGACCGCGCGTCGTTCCGCAGACAGTTCACCCCCACTGCCGCCCCGGTCGTGCGCCGCACCTCGCGTACCACCACAGCCATCGCCGCGACCGTCTCCGGCCCGACCTGCTCCGCCGCGAACGGCGCGTCGCCGAAATTCTCGACCATCAGCGCGGCAAAGCCCGCGTCCACCAGCATACGCGCGTCCGCCAGCGCGTGCGCGATCACCGGCTCCAGGTTGCCCGCGGTCCACGCGGCGCTGCCCGGCAGCGGCGGCAGGTGTACCATGCCGATCAGCAGCGGTTTCAATGGCTTTGCCGCGGCGGTCACGTCATTGACCCTCGAGACTCACTTGCTCTTGCGGAAGACCGCGACCACGTCCTCGATCGGCACGACATAAAGCTGATTGTCCGCTTCGAAATCCACCGGAATGGCCCGTTTGGGGTTGAACAGCACCTTGTCGTATTGCCGGATGGGAAAGTCCGTGTTGGCCGCGATCTGTGCGGAGACCGCCACGATCCGGCCTGTGATCGTCGGAATCTCGACCGAATCCGGCAACTCGATTCCGCCCTTGGTCCGCTTCTTGTCCTCGTCCTTGCGGATCAGCACGCGTTCGCCCAACGGCTCGACCGTTTCGAGGGGGGTTACGCGCGGCTTGGCCTTGTCCGCCATGGGTCGCTCCCCGGCATCCTTGCCGATTCCTGGACGCGTCTGCCTGGTGCTCGCGACCAATGCAGCGCCCGTGCAATTGTAGGCCCGCCGATATGATGCACGCAACACGCTTTTAGCCGATCAATTGCCTCGACTTGTGCGACAATACCTGCGGGTGCCATGGCCACGCTCGCGTATCCATGCCTTGCTTCGCGTCGATACCGCCGACCGCACCGCTCCACTTCACTATTTGCCCGCACCGACTACAATGCCCGCACCGATTGGGGCTCTCTTGGGGACTTGTGTGCATGAGCCGTCCGCCGCGCGTCGCCTTCGTTTCGCTGGGCTGCGCCAAGAACACCGTCGATTCGGAAAAAATGCTCGGCCAGCTCGCCGAAGCTGGGTGTGAATTCTGCGCCGACGAGCACGACGCCGACGTCGTCGTCGTCAACACCTGCGGTTTCCTCGAGGACTCCCGCCGCGAGGCCGACGAGGTCATCGGCGAACTCGTCGACGTCAAACGCAGCCGTAAGTCCCGGCTCCGCCGCATCGTCGTCGCCGGCTGTCTCGTGCAACGCGACGGCGTCAAAATCGCCGAACGCGTCCCCGGCATCGACGCCCTCGTCGGCGTACACAACCGCGACGACGTGGTCCGCGCCGTGCTCAACCGCGGCCCGAAAAAACGCGAGGCCGATACGTTTCTCGGCGACTATCACCCCTTCGTCAATCTCGACACCGCCCGGCTGCGCATCACTCCGCGCCACTGGGCGTACCTGCGCATCAGCGAGGGCTGCGACCAGAAGTGTACGTTCTGCACCATCCCCGCGATCCGCGGGCCCATGCACTGCAAGCCGCCGAGCGTGATCCTCAACGAGGCGCGCGAGCTGATCTCCGACGGCGCTGTTGAACTTTCCCTCATCGGCCAGGACACCAGCAGCTACGGCCTCGACTTCGGCTACGAGCCCGGCCTCGCCGGCCTGCTGCGCGAGTTGAACCGGCTCGACGGCGTCGCCTGGATCCGCTTGATGTATGTCTACCCGTCGGTCTTTTCCGACGCCATGATCGACGCCATCGCCGAGTGCGACCGCATCGTCAAATACGTCGACATGCCGCTGCAGCACATCAGCGACCGCGTGCTCAAGGCCATGCACCGCCGCGTGACCCGCGCCCAGACCATCGACCTGCTGACCCGCATCCGCGAGCGCGTCCCCGGCGTGCACCTGCGCACCACGCTCATCACCGGCTTCCCCGGCGAGACCGAGGCCGAGCACCAGGAATTGCTCGCGTTTCTCCGCGAATGGCAGTTCGACGCTTTGGGCGTTTTCCCGTATTCGCTGGAGCCGGACACCCCCGCGGGCCGCATGAAGGGACAGCTCGACCCCGACATCAAGCATCGCCGCCGCGAGGAACTCATGCTCACCCAGCAGGAAATCGCGTTCGCCCGCGCCGACCGCATGCGCGGCACGACCTTCGAGGTGCTGATCGACGCCCCCGCCGGCGACGACGGACGCCAGCCCGCGCGCCACGCCGGCCAGGCGCCGGAGGTCGACAGCATCACCCTGCTTCGCGGCGCCGGCGCGGCCCCGGGCAGCTTCGTCCGTGTCCGCTGCACGGGCCGCAAGGACTACGACCTGATCGCCGAACCGGCTTCAATTGCCTTGCCCACGCTCGGCTGATGAGAGTGAGCGTATCGTCATGAATCTCAACCTGCCCAACCGCATCACCCTTGCCCGCCTGGCGATCGCCATTGTGTTCTTCGTGCTGCTGGCCCAATTCACCGTGACCCAACCCAACCCGCTCCTGCTCGACGTCTGCATCACCTTGTTCATCATTGCAGCCGCCACCGACTGGCTCGACGGCTATCTGGCCCGCAAACACAACCAGGTCACCGCGATGGGCCGCGTGCTCGACCCCTTCGTCGACAAGGTGCTTGTATGTGGAACTTTCGTTTTTCTGGCCGGCGCCAGCTTCCGCACCGCCGGTGGTATCCAGACCACCGGCGTCCACCCCTGGATGGTTGTGGTCATTCTCGGTCGGGAACTCCTGGTCACCGGCTTGCGCGGGTTCTCTGAATCGCGCGGCGTGTCCTTCGGGGCGAATCACATCGGGAAGGCCAAGATGGTGCTGCAGAGCATCGCCGCGCCCGTGCTCATGTTCTTCGTCGCCCACGTCGACCATTGGCCGACCTGGGCCGCGCTCGCCTGGGTCAAGCCCGCGCTGGTCTGGGCGACCGTCCTGGTCACCGCCCTGTCCATGCTTCCGTATGTCATTCAGTCGCGGCACATCCTCGCCAAGGCCGACATCGCGTGATTGAACTGACCTACCTGCAAGCCGTCGTCCTGGGCATCGTTCAGGGGCTCACCGAGTTTCTGCCCATCAGCAGCAGCGGGCACCTCGCGCTCCTCCAGCGCTGGATGCAGCTCAACGCCGATTCACCCGCGATGATCATGTTCGATCTCGCCGTGCACCTCGGCACGCTTCTCGCCGTGGCCGCCGCGTTTCGCCGCGAGTTCGTCAGCTTTCTGGGCCGCCTCTTCCGCGAACTGCTCCACCCCAGCGAAAAACGCCCCGCTGCCGTACTGATCACCGCGCTGGGCATCGCCGCGAGTATCCCCACCGCCGCGATCGGCCTGTTCTTCAAAGACACCATTTCCGCCGCCTTCAACAAACCGGTCTGGATTGGCGCGGGCCTGCTGCTCACCGGTACGCTGCTCATGCTCACCAACTTGGTCAAGGAGCCTTCCGTCGGCTGGCGGCGCTTCGGCTGGTGGCGCGCGCTGATCATCGGCACAGCCCAGGGAATCGCCATCCTCCCCGGAGTCTCGCGCAGCGGTTCGACCATCGCGACCGCACTGCTGTTAGGCGTAAAGCGTCGCTGGGCCGGCGAGTTCAGCTTCTTCATCGCCGCGCCCGCGATCTGCGGCGCCGCCGTGCTGCACGCCAAGGACGTATTCGAAACGTCAGGCGGGGTGACTGGGAATCTCCCCATCGGCCCGCTCGTCGCCGGTTCGCTCTTTGCCACGCTGACCGGGTACGCGGCGCTGCGCTGGCTCATCGCTATCATTCGCCGCGCCCAACTCCACTACTTCAGTTACTACTGCTGGGCGCTGGGTCTTTTCATTCTGCTCTTTGTCCGCTAGCGCACCGTCAGTAGACAGGCGCGCCCCAGCCGCGTATGGTGGCGGCACCCGCGATCCGGCGAGCGCGGCTGCCGCGCGGGGCTTCCGGGTGAGTTCACAACCGCCGGCCGACACTGCATGCTCTCGCGCATCGTCATCGGGTCGCTGATCATCGCCGCCATCTTCGCGCTTGTCGGCGTCGACGCGGGCATCGCGCGCAGCGCGCCGCTCGGTAGCGCCATGCTCGCCCGCGGAAGCCTGATCCCGCTGACGCTCGCGGTGCTGGCCGCCCTCGGGGCCATGGAACTGGTCACGCTGCTGCGCCGCGCCGGGCTTGCGCCCTACGAATACTGGGCGATCACCTGCAGCGTCGCGCTCGTGCTGGCGCCCTGGCTCGGTCCGACCGGTGTGCTGGGTGCGACCCTCCGCGTGTCGGCGCACGCTCAACTCGTTGTATTCGTGGTTGCTCTCCTGGGCACGGGAGGAATCGCGGTCCTGCGCCGCGACGTCACAGGCGGCATGCTCAACATGGCAACGACCTGCCTCGCCTTTACCTACACCGGCCTGCTGCCATCGTTCCTCACCCACCTGCGCTGCGACTTGCCCGGCGAGCACGGCGCCTGGATCGTGCTGACCATTGTGCTGATCTGCAAGTCCACCGACATCGGCGCCTACTTTGTCGGGTCCGTCATCGGACGCCACAAGCTGATCCCATCGGTTAGTCCCAAGAAGTCCGTCGAGGGCCTCTTGGGGGGTATCGCCGCCAGTTGTGCAGTGTCACTTCTATTCTGGTACCTGCGCCAGGCCGCGCAAGAAGCGGCAAAAGCTGCCGAAACCTCCGGGTTCTGGGCCATGATGCACGAACGAGTCGCCGCTGTCACCGTGCTGTTCGACAGGCTGACATTCTCGCAAACTATGATATTTGCGATAGTTACGGCAATCGTCGGCCAGGTCGGCGACCTGGTCGAGTCCATTTTCAAGCGCAGCGCCAACGCAAAAGATTCCGCCGCACTCCTGCCCGGCTTTGGCGGAATTCTCGATATGATCGACAGCCCCATCGCGGTCGCCCCCGTTGCGTGGTTTCTGCTGACAACCGTGTGGGCGGTGATGTAGAATGTGATGTTGGGTTCGGGAGGCCCGGCATTGCCGGCCCGATGACCAGCGTCAATACGGCGGTACAGCCCGTCGGCGCAATGATCCGCCTGGAGCGAATTTCACGAATTGGACCTCACCCTCGCCATTGACGATGCCGCGAAGCGCCACGCGCTCTTCGGCCCGGCGGACCGGCACCTGCGGATGATCCGCAGCACCTTCAACGTCACCATCGCCGCCCGCGACTCCACCATCAAGCTGAGTGGCCGCAACGACGCGGTCAGCCAGGCCGCCCGCGTTTTCGCCACGCTACAGGATCGCCTGCGCAGCGGCGCGGTCGTCACCGAGGACGACGTCAGCGAGGCCATCGCCCAGGCGGCCATGCCGGCTGAGCAGACCAACGGTCGGGCGATCGACGTCTACACCGCGAACTACATGGTCACGCCCAAGACCGAGGGCCAGGCGGCGTACATCGATGCGATTCGCAATCACGACCTCACGTTTTGCCTGGGGCCAGCCGGCACCGGCAAGACGTATCTGGCCGTCGCCGTCTGCGTCTCCATGCTCAAGGCGCGGGAGATCCGCCGCGTCGTGCTCGTGCGCCCCGCAGTCGAAGCCGGTGAAAAGCTCGGTTTTCTGCCGGGCGACATGCAGGCCAAGGTGAATCCTTACCTGCGCCCGCTCTTTGACGCCATGCACGACATGATGACGTTCGACCAGATCAAGCGCTTCATGGAAAACGACGTCATCGAGGTGATTCCCCTCGCGTTCATGCGCGGGCGCACGCTGAATCACTCGGCGGTGATTCTCGACGAAGCGCAGAACGCCACGCCCGCGCAGATGCTCATGTTCCTGACGCGCCTGGGGCAACAAAGCAAGATGATCGTGACCGGCGATGCCTCGCAGACCGATCTCCCCGACGGGCAGGTCAGCGGCGTCGTCGACGCGGTGCGGCGCCTGCGCGGAATCAACAACGTGGCCGTCGTCGAACTGGAGCGGACGGACATTGTCCGCCATCGCCTCGTTCAGCAGATTGTGCATGCCTATGATGGAAATCAGTCGCGGGGCCGATAATCGCCCCGCCGCCAGCGTGCCCCCGGCCGCACCGCGATCCGGCGTGCAGGACGAGTGACCAACTCGCCGATGGCACGCGCTGGCGGTCGCGTCCCGCGCCCGCAGGAGTTCAGGAACCTTGTTCGGTTTGGGCAAAAAAAATACCGGACGCCGCAAACGCGCCAAGCAACTGCGCGCCGTCTCTTCCGAGCCGGCGTGGCGGACCGCCGCGCGCGTCGTGGGTCTGTTTCCCGCCGCGGCCTGGCTGGGGTTCTTCGCCCTGATGATGCTCATCGCTAGTTCCGGTGATCCCGCTCTGCCCTACACGGTCAACCAGAAAATCGGCCAGCCGATCATCGCCCGCGTCGACTTCAAGGTGATCGACGCCGAACTCGCGGCAAGCAACATCCGCGCCGCGCGCGAGGCCGTGCCCAATCATTACAGCGTCAATGTCGAACTCATTGACCGCATCGCCGGCGACCTTACCCTGATGTTCGAAGCGGCGCAGGTCGCGACATTCGAGGAATTCAAGGTGCGCGCCGCCAGCGCCATCTGGCCCGCGGACGAAGACCTCTACAACCGCCTGCACGGCGCGGACGACATTCGCCGCAAGGCGTTCATGCAGTCGATCGACGCCCTCCGCGCCGCGCTGATCCGCGAGAACACTGCACGACCGACGGCTCTCGAAGACCGCGAACCGCCGTCCAAGGCGGTCGACGTCGTAGTCCACCGGCCCAACGGAGCCGGCGAACCGGTTGAGCGCGTCGCCAAGATCGAACTCGTGCAGATCGGCAGCACCGAATACATCGAGTTCCGCGCGCAAAAGCTCGCCTCCAACTTCGAACGCGGCCTGCGGCCCGCCATCACCATGTACCTGGCGAAGGTGCTCGGCCGCGATCCGATTCTCGTGTTCGAACGCACCGCCACGCTCGAAGCCATGGCCGCGGCGGAGAAACTCGCGCCTCCGGGCGAGAAACCCTTCGAGAAGGGTAAGCCCTTTGTCTTTCCACGCATGTATGCGGCGGATGCGGGCAAGGGCCGCACCGAGGAAGCCGGTCTCACCCGCGCCGACATCGAACTGCTCGAAAAAGAGGCTGCCGCGTATGCGAACTTTCTCGAAAGCAACGCGCCTGAAGCGGTCAAGCTTCGCCGCCAGCGGCTGAACGAGAATATCGGTGTCGGCATGGTGCTCTGTGTGCTGACCGTCTCGCTCTTTGTCTATGTCGGGCTGTATCACCACCGCGTGTTCGAAGTTCCCGCGCGCACACTCGCGTTCACCGGCCTGTTGCTGGGCTGCCTCGTCGCCGTCCGCTTCATCGACGCGCGCTTCACGCTCACCCCGGTACTGCTCGTCGCGTCGATTCTCACCATCGCCTATCCCCGGCGCTTCGCCGCCGGCGTGACCGTCATCTTTGTGGTCATTGTCTCGCTGGTGATCCGCGCCGACATCGGCGTGATGGTCACGCTGTTCGCCTGCGGATACGCCACGGCCCTGCTGCTCAATGAAATCCGCACGCGCACGAAAATCATCACCGCCGGCCTGATCACCGCGGTCATCGCGTTCTTTACCGCGTTCGCCTTCGGGCTGATCGATCACCAGGAGTTGAACTTCGCACAGACTTCCGCAGCGTACGCCGCGGGCAACGCCATACTCGCCGCGCTGATCATCCAGGGTGCGCTGCCTTTCATCGAGCGCATCTTCCGCGTCGCCACGGCGCTCACCCTGCTCGAGTACCGCGACGCAAATCGCCCGCTGCTGCAGCGGCTCGCCCGCGAGGCGCCGGGAACGTACAACCACTCGCTCGTGCTCGGCACCATGGCCGAGGCCGCGTGCAAGGCGATCAACGCCGATGGCCTGCTCGCGCACGTCGGTGCGCTCTACCACGACATTGGCAAAATACCCAAGGCCGAGTATTTTTCTGAGAACCAGGAATCGTCGATCAACCGGCACGACCACCTCGCCCCCACGATGAGCCTGCTCATCATTCTCGGGCACGTGAAGGACGGCCTGGAACTCGCCCGCGAGTACGGCTTGCCGCGCGTGCTCTACCCCTTCATCGCCGAGCACCACGGCACCACCCTGGTTCGCTATTTCCACCATGTCGCCAGCGAGAAACAGCCGCGAATCGCCAGCGGCAAACACGATCGCGAGGTCGCCGAGGCCGAGTTCCGCTACCCCGGGCCCAAGCCCCAGTACAAGGAAACAGCCGTCCTCATGCTCTGCGACGGCGTCGAGGGCGCGGTCCGCGCCCTGCCCGACCCAACCGCGGGCCGCATCGAGGCCGTCGTCCACCAGGTCCTCCAGGCGCGCCTCAAGGACGGACAGTTCGACGAGTGCGACATCACCCTCCGCGAACTGCACAAGGTCGAGGAGTCGGTAGTCAAGAGTCTCTGCACCTTCTATCATGGACGCGTCGCGTATCCGAAGGACTCGAAGGACAGCCGGTCCGACAGCTCATCCCGGGACTCCGGGCAGTCCGCGGGATCGAGCAAGCAATTGGCCGGTTGACCCGCATGCCCGAGACGCCGGCGTTTTCGATGGTTAAAGAATCCACCGTTGCCGACAACGCGCCGTTCGAAATCCGCGTCACCCAGGCGCGAGCCCGTACGCGGATCGCCGGACGGCAACACGTCGAAAAACGGCGCATCGACAAACGCCGCATCATCCGCGCGCTGCGCTTCGTCCTCCAGCAGCATGGCTGTACTTGCGGCACGCTGTCCGTGGCCCTGGTGGACGATACCGCCATGGCGGACCTGCACGACCGCTACCTGAGCATCCCCACAACGACCGATGTCCTCACCTTTGACCTGCGCGATACGATCAGCAGCCCCGTCGATGGCGAGATCGTCATCTGCACCGACGTCGCCGCCCGCGAGAGCGCCCGCCGCGGGCATTCCCTGGCCGACGAAGTGCTGCTCTACACTGTTCACGGCTGCCTGCACCTCCTGGGTTACGACGATCATTCCACCGAAGACGCCGCGCGCATGCACGCGCGGGAGGATCAATTGCTGGTGGAACTCGGCGTCGGTACGGTCTTTCGGAGGGCCGTCACGTGAGAATCGCGGTCTGCGCACCCGCGCTGGCATTCCGCTCGCGTTCGCGATCCGTCGCCGCCGTGCTTGACGTCGTTGTGCGCGCCGCCGAGTGCGCCCCGGCGCCGGAACTCATCGTGCTTCCGGATTGCTACGCGGCACTGTCGCACCAGACCGGCGTGCGCGTGTCCGCCGCCATGTGTACCGGCTTCGTGGAGACTCTTGCCCGCGCGGCCAAGGAATGGGGCGTGTGGATCGCGTTCGGCCATCCGGTGCATGCCGGCGCTTTGCAGTCCGGCGCCACCTTGCTCGATCCCGACGGTGACGCGTTTCTGCGTTTTCCCGCAAAAGTCCGCCGTCCTCCGGCGGACGCCGCTGCGGTTTCCCCCGATTCCTGGGTCGTGCGCGACACGCCGCTTGGCCGCTGGGCCCTGCGCACCAGCCGCACCCTCGCCGCGGAACCATCTTTCGCCGTCGACGGCGCCGGGCTCGCCATCATTCCCGCCGCGCCAGAGGCCACCCGCCTTTCGCTGGAACTGCTCACCGACGCAGCGCGCCGCGCCGGCTGTGCCGTCTGCATTGCCCAGGCGCGCACCATCGGACGAGAATCCGCCGGTAATGTGGTGGATTCATCCCCCACGTCCGGCGCGATCATCACCGCGGCGGGCAGTGTGCTCGCGTCCACCGACACGGCGGATATCGTCCACGCCGAACTGGAGATTTCCCCGTCGCCCGCGGCGGGACATCTGGAGGAACTGGAATCCGTTGAGTAGTTCCCTGCCCATCCTGGCGGCGGCGCTGGCGCTGCTGCTGCTGTTCACGGCGACGATCAACATCACGCTGCGCCGCTATTCGCGCGCCCGGATGCTCGAGCTGCTGCGCGAACGCGGGCGCGAAGACGTGATGGAGCGCCTCGTGGAAAACCAGCACGACCTGGCGTTGTGCATGGCCGTCCTGCGCACCTCGTGTACGCTGATGCTCGTGCTCACCGTCCACCATATTCTGCGCCACACGGGCGTAACGTCCGTCATGCAGCACTATGTTTTCACGTTTCTCGCGACGCTTGCGCTGGTTATCGTGTTCGGTGCCGCGGTGCCGTCCGCCTGGTCGAAATACGCCGGCGAACATCTGCTCATCTTCGTGCTTCCCGGGCTGTTCGCGGCCCGCGTCGTGCTCTCTCCGCTCCTGGCTGTTTCGCGCTTGTTCGACATGCTCGTGCGCCGGCTCGCGGGCGTTCCGCGCGAAGGCGGCGATGAAGTCTCCCGCCACGAGAAAGACCTGCTTGAAGCCGTGAGCGAAGGGAAAATCGTCGGCGCGGTCAATGAGGAAGAACAGGAGATGATCGAATCGATCATCGAGCTGCGCAATTCCGACGTGTCCGAGATCATGACCCCGCGCACCGAGATCGAGGCCGTCGAACTCGGGTCCACGCTCGTCCAGATCAAGGCGCACATCGCCGAAATCGGCCATTCGCGAATTCCCATCTACGAAGACAACATCGACCGCATCGTCGGCATCATCTACGCCAAGGACCTGCTCCACGTCGACGACGCGAAATTCGACGCGCGCAGCGTCATGCGCGAGGCGCTCTTCGTCCCTGAAACCAAGAATCTCCGCGATCTGCTCCACGAGTTCCGCACGCGCAAGGTGCACATGGCCATCGTGCTCGACGAATACGGCGGCACCGCCGGCCTCATCACCATCGAGGACATCCTCGAGGAACTCGTCGGCGACATCGTCGACGAATACGACGACGACGAACCCGCCCCGCTCACCCGCATCGACGAGCACACCGTCGACATCGACGCGCGCATGCGCGTCGACGAACTCAACGAGGAACTCAACATCGCCCTTCCCGAAGTGGACGACTACGAGACCATCGGCGGCTTCGTCTCCAGCACCCTCGGCCACATCCCCCAGGCCGGCGAACGCTGCACCCACGAAAACGTCGAGATCGTCGTCCTCGACGCCGAGCCCCGCCGGATCAACCGCCTCCGCCTGCTCATTCACGAACCGAGCGGCATCGCCGAGTCCGACGCCTGATCGCCCCCCTCAGGCAACCCCCGAACCTGCCAATCTGGCACGATTCCGAAGCACAATGCCCGTTGTGGCACACTGCAGATTCCGTCCAGCCACGGGTGCCACGAACCAGCCATCACCATAACACAATATGCGGACAGCACTTACGAGCATGTTCCGCGCTTTTTCGACCCTCCGCGATTCTGGCACCGCGTGTGCTTGGCAATAGTTCACGGAGTGGTGCATCCACTCCGCAGGCTCGGCTGCGCATGATGGCGGTTTCGCCCAGCCCGGTTTCCCAGCCTCCCTGGCGGGTGCTCGTGTCGCTCTCCGGGGTCGATGCCCCACGTCCCTGGCTTGGCGACGTGGACCGGCTGGTGACGCCGCAACTGCGGCTCAGCCGGGCCACTGACGATCGTCAGGCGGTGGCGTGCATCGCAGCCGGCGGCGTCGATCTGGCGGTGCTCTGCGGCGACACGCCGGGCATGGGCAGCCTGCGGTCGCTGGAGCTGATCCGGTCGCATTTCAGCGACCTGCCCTGCGTGCTGGTCGCCCACGAGACGACCGCCGCGACCCTGCGCCGGGCGATGGCCCTGCGGGCGGAAAGCGTCGTCCCCTACCCGGTGGACGCGCCGCTGCTCGCGGAGCTGATGGTCCGCATCCTGCGCCGCCGATTCGCGGTGTGATGCGGGGCATATTGGAAAAACCAGTGGATGACGCGGTCCCGACTCGGGTGGGCCGCAGAAGATACGGCGAAAGAGACATACGAATGGGCGGCGCGGCGGACACTTCCCGCCCGGCGCCGCCGGTGAAGGAGCGACAAGCGATGGCGAAAGTGAAGATGAAGCCGTTGGGCGACCATGTGATTGTCAAGCGTCTGGAGGCGGACGACGTGACCGCCGGAGGAATCTACCTGCCGGATACCGCCAAGGAAAAACCCAAACGCGGCACGGTCATGGCCGTCGGCTCGGGCAAGCTGAACAACAAGGGTCAGCGCAGCGTGATGCAGCTTAAGAAGGACGACCAGGTGCTGTTCACCAGCTACTCGGGCACCGAAGTGAAAATCGACGGCGAGGACTACCTGATCCTCTCGGAAACCGACGTCCTCGCGGTCGTTGAATAGGTTTACCCGGCGGTCGCGATTCGCGTCGCGCCGCCGAATGGCCGACTGTCCGCGCGACGATTCGCGCCGCGATACCGGCGAAGTCGCAAAAAGAAAAACGGAATTCAAAGGAGTCTCACCCCATGCCTGCAAAGAGAATCGCATTTGACATGGAGGCCCGCGAGGCCATCCGCCGCGGCGTCAAGCAACTCGCTGCCGCCGTGAAGAGCACCCTCGGCCCCTGCGGCCGAAACGTCGTCATCGAAAAATCCTTCGGCTCGCCCACCGTCACCAAGGACGGCGTCACCGTCGCCAAGGAAATCGAGCTCGAAGAAGCCTACGAAAACATGGGCGCGCAGATGGTCAAGGAAGTCGCCAGCAAGACCAGCAGCGTCGCCGGCGACGGAACCACCACCGCTACCATCTACGCCGAAGCCATCTACGACGAAGGCCTGAAAAACGTTGCAGCCGGCGCCAACACCATGGCCCTCAAGCGCGGCATCGACGCAGCCGTCGCGGCGGTCGTCGCCGAGTTCGAACGCCTCAGCACCGCGGTCAAGAGCAGCAACCAGATCGCCCAGGTCGGCACCTGCGCCGCCAACCAGGACACCGAGATCGGCAAGCAGATCGCCACCGCCATGGACAAGGTCGGCAAGGACGGCGTCATCACCGTCGAGGAAGGCAAGAGCCTCGAAACCACCGTCGACCTCGTCGAGGGCATGCAGTTCGACAAGGGCTACCTCTCGCCGCACTTCATCAACAAGGTCGAGAACCTCTCCTGCGAACTGGAAAAACCCTACATCCTCATTCACGAGAAGAAAATCTCCAGCATCAAGGATCTCGTGCCCCTGCTCGAGAAGATCGCCCAGTCCGGCCGGCCGCTGCTTATCGTCTCGGAAGACGTCGAGGGCGAAGCCCTGGCCACGCTGGTGGTCAACCGCTTGCGCGGCACCCTGCAGGTCTGCGCTGTGAAGGCCCCCGGCTTCGGCGACCGCCGCAAGGAAATGCTCCAGGACATGGCCATCCTCACCGGGGCCAAGCCCGTCTTCGAGGACCTCGGCACCAAGCTCGAGAACATCACCCTGGCTGACCTGGGCGCCGCCAAGAAAGTGCGCGTCGACAAGGAGGCCACCACCATCATCGAAGGCGCCGGCAAGACGTCGGACATCAAGTCCCGCGTCGAGCAGATCAAGACCCAGATTGAAAATACCACCAGCGACTACGATCGCGAGAAGCTCGAGGAGCGCCTCGCCAAACTCGCCGGCGGTGTCGCCCAGATCAACGTGGGCGCCGCCACCGAAGCCGAGATGAAGGAGAAGAAGGCCCGTGTCGAAGACGCCCTGCACGCCTGCCGTGCAGCCGTCGAAGAAGGCGTGCTTCCCGGCGGCGGCGTAGCCCCGATCCGCGCGGTCGCCGTGCTCGATGCAGCCGCCAAGAAGGTCAAGGGCGACGAGAAGACCGGCGTGGACATCATCCGCCGGGCGCTGTCCTCACCGCTGCGGCAGATCGCCGAGAACGCCGGCCTAGACGGCTCGATCGTCGTGCAGAAAGTAACCGAGCACAAGGACGCCAACTACGGCTACAACGCCCTCACCGAAGAGTACGGCGATATGATCAAGATGGGCGTCCTGGTTCCCGCGAAGGTCGAGCGCATTGCCCTGCAGAACGCAGCCAGCATCGCCGGCCTGCTGCTCACCACCGACGCCGCCATCTGCGAAATCAAGGAGAAGAAAGAAAAGCCCGCACACGCCCATGGCGGCGGCATGGGTGGCATGGGCGGAATGGGTGGAATGGGCGGCATGATGTAGTCCGCCGCACTCGCCAGCTCCCTTGCGCTCGACTTAATCCGCACCTGGCCGATCCCAATTCGGCCAGGTATTTTTTTATCGCATTTCAGCCGCAGTTCAATCGAACATTCCCGACAGGTGAATCCGTGCCCGACTTTTTCTTGCACCACGTCGCCCATCGCGCACAATGTTCGAGAGTTGGAGCCCGCACATCGGGCCGTTTTTGCACGACCGGCTGTAACAACCAAACACAAGGAGACATCCATGCGCCGCTCGGATGATTCGATCAGCCTCAAGAAGGTTTTGGTGTTCACGACAATGCTGGCCTGCGGGACCATTTTCGCGCTGGCGGGCTGCGAGGCGACAGGTCCAAGTCCATCGCCATCGCCGTCTCCGACGCCCACGCCCACGCCGCAGTATGCCAACCAGACGGATCGCACCAATGGCGAGGCTGAGTACGTGGGTTCGAGCACGTGTGCGGCGTGCCACGCGGACATCGCCGCAACCCACCAGGTGCATGGGCACGCGCACAAGCTCACGCGGATCGAGGGGGCGGCGCCGACGTTCCCGGAGGAGGGCTTCAATGCCGGAATTCCAAATCCACCAGCCGGCTTCGAATGGGACGACATCGCCTACGTCATCGGTGGATACACCAAGAAGGGTCGGTTCGTGGATACCAATGGCTTTATCCTGATCACCGGCGTGCTGGGCATTCCGACCCAGTGGAACCTGGATTTTCCGCCGAATGGGACGGTTGCCGGATTCGTGAACTACGAGTCGGCGCGCAATACGCCCAAGCCCTACGATTTCTCGTGCTTCCAGTGCCATACCACCGGCGCATTGCCCCAGGATGAAGATTTTCCAGAATTCCAGGACGGTCTGCCCGGTTTGGCAGGTACTTGGCAGGAGCCGGGCGTTCAGTGCGAGGCGTGCCACGGGCCCGGAAGCAATCACGTCGCGAACACATCGGCGCGCGACTTGTACGTCGACCCGGGTTCGATCACCTGCGTGGAATGCCACAACCGTCCGTTCAATGATCAGACTGGGAAGATCGAGGCAGCCGGCGGTTTCATCAACCATCACGAACAGTATCCCGAATTGCGCGCCAGTGGCGGCCATTCGTCTTTTGATTGCTCCGACTGCCACAATGTCCACGTCTCGGCCATTTACGACCGCGAAAACGCGATCAAACGAAGCTGCGCGGACTGCCATCCCAACGCGACGATGGCCAGCCATGCTGGCAAGGTATTTGTGCGCGGCGATTACGAAGAAACACTGAGCTGCGAGAGCTGCCACATGACCTATGCCACCAAGAGCGGGAGCTCCGCGACTGCGGCGGTCGCAGGTGATCTCGGCCGCATCGGCGACACCAAGACGCACATCTTCCGCATCAACACAGCCGCGGAAGACTTCACCTCATTTTTCAGCGAGGACCAGAGCGAAGTCGTCCGGGACGCCAACGGACTAGCGGCCGTAACGCTCGATTACGTCTGCCTGCGCTGCCACAACGGCATTGGCAATGCGTTTTCGCTGACCGTGGCTGGGGCGTCCGGAATCTCCGCGTCCATACACAACGAATGATTCACGCGGCGTCGCCGTCGCATCCGCCCACCGCGGCGGCACACGCGGAATGGGTGGCATGGACGGCATGATGTAGCCAGGCGCTCAACCGTCCCAATCATGTAAAACCCAAGGGGCGTCCGGCAACGGACGCCCCTTGTCATTTGGGTCAACTTCAAGCCGTTGTTGGAATCAAATACCCCCGCGTCCGCCGGGGCCGCGACCGCCGCCCGGGCCGCCACGACCGCCCGGACCAGGGCCCATTTCGATCCCGCGCTTCTGCGCCCGTTCGCGAACCGCCCGGAAATAGCGCATCCGCCGAACCTCGCTGTCCGGGTTGGTGCCTTCCATGCGCCGCTTCCGCTCCTCGATCGTCGGCGGCTGACGCGGGCCGCCCGGACCCCGTCCTTCCGGTCCGCCGCGCGCGGTGTCGCCCTCGCGCCCGCCCGCACCCCCCGCACCGCCGCCGCCCTGACTTGCACCCGCCTGACCGCCGCCCGGCGCATTCTCGCCGCTGCGGGCGCGATCAGCCTCCCACTCCGCGCGACGCTTTTCCCAATCCGCGCGGCGCGCGACAAAATCGTCAATGTGCTTATCAAGCACCGCGACCTTCTGGTCGTCGGAGGCTTCCTCGTACTCATTGACGCGCTCGTCGATCTGCTCCTCGAACATCGCGCGCATGCCTTCACGCAGCTTTTGCCGCTCTTCCTCGGTCATCTGGTCAGCCTGCTCGCGGAAGCGCCGCATGCTCTCTCCACGCTGCTCTTCCGGTGTGCTCTTCATCTCTGCGAGTAACTGGTCGGCTTTGTCCTTCGGCGGAAACAGCGTCGCCCGCGCGATGAACGCCCCCGCGCCGACGATCACGACTCCGGTAACCCCCAACGCGATCAATCCTTTGCGTTCCATGGTCTACCTCGCGCGCCTCGCGCTGAAATGTCCCTGTCGAGCGGGCCGCCACATCAGCCCCTTCAATGGTAACGCCCCTTCGGCCCGCCCTATTGCTTCACGCGCCGGGAAAACGTCCCACCACCTGCCAAGACGTTCAACCCGCACAGGCACTGTCAGTCGCCCCCTGCACGCAAGGAGACCCCACCCAGGCACGCGACTGCCGCCCATTCTCCGCATATCGAGCCCATCGCTGCCGAAAAGCCACTCCCAGCTACCACCAATTCCAGTCCAGGCCTATCTCAAATCACCCAAATTTCCAGATTTGGCTTCCAGTCATATACCCCAATTGACTATGCTGGCAGCAGGGTCCGCCGCCGGCCGGTCGCGTTGGCCGCACCCGGCGACGAAGAACTGAAATCAAGAGGCGCCGCATGTTGTCCCAAGCCATCCTTCGCCTGACGTTTGCGTTCCTGTTTCCCATCACAGCCGACGTTACCGACGCCGGCCCCGCCGACGAACAGGACATCTACACCCGGTTTGGCGTCCTGGTGGTGAACGGCCACCTCGACGAGATCATCACCGCCGGCGATGCAAACGTCGAAGTCCTGCCTCCCGAAGCGGATTACGACCCGCTGGCCGGCTGGCGCGCTGTCGCTGAACTGCAACGCGCAGCCCTCGCGGCGGTTGAACCGAAACCCATCATGCGCATTCGACTCCGGCCCCCGATGTGGACCTACACGCCGCCGGACGACACCTATCAGCCGACGACCGACTGGACCTACCGTACGTTCGACCAAACGTACGTCCCCACACGCTCGTGGACCTACGTGCCCAACCGCGATTTCACGTATCGCCCGTGATTGACGGCATGATTGCAGCGCCGTTTCGCGCGCCGCATCAGCCGTTCGCCAGCACGTTCAGAAAAATCCCGGACGCCACCGCGACGTTCACCGAATCGCTCTCCGGCGACATCGGTATCGTCACGCGCAGGTCGCACGCATCCACCGTCTCCGGCGACAGGCCCTCCCCTTCCGCGCCAAACACCAGCACGATGCGCCGCGCCCGTACGATTCGCGAAAGCGGCTGCGCATCGGGATGCGCCACCGCCGCGATGCGCTGATGACCATACCCATCGTGCAGCTGTCGCAGTTCACCGCGAAGATCATCCGTGACGCGCAACGGCACGCGAAACACGTTGCCCATCGAGGTGCGCACCGCCCGCCGATAGAACGCGTCACAGCAGCGGTGCATCAGCACCAGCGACGCGCCAAACGCGGCTGCGTTGCGGATGATCACGCCAATGTTGATCGCATCGGTGACGTTCTCCAGCGCCACCACGATGGAGTCAGCCGCGCAGTCAGCGATCGCCGGAACCTGCTCAAGCTTCGCGCTTTCCGGCCGCCGCCCGCACGCCAGCACCCCGCGGTGGACGTTGAACCCGGCGATCGCCTCGATCTCCGCCAGCGTGGCCACGTACACCGGCACCCCCGACCGCAGTTCCCCCGCCAACCTTTCCAGCTTGCACTCAGTCACCAGCAGCGAGCAAACTTCCAGCCGGCTGGCCAAAAGCCGCCGGACAACTTCAAACCCCTCGGCGATAAACACGCCCTCGCGCGCCTTGACCCGCGCATCCTTCAGATCGCGATAGGGTGCAAGGTCGCGCTCGTCGGCAGACGCGACCGAGATGGGCTGAATGTGCAAATTCAATACGGCCATTCCGGGAATCGGGCGAGAAACTCAGGATGCAAGCCTTGCAGCCACACAAAGCTGTCGTCAATCTTCTTGATCTTATAGAGCGGGACCAAGGTGGCGGCGAAAATCCCGCTGGCCAGCAACGTCCCAGCGCCAACCAGACCCAGCGTGCCGGATTCCATTCCAATTGCAAAGCCGAACAGCACGAACGAACCAAGAAAGAGCATCCAGGCGAGCACGAGTCCAAGCCTTCGCCGGGCGCGGTGCGCTGCGCATACGCCAAGGTGGACGACCGCCCGCTTGCCGATGATAAGCACAACGACGAGCAGAATCAGAATCCCAATGACGCCGCCCAAGACAAGCAGCGCAAGCAGCGGCGGATACCAATTCAGCTTGCGCTTGCACATGACGACGGCGTCCTCCCGCCCGCACTTGATGCAGCACTGCGGAAGGGTGACGTTCTTCTGCATGATCAGGGTCTTCCCCTTGCGCCAGGCGCCGGCAAACTTGTCATACCAATGTCCGCATTCGGGGCAGAAACCCTGTGCCGGCAGGCCCTCCAGGAGGTATTCGCATTTGATGCAGGCAGTGATCAACCGCGCTCCCGGAGCGACGGGGGACGTAGGTGGCGCATGCGGCATGACCCAGGACTCCTGGCGGGGCGCGCGGGCGTCGCGCCGCCTCCCGAGATGAACGCGGATCAGCATAGCAACCGCGGCGCATTCGGCAAAACGCGGGTGCTTACGCCGACACCGGCATGGCGGGCGCCGACTGTTGGGTGGGGTTGCGGATCAGGCAGGGTTCGGCGACCAGCGCATCCATCGGCGTGAGCTGGTGATCCCAGTCGAAAGTGATCGTCACGTGACGGCGGGCGCACGCGCCGAGCTGAGCGCACCTGTGGGAGTCGCCGAGCAGGCCCGTGACCTGGCGCACGCAGTCATCAGCATCTACAGCCACCAAGTGATGCTTGCCCGAGGTCGCCTCGATTCCCTCGGCAGCCTGTGGCGTCACCACAACCGGCCGAGCGGCAGCCATCGCCTCCAGCACCTTGTTCTGCACGCCGCGCGCGATGCGCAGCGGCGCCACCGCGACCTGAAAGCTCAGCAGATGGGGCTGCACTTCCGGCACCTCGCCGACCACGCGCACGCCGGGATCCTCCGCCAGCCGGCGCACGCTGCCCGGCGCGCCGCGGCCGACAATGTGAAACTCCGCCCGCGGACAGGCGGCGCGCACTCGCGGCCACACCTCCCGGGAAAACCACAACACGCCGTCGACGTTCGGCGCATAACGCATGTCCCCGACAAAGCCGACCACGCCGCTGTCATAGACGAGCTTCACCGGCAGGTGCGGCAGTTCCACGCCATTGCCCACGATGTGCAGCTTCGCCCGTTCGTGTACGCGCCACCCGGCCGCTTCAGCCGCGCTGATCAGCACCGTCGCGTCGAATCGCTCATACAGTTCATGCTCGCATTCCGCCAGCAGCCGCGCTTCCTGGGCCAATAGCGCCGACTTCGGCCAGTGCCCATGCCGCGAGAGCTCCGCCCACTTGCGGCTGTCCAGATCACAGAAGTCGATGATCTTCCGCCGTGCGCGCACCACGTCGGCGTACTGGCCCATGCTCGATGAAAAGAACACCGCCGCATCAAACGCGACGCGCGAAGACAGGTCCGCCAGTCGTCGACGCATCGCACCATCGCGATAAAACCCCACGCTCGCCGGCTCATCCAGCGCCAGGTCGCACAGCCCGCGAACCGTCGCCATCCGGCGCCGCAGCGGAAGCGCCACGACCTCCCGGCAGAGCGATCGCAAGACCGGCACGTGGCGCATGTCCGCGGGATCATCCACGAAGCACGCGCACCACACGTCGTGCCGCTCCGCCAGGTAGCGCAGCATGTGATGCGCGCGCACTTTGTCGCCCTTGTTCGGCGGATAGGGAATGCGATGGGCCACGTAAAGAACGTTCATGGATGCCCGATCATCCCGGAATATGCCGCGCAAGCACCGCGCTCAGTCGCACGCACACCGCCTGCGGCAGTTTCGGCCAGATGCGCCGCGCAAGCCGAAACTTCGCCGCATTCGCCGACAGCGCCGGCGCTGCATTCCTGCCGCGCACCCAGCGTTGATACGCCAACGGCGTCGGCTCAAAGCCGTGAAACCGCTTGAAATCATACGATCCGCGGTTGTCGACCCGCGTGCGCCCGAAGTCGAATACGCGGCAGCCGACCTCCACTGCTCGCCGCATCGCCGCCAGGTACAGCACATTGTTCGTCTGCCAATGGTTGAACCGCTCGTCGCAACCGGCGAAATACGGCAGAAACGTGTCGCCAAACCGGAAACTCACCAGCCCGCCCACCACCTGCGCTCCGCGCCGCACAATCTGCACGTGCGCGTCCCGGCTGAACCGTTCGACGAGCTGATCGAAGAAATCATACGGGTAGCTGATCGAACCCAGCCGGCGCATGCTCCGGCAATACAGTCGCCACACGATCGGCAAGTGCTGCCGCCCGAACTCCGCCACGAGGCCGTGCTTTTCTTCGCCGTTACGCGCCGCCGCCCGGGCCTTTCGCGGAAGCCACCCGGCGACATCTTCAACCGCCGCAGGCAACTCGCGCTCAAACGTCACATGCTCCGCCGGTTCGATCAGCCGCCACCCATCCCACCCGCGGCTGTCCGTGCGCGGACCAACCCGATCGCTCACGCAGCGCAAATCGATCACCCCGACCCTGGCATCGTTCGCCACCTTCAGCGCCTCTGTCCATAGCGCCCCGCGCGCTGCTTCATCATCCGCCAGCATCCCCCCCGCCACCGCGTACGGCACGCTGACCAGCATCGCACCGCCCAGTCGGCTGCGAACAAGAAACAAAGGCAAAACCCCAACCACGCGCTCCCCGCGCCAAGCCACGAGCCCAAATGGCTCATGTCCAAAAACGTCGCGCACGCTCTCCAGCCACGCGGTCAGGTGAAACGGCGTCCCCCCAGCATGTGTTCGCACGAATCGGTCCCACGCCGGCCGCTCGCGCGAGCCAGCCACTTGCACGCGGATCCCCGCGCGCAGCAGTTCAGCCAGCGGTCGCACCGCCTCCGCCAACCCCAATGCGGGCCTAAGCGTGGTTACACCGTTCATACGAAGGTTATCGGCAACAGCGGAGCGAATCTCAGCGGCCGACATGATTAGCGCGGCCAGCGCGCGCCAGCGTCATTCACTCTCATAACTGGCAATCTGGCAACAAGTTAGGCCGCCAACTGCCGTGTCCGCGAGAACCCGGCAGCCATCGCCGCCAGCACGCTGCGCGCTGACCTGACACCTGGGGCCGGGGTATCTTTCTCGGCAGCTTTCTTGCCACGATGTCGATGTTCTGGTGTGATGGACATTCGCCGATAGCGACTGTGAAAAACCTCGAATCGCGGTTCGACCGGTCGCCGTGCAACGTCAAGCGGGGTCAACCACATCAACGGAGCGCACAAGCATGCTAGGGTGCCCTACGCGCAGTTCTCACAGCCAGTGTGCCGCACGCTGGGCGGCTGTATTGGTGCTGGGTCTTACCGTCGCCGCCGGCTGCGATCTTCCTGATCCAACTCAAGATGAACCGTATCATTGGACGCTCACAGCTGACGCGCCCGCGACCGCGCTGCTGTCTGTCCACGGCACTTCGGCGCGCAACGTATACGCCGTTGGCGCGGACGCCGGCCACGGTCCTCTCGTCCTGCACTGGGATGGCGAAAGCTGGCAACGACTCGACACCCACATCACCGGCGACTTCTGGTGGGTGCACGCCGTTGATGACGTCGTGTTCATGACCGGCTCCGACGCCAACGTCGTGCGCTACTCCGATGGCGTCTTCGAGCGCATGTCCACGCCAGGACTCGGCAAACACATCGTCTTCGGGTTGTGGGCCGCATCGCAGTCCGACGTTTACGCGGTCGGTTCAAAGTCGGGCCGCAACGGTTTCATCTGGCACTACGACGGCTCGGCCTGGGCAGAGCTCGATCTGCCTGATGGAATTCCCCAGGACGATCAGCACGACATCCCGCAGTTTGTAAAAGTCTGGGGCACGTCGGCGGGTGACGTGTGGGTCGTGGGCGAGCAGGGCGTGATTCTGCGCGGCAGTGCAGCCGATGGCTTCGCCGTCGTCGATGACCCGAGCGAAGAGTTCCTGTTCACCGTACACGGCGTCGGCGAACGCGTTGTCGCAGTCGGCGGTAATGGCGTCGTGCTCGACATCGGCTCCGTCGTTGCGCAGGAGAAAATCCAGGACTCGGCCCTGTTGCAGGGCGTCTGGGTCTCCAACAGTGGCGATGTGTGGGCAACCGGAGCCCAGGGCGGCATCTACCGCAGTCGGCAGGAGGGCTTCGCCCGGCAGGAGACCGGAATCTCCCGAGAAATTCAGTCACTGCACGCGGTGTGGGTGGACCCGGACGATGGTGTCTGGGCGGTGGGTGGCAACGTGCTCGATACTTCATTGAACAATGGCGTGCTGTTGTACGGGCACCCCGCGAATCCGGCGCCCACCCTGATTGAAGTTGAGGATCCCGCCGAAACGATCGACAACTCCTGCCCCGCTGCCGCCATCGACCCGGCGCCGCAGGGATCTTCCATCGCCCGCCGCTGGAATGGGCAGATTCTCAACGCCATCCGCCGCGACGTGCCGCGTCCAACGGTCCATGCCCGCAATCTCTTCCACCTCTCAGTGGCCATGTGGGATGTGTGGGCGGCCTACGACTCCGTTGCGGTCGGCTATCTCATTCGGGAAAAGCACACAGCCGCCGACGTCGACGCCGCGCTCGATGAGGCGATTTCATACGCGGCTTACCGCGTGTTGACGCATCGCTACAGCACCGCCGTGGGTGGCGCAGTCTCGCAGTCGTGTTTCGACGGCTTCATGGCCGCCCTCGGGTACGATCCAGACTTTACGGATACCACCGGTGACTCGCCGGCTGCTTTCGGTAACCGCGTCGGCCAGGCATATGTCGCCGCGTACGCGAACGATGGGGCCAACGAGCAGAACAATTACGCCGACCCCGCCGGATACACGACCGACGTGCCGCGACTGGTCGTCGATGAGCCCGGTTCAAACACCGCCGACCCCATATTCTGGCAGCAGCTCGTCCTCGCCGAAGCGGTCACGCAGAACGGGATTCCCGAGGGCGCCGGCGTTCAGCCTTACATCGGCTCACACTGGCGCGATGTCACCCCATTTGCCCTGATTCGCGCGGAGCCGGGCGCGCCCTACTACGACATTGCCGCGCCGACCACGCTCGACGACGATCTGGTGGATGCGGCCGTCGATATCTTGCGAAAAACCGCCGAGCTCGACGTCGAAAACGGCGCCACCATCGAAATTTCCCCGGGCGCATACGGCAACAACCCGCTGGGCACGAATGACGGCACGGGCCACCCGCTCAATCCCGTCACCGGCGAGCCGTACGCACCCAACATCGCGCTGCAGGGTGATTTCACCCGCGTCCTCTCGGAATTCTGGGCAGATGGCCCATCGTCTGAAACCCCGCCGGGTCACTGGAACACGATCGCCAATGATCTGGTGGATAATCCCAATTTCGAACGGCGCCTCTTCGGCGCCGGCGCGCCGCTCGACCCGTTGGCCTGGGATGTGCACGTATACCTCGCGCTCAACGGCGCCGTACACGACGCCGCCATCGCGGCGTGGGAGCTGAAACGTACGCACATCACCGCCCGCCCGATCACGCTCATCCGCACCATGGGCCAGAATGGCCAGCGAAGCGATCCAGCCGGACCGTCATACCATCCCGATGGTTTGCCGCTCGAGGATGGTTTGATCGAAGTGATTACCGCGGAGACCGCCGCCCCCGGCCAGCGCCACGCCCACCTGCGCCGCTACGTCGGCGAAATCGCCGTGTACTCGTGGCGCGGCGAGCCAGGAGATCGCGAAACTGAGGTGGGCGGCATCGGGTGGATCCGCGCGAAAGACTGGGTCCCCTACCAGCGGCGAACTTTCGTGACTCCCGCGTTCCCCGGCTTCGTCTCCGGTCACAGCACGTTCAGCCGCAGCGCCGCGGAGGTACTCACACGTCTGACCGGCAGCCCGTACTTCCCAGGCGGTCTCGGTGGCT
>Ga0268299_1001238_pt1 | contig 49601 bp, 50 predicted proteins | sample NOBtaG_FD_193484 | JGI IMG/M metagenome (GOLD analysis project Ga0268299, IMG submission 193484) | Activated sludge microbial communities from bioreactor in Nijmegen, Gelderland, Netherland - NOB reactor | ecosystem: Engineered > Bioreactor > Aerobic > Activated sludge | place: Netherlands... | reverse complement strand
CGATGGCATGACCAGGTAGGGGTGCAGGTTGTCCATCACGGTGGTCTTGCCGCGCCCGTTCGCGCCCGCGATGGCCACCAACGCGGCACCGGGCACCAGCCGTTCGAAGTCCAGTTCCAGCACGTCCAGCCCCATGCCATCGCGGATGCCGCGAAAGCCCTTGAGCGTCAGCGAAAGAATCTTCATGCGGCTGCCCCCAATGAGACCTCGTGGCAGTCTCGCGCCGACGCTGCCTCGTTCAAGTCACAGGACGCGTCGTCTCGGCGAGGCCCTGCATCGGCGCCGGCCGCCGCTTCGGGCGCGGCCAGGGCGTCATCCACGATCCGCTGCGTTTCGTGCGCCGCGAGTTCGTCGAGACACGACCACAGCGGTTCAGGCTGCGCGCCAACCACGCCGGCCCAGGCCGCGACCTTGTCCCGCATCGCACCGGCCTGACCGATGCCGCCGGAACGCACGCGCACGACCGGCACGATGCGGCCCTCGAACTGCACACCTGCCGCGCCGGCCAGCAGCGCCCGCATCGCAGGGCGATCGACATCGTGGCGTTCTTCTTCCGGAACGCTCCAGCGCAGGCGCACCCACGCACCGTCGGCCGGCTGCGCTTCCAGCGCGGTGCGCAGCGCCGTGAGGTCGGGCTTGCCGTCGAAGCTGATGTCGAGCGTGCGCCGCGCCGGCGTCGCCTCGAGCCCGCATGTGGCGTCGTGCGGCCCGACCTGCCAGAGCAGGAAGCCCTTGTCCCCTGCCTCGCCGTGATGGAAGCGGCCGATCGACCCGGCGTACGCGACGCAGCGCCGCCCGCCCTCATCGTCGCGTTGCCAGCACTGGTGTCGGTGGATGTGCCCCAGCAGCACCGCCTGCGCGTCCGCGTCGAACAGGCTGCCGGTCGTGAACTCGTGGTCGAAGCCGGCCATCGGCACGCCGTGCTCGCTGATGCAGCCGAACACCGTGCCATGGGACACCAGCAAGGTCGGCAGGCCGCGCTGGCGTGCCGCCGCATGGCTGGGCGCCAGTCCGCGCAGCAGCACTGCCACGTGTTCGCCGGTCGCGCTCGCCGCGTCCGCGGCGCCGAGCGCCGCCGCGACTGCCGCTCGATTGACCGAAGGCAGGCACGAGAACAGCGCCGCCAGGCTCTCCGGCAGTGCTTCGAAGCACCAGGAAGAGGACATCACCCAGTCGCCCGCGGCCGTCAAACCCACCTGCCCGATCCGGTCGGCCACGTGCACGACATGACGCCCACCGAGTTCGCGGAAGACCGACAGCGTGCCCGGCGGCTCGTGCGACCAGGTGCCCTGGAGCATCAGCACCGGGCAGTGATCCGCCAGTTGCCGAACCTGGGACACCAGCGCCGCGGCGGACGGCGAGTGCAGATCGAGTGCATGGTCGGTGCTGTCCCCGGAGATCACCGCCGCATGAACGCCGCCTTCGACCGCGCGCTCGATGGCGGCGGCGAAGCAGCGGTCCGCCTCGGCGAGGTTGCGCGGCCCGTAGTGCAGGTCGGAGAAGTGCGCCACCCGCAGCGCCGACCGGGCGTTCATGGCGCCTCCCGCAGCGCGGACACGACCTTGTCGGCATATCCCGCCGCGTCGTTGCGGTGGCGGTCCAGTTCATCCCAGGCGCGGCGCCGGCCGCGTTGATTGAGTGTCCAGCCCGGACCCCAGCGCCGCGCCGCGTAGGCCTCGAAGTCGGCGCGACCGACGCCGAGCCCGTCGGCCAGCGCGACCACCTTCTCCAGCGTCGGCTCGCCGGGCGCCGCAGCCGGCTCGGCCTCGTCCACCGACATCACCGGCCCTGCGGGCTGCCCTTCGAGCACACCACAGGCCGCATGGGCCTGCACGATCGCGGTCTCGTCGTCTTCGCGATCACGCAGCAGCGCACTCACGTCCACCGGCGCCTCGAGTTCGATGATCCACTGTGGCACCCGCACCGCCCGGCCCTGTTCGTCGATGTGGCTGACCTCCATCAGGCGCTTGGACAGGAAGAACGGCGTGCGCTGCCGGTCGAGGAAACCCGAGATGCGCCCGCCGCGCAGGAAGGCCACGGTCTCGAACTTCTGGATCGCCGCGTTCATCGCGTAGAAGCTGTTGGTGTGCAGCTCGAACGCACTCAGCGAGCGGATGCCCGGCACGAAGAACAGGAAGCGTCCGGTCAGGTTGCACTCGCGCTGCTGGTACTCGCGGCAGGACTCGGGCTCGCACACCCCGCCGTTGGTCTCGCGCGTCACCGTCTTGCGACCGCCGAACAGGCGGACCGCGCGGCGCCCTTGTGCATCGACCGGCACCGGCGCGTGGCACATGCAATGCCGTACGCGGCCATCGGCCGAGTACTCCGACCAGAAGCGCTTGTCGTGGCTGCCCCAGGCGGCGAGTTCATGCGGCATCACGGTCTGCCAGTGGTCCGACGGAAACACCACCGGGAAGCGGTACAGACGGCGGCCCTCGCCGCGGTCCTCGCCGAAGGCATCGAGCAGTTCGCGCGCCAATGCCGGGTTGCCGAAGTCCTGCGCGCGCACGGTGAACCAGGGCACGTTGCGGGGCACGAGCGGGTTCTTCAGCTGCGGCAGCGCTTCGGCGAGCGCCTGCTCGATGCGGTCGAAGGAGTGGCCGTCGCGCAGGCCGCGCTCGTAGATTTCGCAAGCCCGCGGCTCGCCCGCGGCGCGCTTGGTGAGCACCTTGATACCGGCGCGGATCTTTCCGGCGGTCGGAATGCGGGCGGGCGACTGGCCCAGCACGGTGGCCGGTGCGGAAGGGCCGCCGTGCAAGGTGACGGCAGGCAGGACGGATGGGCCGTTCATGGCTGCGCTCCTTCGCGAGGTCTGGGCGCCGGGACATTCCGGCGACTCATGCTCTCGCGGGAATGCGCCGCTTCAAGTCCGCCGCTGTGCCGCCGGCAGCGGCGGCATCGGCTCGTCGGTGGACCACACCCAGCCGCCGCCCGTCGCGCGCAATGCGGCCGTCTTGGCTTCGCGCTCTCGCGCATTCATGAAGGGGCTGAAGACGTGAAGCGGCAGTGCTACCGCACCCGTGTCCAGCAACAGGGCGTTGGCGAACGCGGCGCCGCAACGCGCGTCGTACCGCAGCGGCTTGATGAAGTAACGCCCCGCGTCGACGAGTGCCTGCACGAGCGGCAGTTCATGAACGCCCTCGACCGGGATCCACTGTTCGCTCGCCAACAGCAGCGTTGCCGTGTCGATCTCGTAGGTGTGTTCGCGCCGCGCGCGGATCAAGGCCGCCATCACCGCTCGCACACGCTGGCCGTGGTCCGCATCGCGGGCCTCCAGCGCCGACGCATAGGCTCGTGCGATCCGCTCCCAGGTCCTGGCCGCCACCAGCAGCGGCGCATCCGGCATGTGCTTCAGCCAGATCCTGTAGCCGCTGGAGCAGGCCTCGGCCGCCTTGAACTCGGCGAGCACCAACGCCAGCCGCGCCACGCCATCGTGTGGCCGCAACACACCCAGGCGCTCGCGGCGGCGCTGCGCGGCTTCGCCGCGCGTTGCCTCGTTGAACTGCTCAGGAACGTACAACCGCTCGCCCAGCGCGACACCCTTCGTCGTCACCTGCTCGGCGGCGCGAAGCAGGTACTTGTGCAACACGCCCTGCGATCGCTTCCCCGCCATCGCTGGAGACCAGCGGTTGAAGCCCGCGCGTTCGAACAGGAAATGGGTCAACGCGCGCAGGCTCATGCGCCGTCGCGGCGCCTCGACCTCGCCCGGCTCATCCTCCGCATGTCCGCCAGGCGCCCGCCCTCCCGCTTGACGGCTCCACGCGAAGTCGACCCGCAGTTCCACCGCTCCCTCGGACTCCACCACTGCATCGCCGACCAATTCGCCCAGGCCCGACTGCTGCGGCGCGGGCTCGTAGGACGCGCAGGATGGGTGGTGCTGGCTGCCGGTGTCCGGCATGCGCTTGGCCAGGTAACGGCGGTGGAAGGCAACATACATCTCGACGCCGCCTTGCACGCACATGCAACGCGGGCGCTCGGGAGTCTCGTAGACGCTGGCTAGCGTGTCCTGCAAGGCCGCGTCATCAATGGCAAAGACGCGGCCGCGGATCGACAGACGCTGGAACTCCATGGGATCCATGGTTCGTATCTCGGTGCACGCGGCACCAACGCAAAACGCGCCTCGTTTCGCGGGCTATCGGCACCAGCCGCAGTGCCGCATGGCAGCGCGCCTGGTCCTGCCCGTGGAGTTCGAGCCCAGCGCTCATGCCACCTTCTTCGATCCGCCGCGTCAATATGTGCCGCGCCATCAGTCCCGGCCGATGAATGAAATCTCAGGGCTGGCCCTCCCAACCCACGAAGGAACTTCGATGATCACCAACGCGCAGACCGGCCCTAACATCCACGAGATCGCCGACGGCACCTACCGCATCAACACCCCGGTCGACCTGCCCAGCAGCCTGGCGCTCAACTTCAACCAGTATCTGCTCGTCGATGACGAGCCGCTGCTGTTCCACACCGGGCCTCGCACCCTGTTTCCTGTGGTCAACGAAGCGATCTGGGCCGTGATGTCGCCTGCGGTCGCATTCCAGGGCGACGACGTAGCCGTAGACGTCGGCCGCAACACGTTGAACCGCCGATGGGCCAGCGGTGCGTCGCCACGCTCAGACGAGTTCCTGCACCAAACTCGCCATGCTGGGCCTGGCTCGCGGAAACTGCTCGCGCACCGCGCTTCTCTCGCTGATGCCGAGCACCAAGCCGACCTGCTCCTCGTCCGCACCTCGGTCGTACAGGCGCGCCACCACCGTGCGTCGGATCGACAACGGCGTCGCCCACTCCAGCTCCGCGTAGCGGAACAGCTTGCGGTAGGTCTCGAGGATTGGGCGGCAGAGGCAGCGCCGCCGAACCTCGGCGCCGTACCGCGTGATGCGGAAGCCCTCTCCCGTCGCGCTCAGGAACAAGGGGCTGGCCGGATCGAGACCTCGGTAGGCAGTGGAGGCGGCCACGCCGTGACCCCGCGCGACACGCTCGGCAAGGTACGAGCCCAGCGCATCGTCGAGCTTTCTGCTCGCAAAGTAGAGTGGCCTGGACCTGCCAGAGATGCTGGCCGTCGCCGGCAGTTCGGATTCGCGCCGCACTTCGCCATCGGCCTGCAGGTAGTCCAAAACGCGCAGTCGCACGATTTCGAGCGGGCGCGCGCCTGTGACGAACAGCGTGTAGAACAAGGCCACGTCGCGTGCAGGCTGGGCGCTGCGGCCGCGGATGCGCAGCACCGCTCGGGCGATCTCGTCCGCGCTCACCACGCGGTCCGCTTTCGGCGCATGGTCCAAAGCCGGATCGAAACGCTCCAAGGCGTGCAGGATGGCCTCGCGTCGCTCGCGCAGGCGGCGCACGAAGGCCGTCGCGCCGTCGTTCATGCCCTCGATGCCGACTTCCCTGCACAGGCGAATCGCCACCGCTTTGACACGCCGTTCTACCGCGGTGCGCGTGATGCCGAAGTCCGCGGCCACCGATTCGTAGGTGCGGCCATCGATCACCGCGCGCAGCATGGCCACCGCCTGCACTGGGGCGGCGGCCGTGGAACCGGGTTCATCGTCTTCCATGGCATGCCCTCCGACTGCTGCCGAACATGTCCATCGTTCCCGAGTTGCCGCTGCGCCGACAGCCGAAACCATGTGCCTCGGCGCGTGGTTTCGGCACCGGCTCATTCGCTTCGCCCGCCGCCCATCAATTTCCAACTGCATCCGATTTGCCGCGTGGTTACCGGGTGCAACGCGGCCGCGCACAACACACTGTTTCCTGCGCCAATATCAACAAGCCAATTCACGGGAACGTCGGCATCGAAATGCTAGGGTGAAGACGCCGCGGCCGATCGGTGTTTAGGGAGTTTCGTCGGCCCGCAGAAACGCTGAACGGGGGACAAGAAGAATGCTCGATCGCGATCAGCTGGAAACCTTCGCGACGGTGGCCGAGGCACACAGCTTCGAACGCGCCGCGGCCCTGCTCAACATCACGCGCGGAGCGGTGTCACAGCGCATCAAGGCCCTCGAGGAGTCTTTGACGACGGTGCTGCTGGTTCGCGAGAAGCCCGTCGTACCGACGGCCGCAGGCGAGATCCTGTTGCGTCACGTCAAGGCGCTGCGCCTGCTCGAAGGCGCGACGCTGAACGAACTCAAGCCCCAGGCCGGCCCACATGTGCCTGTGCCGCTGGCCATCGCGGTCAACGCCGACTCGCTCGCGACCTGGTTCCCGCGAGCCCTGTGGGAGTTGTTGCTGCGCCGGCAGGTGGCGTTGGAGATCGTCACCGACGATCAGGACCACACGTCGGGGCGTCTGGCGCGTGGCGAGGTCATCGGCTGCGTTTCCACCGACGCCAAGCCCGCGGGCGGTTTTTTGGCCGAATGCCTCGGTGCGATGGAGTACCGCTGCTACGCCACACCGGCTTTTGCGGCGGAGTACTTTCCGAAAGGACTGAACGTGCAGGCCGTCCTCACCGCGCCAGCGATCCTGTTCAACCGCAAGGATTCACTGCACGATGATTTCCTGAAGCGTCGGTTCGGCTTCGCCGTGGACCGCTACCCGCGCCACTACCTGCCCTCGCCAATGATCCTGATGGAGGGTGTTGCCGCCGGGATCGGCTACGGGCTGGTCCCGAGCCTGCAGGCCGCCGGGGCAGCCGAGCGCGGCGAACTCGTCGACCTCGCGCCCGAAGAGCCGGTGCTCGTCAACCTGCACTGGCACCATTGGGAACTGGAGCCACCGCTCTCGCGCGAGATCACGGACCTCGTGGTCCGCCACGCGCAGGCTCAACTGCTGCCGCGCGCGGAGCAACTGCCGCCTGAGACGGCAGCGTCAACTCCGAAGCCCGTCGACGCCGATTGACCTGGGTCCACCCACCGCGCAGATCAAGCCCACGAGGGCGGACACACCGAGTCCGCCGACCAGCGACACCGTGTCCGCGTCGCCTTCGATCCAGCCCGCCCACCCTGCCAAGTAGGCAGCACCGGACGCGGCCAAACCGGAACCCATCACGAGGCCGGCTTGGCCCGCTGGGAGCGTCGCTCCGCGCAGGAGCAGCACAAACAGCCAGCCGACACTGGCGAGATAGACAACGTTCACTGACACCATGGTCTCCACGATGCCTTGCCCGCGAGCGGCCAGCAGGCCTCCCGCGGCCAGCGCGGCGATCGACCAGGCGGGATGGCTTGTGTCGCGCGCGCTCGGCGCCGCGGCCGCCATCGCGCTGGCCATGGCACGCACGATCGCCGCGCCGGATCCCAGCGCCGCCGTCGAGAGTGCGGCGAGCAACAGCGTCTGCGCCCCGGGCCACAGCCCATCCGCCGCGCGTCCCAGCGCAAAGGGGATCACCTGCTTCGCGTCAGTCAACCCGCCCAGTTCGCCCGTGCCCTGCAGCGCCATCACCAGGGCCGGCGGCAGGAAGGCCACGGCGATCAGGACCACGCCCGCCAGCGCGCAGCCGGCGGCAGCGGTCAGCGGGCGGCGCGCCGCCAGCACGAACTGGTGGTAGTCCGCGCCCAGGCAGACGAGCAGACCTACCGCCAGCACGATGGACACCAGCCGTGCCGGGCTGAACCCGCCGAGATCGCGCACGAACAGCGGCGCCGACTGCACATACAGCGCCAGGCCCCCCGCAGCGGCCAGCGCGTAGAGCAGCACCAGCGCACTCGCCAGCAGGCAGGCAGCGAACAGGCGCGATGCAAGTCGAAGGTCGAGCCGCGACGCACCCAGGATCAGCGCCAGCACCAGCGCGTACGACGCGACCCCGGGCAGTCCGATCAATCGCGCAATGGCGACGCCACCCGCGATCTGGGCTGCCAGCACGCCGCTCATCCAGACCAGCGACAGCAGCGCAACCGATCGCTGGATCGGCTGGCCGAAAGCCTGCCCGAACAGTTCCCAGACCGGCACGCCGAGCTTCCACAACCTGCACGCGAAGGTTGCGAGGGCGAGCATGCCCAGCGCGGTCGCGAGACCGTACAGACCACCCGCCATGCCCTGCGTAAGCGCCATCTCCCCCGAGCCGAACAGGAAGCCGATGCCGTAACTGGCCGAAACCAGCAATGCCGCCACCTGCAGCGTGCCGAGCACCCGTGCCGTCATGATCTGGTCTCCCTTTCCCATGCCCGCACGACCGCGGCGGGACCGGCGAAGTACGCGTCGCAGACCGTTCCATGCTCCCGGTACACGGGCAGGTTCCGGAAAAGCGCATGCGCTCGAGGCAGTTGGTAGTACGGAACGGCCGGCAGCATGTGATGGGTCAGGTGGTAGCCGTTGTTGCGCGGGTGAATCAGCCAGCGCGCCGGGCCGCGCACGGCCATGTCGCGCGTGAAGCTCAGGATGCCGCCCGGCCGTAGGCCGAAGTGGTCGCACATCTCGCGCAGTGTCGTGATCAGGTGGAAGACCGTGGCCCGCGCCAGCAGCCATACCCCGATGAACGTGAGCGTGAAGTGCGCGCCGGTGAACTCGACCAACAGCGCCAGCGCCACTAGCCACCAGACCGCGATGCTGACCCGGCTCGACCACGGCACCCCCGCGGCCCCGAGGTGCCCGAAGAAGTTCCCCCACCAGGCACGCAGCGAGAGAACCTGGCGCAGATAGCTCGCCAGCCAATGCCGCGGCAGTGCTTCGGGCGGATCGATCAGGTCGGGATCACCACCTGCCGCGCCCAGTTGCATGTGGTGCTTGAAGTGGTCCGCTCGATAGCTCTCCATCGACGCGAACACCAGCGGCGCAACGAGCAGCCCTGCGATGGCATCGTTCACTCCCAACGTTCGACAGAGATTGCGGTGCCCGGCATCGTGCAGGATGTTGCCCAAGGCTCGCTGCCGGTTGGCGACGACCAGCAGCGCAAGCGGCAGCGTCTCCAGCCCGGTCCACGCCACCGCCGCCGTCGCGGCCAGGATGGCGACCCAATCGAAGGCGATGTCGCCGAGAGGCCGCGCCCAGTTCAGCCGCAGCAGTTTCCGGTGCGCGCCGCCGTCGCGCTGCAACTGCGCGCGCAGTTCCGACTGGTCCCCGAGGACTTCCGAATGCGTCAACATGTCCGGAAACTCCTTCCCCGAGCGGCATCGCGTTGAGCGCCCCACCAGCGTTCTCGCCGGTGAAAACTGCGTTGCGAAGGCCCGGGTATCGACGCTAGCAGCGCACTACGCCGCGCAGACGGCGTTTAGCAACTTTGGCCCCCGGTGAGCTTCGCTTAACCGCGAACTCAAGCCGGGCGATGGCTCGCCAAGTCCTCATAATCAGTTACAGAAACCAGCCTTCCCACACACGCAAGGAGAGCCCCGGATGAGTGGCGAACGCGACCTCGATACCCTGCGGCGTGAGATGGCCCCGCAGCTTCACCCCGAGACCTTCGTCTACTGCAGTTTTCCGGACTTCCGCATCCCACCCGGCCTCGAGCCGATCTGCACCTTCCGTGAAGCCGAGGGCGTCACCGCGATCGTCGAGAAGGCGCAGGCAGACGACTCGGCCGTGCCCTACGTCTTCGAGTCGCACCTCATCACGCTGACCGTGCACTCCTCGCTCGAAGCGGTGGGCTTTCTTGCCACGTTGGCCGGCCGGCTGGCAGACGCGGAGATCCCCTGCAACGTCGTTGCCGGCTACCACCACGACCACCTGTTCGTGCCGACCCATCACTCGCAGCAGGCGCTGAAGGTGCTGGCGTCGATTTCGACACCGCCGCGCCCCTCGGCGCGGCCCGCCGTCTAGCCGCCGCCCTGCTCGGTGATCCAGCGCCGCACATCTTCGGCGCGCCAGGCCGTGACCCCTGCCGACAACTTCACCGGACTCGGAAACGAGCGCGCACGGACCTGACGCCACAGCGTGGACTTCGAGATCGGCACGAACGCGAGCACCTGACGTTGGCGCAGGAAGCCGGTGTCCGGCAAGCAGGGTGAGGGGTTGGTTGCCGCGCCGGCTTCGGTCGCGCGAAGGGGCTTGGCAGCAGCGGTGCTGCCGGGCAGTGAGGTCCGCATGGGCATGTGCGATCTCCGCGGCGGCAGGTTCCGCCGGAAGGCATGACCAGCTCGTTGCGGCAGCGAAGGGTCACGGTCGGATCGCTGCGGAAAGGAACGCGAAGACTCCAGGTGAACCGCCAGTGCGTTCCCAACTGGCGGTTCGTGCGGACCGGCGCCGATGCGCGGCCTTCGAAGAGTGGCTCATGTGGTGGCGGACGGCCCGCGTTGCCGGTGGCCGCCTCGAGCGGATTCGGGGCAGGTGTCGACTGCGACGCCATCGAACGCCGATGGGAGATGCGCTGCGACCACCGGAGCCGCTGTGCGCCCGCATGAGACGGTAGCGCCAACGTTCGATGAACTCACACCGAGCGCCGCCTGCGCTCGCGAAACGGCCGCCTTGCGCAGGCGCTACACGGTGGCGATTCGCGGCGCAGGAGTTTCGTCGTTCTCGCCTTCGCCCGACTCGTCTGCCTCGGCCGCTGGCGCCGCGGGCGGCAAGGCGGAAGTCGCCGCGTCTTCGCCGGCAAGAGCTCTCGCGCCATCGGGCGCCGCATCTTCGACCGACTCACCCTGCCCCTCGAGCTCGCTCTCAGGCGCGTTCATACGCCGCCGCAAACCCGACGCGAAGTTGCGTGCCGCGGTGGCGACGCCACGCACCTGGCGCTTTACCAGTGCGCGCTGCTTGTCGACCTCGCGCGTGGTGATGACCTCGTGGATCTCGAGTGTCTGCAGCATGGGCATCAGTTGATCGAGTTTGCCGAGCACCTCCAGGTAACGCCGGCCGCTCGAGGACAGCACGCCCACCTCGATCTCCAGGGCTCTGGTGTCGTAGGTCGCCACCCGCGTGATCCCGTGCGCCTTGAAGAGCGCTTCGGCGCCGTCGATGGCGCGGTCCAGCGCCGCCGAGACGGCGTCCAGCCGCTCGCGCAGCGCGGTCTCGACGCGCGCAACGTCCTCCGGATCCAGACGCGTGCGCGCGATCACCGAAATGAAGTGGGCGTTGAGCTGCAGCGTGGCGAACATGCGCACGAACAGGCGCTTGCCCTCGGCGCTGGTGAAGCAGGCCGGCATCTTGACGCTCGCCGCCTCGACGCGCCGGTAGTCGACCTTGGCCTCGCGCGCGAGGATGCGCTCGTTGACGCCCCCCTGGTCCACCCGCACGATCTGCAGGCTGGTGGTCGTCGGCAGGACATCGTTGTGCATGGGCCTCTCCCGCGAAGGACGCGCTGGAAGCCAGTGTTCGCCCGGGCACGCACCCATCGCCACGCGAAACGGCCGCGCAGAGTCGGTCGTTTCGCCATCAGCCGCTGAAGCCGCAGTCGCGGTCCCACGATGGGCGCGGGACGTTCGCTTCTCGTCCCGAGCGTCAGCGAACGCGCTACTGGGCCACGCGCCAGCGCTAGGCGGCGCACCTTGCAGTCGCAGCGATTGCTGGATCAATGCCAGCGATCGCAGTTCCTTGGTTCCTTGACCAGGCTGCTGTTGAAGGTGATCTCGTTCAGACGGTCGAGAATGTCCGCGGCCGTTGTCGGCAGCCCCTCGCGCCGCGACGGATTGATCGGTTGATCTGCACCAGCACCAGATCGTGGGCCGGGCTGTCGGCGATCAGCGGCAGCAGCGCATCCGGATCGGTCGTGCTCGCATGCGTGTCGTTGCCGCGCGGGGGTGCCCTTCCAGTTCGCCTGCGCTTTGCGCCCGCCACCCCCGTTGGCATCGTAACTGCCCTTCCTTGGGCACGAAGCTCTCGTGGCTCGCCCAGGCCTGTATCAGCGTGCCGTCCACCGAAAATTCTTCCTTGCTCAGCAAGCCCCGCTGGTCAGCCAGCCCCATCACTTGCGTGAAGAAGCTCTCGACCACCGCGTGCTCCAGCAGGCGGTCACGGTTCTTGGAGAACGTCGAATGGTCCCAGGCCCTCGTCGTCAATGGCCAGTCCAATGGACCAGCGGTACAGCAGGTTGTAGCGCACCTGTTCCATCAGCTGTCGCTCGCTGCGCACAGTGAACAGCACCTGGATGAGCATCGCACGCAGCAGTTGCTCGGGGGCTATGGAGGCTCGCTCAGTGTCGGCATAGATCTGATTGAAAAAGCCGCTCAGTCACCCAAGGGTCTCCGTTGACCAGTTCCCGAACCGCCCTCAGCGGATGCTGCGCAGGCACAAAGTCCTCCAGTCGGGCCACCGTGAACAACGCTTCCTGCATTCCGTCCGTGCCGCGCATCGCTATCACCCCGTCAATCGTTTGATTCCCTTCTTCCTCAACGTTCGACCCGATCACGGCGTGGGCATGGGGGACAGTCTCAACAGGTTGTTGAAGAACCCGCTCTGAGGACGAGTTTTCTCATCATTGATGTCGCCATGACAGTCATCCAGTGTGAGCGACGGTTGAGATGAACCGGTGGCGGGTCGTCTGCGCTGCATTGCGACGTTGCGGCGCACGCATTACGGCCATCTCGCCACTCATTGCACTGCCTGCGGGCACGGCTGCGCCAAGCTGCGCATGCGCGTAAGGTTGTAGGCCGCCATCGTCAACGCGAAGAGCGCATCGACCTTGTCCAGTCCTCGCACCATCACCCGGCGGATCGGGCCCACCGTCTTGCCCCAGCCGAAGCACCGCTCGATGCACCTGCGCTTGACCTGGCTGATCGCGTAGCCGCGGTGCCGGGTGGTCCGGCCATCGATGGCGCTGCCGCCGTTGCGGTTGATGTTCTGCGCGACATGCGGCGTGACACCGAGCTCGCGGCAGGCCTGCACGAAGCCGCGTGTGTCGTAATTCTTGTCGGCGCCCACGGTGATGGGGCGCCTGCCTCGACTGGCGTCGTGAAGCATGCGCGCCGCGCTGTCGCGCTCGGCTATGCTGTTGGCCGGGCTCGCGTGCGCGTTGACCACCAGGCCGTGGCGGTTGTCGGTGAGCGCGTGGCCGAGGTAGCTCAGCAGCGCCGGGGCGGCGTTGCTCTTCCTGTACAGCTTGGCCTGGGGATCGGTCTTGGACTCGTGGGTCTCGTTGCTGCGCGGCTCGCCGCGCCAGTCTTCGGGCGGGCGGCCGTCATCCGAGCCGTCTTTGCGCCGCAGGCTCTTGCGGCCGGCCCAGGCCTGGATCAGGGTGCCGTTCACACTGAAGTGCTCGCCCGAGAGCAGCCCGCGCTGCTCGGCCATCTCCACCGTGGCGTTGAACAGCGTGGTCGCCGCGTCGTGCTCGATCAGTCGATCGCGGTTCTTGCTGAACACCGAGTGGTTCCACACCGCATCGTCGATGGACAGGCCAACGAACCATCGGAACAGCAAGTTGTAGTGAATCTGCTCGACGAGCTGCCTCTCGCTGCGCACGCTGTAGAGCACCTGCAGCAGCATCGCGCGCATCAGCTTCTCCGGCGCAATGCTCGGGCGCCCGCCCTTGATTTCCGCTTCGTACATGGCCGAGAAGCGAGCGTGCATCTGCTCCAGCGCGTCGTTGACCCACTGGCGGATCGGTCGCAGTGGGTACTCGGGAGGTACAAAGTCCTCCAGTCGTATCGTGCTGAACAGCCTCTCGTTGTACCCGTCACTGCCTCGCATCGCGCTCGCCCCTTCCTTCCCATCCCCGCTTCGCATGAGCGCTCAAACGACAGGGTTCGGGGGGTATTTCAACAGCCTGTCAAGGCATCACCGCGCCTCAACTTGCCATGCGATAAGCTTCCACTCGCTTGGACCCACGTATCGGGTGGGTCAGAGTGGAGGCGGGAAACCAGCGCCGAACTTGATGCACGAGATGGGTGGTCTGTCATGAGCAAGCGCTTCCTAAGGTGGGTCGGGGCATGGATCGAGGAGAACATCGCTCCCGGCGCCAATCCGGACATTGAAACCCACGAGGCGAGGGCCATGCGGCTGTTGGAGAAACTGTTCGCGGAGGCGACCGAGGCCGGCTTTACGACCTTCGAAACGGAGGAGGAAAGGGAGCGCGTTCCGCCCCTGGTGCTGGCCGCAGTCTCGGACAGCACTGACTTCGACATCGATGCCTATCGTCTCAAGTCGCAGTTGGCGCAGGAGAACGAAGATGGCGACTGAGTCCCGCAGTTCTCGCGATGCCTAAACCTGCGGTTGAAGAGGTAATGGACTCGAAGCTGGTGCCAGCCACGAAGCCGCATTGGTAGCACCGCCGCTGCACTGAAAGTACAGCCGCTCCTGCCGGCGGGACTCGCTGTGCCAGGCGCTCGGGCAGCGAGGGCAGACAAACCCATCGGGCCAACGCCAGGCGCGCACGAGGTCTTCACTGCGCTGCGTCGAGGCGCGTAACGTTCGAAGAGCTCAGCCATCGACAGCCCTCGCTGGTACTGGACCCTGTTCTGCGCCATGAACCACCTCCCGTTCGGATGCCCAATCGTCGCAGCGTGGCGGCGCGCCGGCGCAAGAGTACTACCGCTTCGTCGGTGGCGTCACAGGCCGGGTGGTAGCCGCCGATGCCCTTGATTGCGGTAATGCGGCTGGCCCTCAGGGCGTTGATCGTTGATCGTCCCGAGCGCAACGGATCGGCGGCGTCGGGCCGGCAACGCAGCCGCGGGCCGCACTGCGGACACGCGATCGGCTGCGCGTGAAAGCGGCGATCGGCCGGGTCATCGTACTCGCGCCGGCAGTCGCCGCGCATCGCGAACGCGGCCATGCTGGTGCGCGGCTGGTGCACGAAGTCGTCGATGCATTCGGGGGCACCCGCGACGACGATCTGCGTGCTGCTGCCCTCGTTGCAAACGCTGCCGCGCAGCCGATGCTCGACGGCGATGCGCTGGACCGCCGGACGGAATCCGACGCCCTGCGCGAGTCCCTCGACGCGGCTGGCTTCGGCACGTTCGGCGGTGTTCATCGGCTTGGCGCGACCTGCCCCTCATCGTTGCCGGCGTCGTTGCGGCCCAGCGCGAGCAACGTCAGCCCCAGCGACGCCAGCGCCAGCATCATGCCCGGGAAGCAGCCCAGCCACCAGCCGCGCAGCGCATGCGACTGGCCTTGTTTCCCGGTCTCGCGATGGCGCTGGCTTCGGTCGGGCTGACCCTGCTGTCGCTCGGCCGAGACGAAGCGGAGATTGGGTCGCGGCTGGCTGCGATTTGAAGGGAAGGCGCCGAGAACCGGCAGCAAGGCCCGTGCGGAGTTCGACGTTCGCCAGCAACTGGCCAACTGGGCGGGTGCCGACCTGACGCGCATCAACGGGCTGGTCCTGGGCTCGGTGATGAAGATCTTGAGCGAGATCAGCACCGATCTCAGCCGCTTCGCCAACGTCAAGCACTTCTGTTCCTGGCTGGGCCTGTGCCCGGCCAGCAAGATCAGTGGCGGCAAGGTGCTGTCGGCACGCACCAAGCGCTCCGCGGCCTCTCTGCGAGCGGAATCACTCGATTAACACGGGGACATGCGCTGCTCGATCGCCCCGGGGCGATCGCTCCGCTCGGAGCGTTCAACCAACGCCCTATCGGACTTCGCGGAACAAACTCGCCAAGTGGGCTTCGGCGTGCTCGAGCATGAAGTACCTGAACGCTTCGGCAGCAGGCGACAAGTGCTTGCCGGCGACATGCACGACATGCCAGCGACGCATCAGCGGCAAGCCCTCCACCGCGGGCATGGCGATGAGGCCGTTGTTCCATTCGAGGGCGATCGTGTGCAGCGACAACAGGCTGATTCCCATGCCGGCCATGACGGCCTGCTTGATCGCCTCGTTGCTTGGCATCTCCATGACGAAGCTCGGCTGGATGCGATGCTGCTCCAGGTACTCGTGGAGCACGATTCGTGTACCCGACTCGGCCTCGCGCACGATGAACGGTTCCTGCGCCAGCGCCGCCGCCGGAACGGCTTCGGCGCGCGCGAAGCGGTGGCTCGGCGACGTGACCAGCACGTGCGGATGCATCGCGAACGGCTCGGCACGGCAGGGCACGTCGTTCGGCGCCCGCCCCATCACGCAGAGATCCACCTCTGCGGCCCTGAGCATGGCACCCAGCTCGTCACGCACACCCAAGCGCAGCCGCACGTCCACTGCCGGGTGCTCGGCGTGGAACTTCGCCAGCAACTGCGGCAGAAAGTACTTGGCCGCGCTGACCATGCCGATCGTCAGGCGCCCCGACTCCAGGCGGCTCAGTCGCGCCATCGCGTCCTGGGCATCCTTCAGCGTCGCCAGCAACTTGCGCGCGTAGACCAGGAAGTACTCGCCCGACGTGGTCAACGACATGCGCCGCCCCGCGCGGTCGAACAGGATCTGGCCAACCTGGTTTTCCAGCTCCTTGATCTGAAGCGAAACAGCGGGAGGCGTCAGGTGCAGCGCCTCGGCAGCACGCAGCACGCTGGACTGCCGCGCGACCTCGGCGAACACGGCCAATTGGCGGAAGGTCACGTGCATGTGCCGGCCTCGGGCTCGCCGAGGCGACATCGAGGATGCGCGCGGCAGGCGTCTATCAGGCTCAAAACCGTCAGTGCGCGAGGGTGCGTCTGCATGATTTAGTGTTTGCTAATCCAAAGTCTTAGCAAGTCTAACTTTCACTTATTCAAGTCACTACCTAGTATTCCCTCGCCGTCTGCTTCTTCCCCTCAACGACCCGATCAGGAGACCTGATGAACAAACCCACCGACCCCGGCTTGTCGGCCAAGGACACGCAGATCACCGACGCCAAGAAGCGCTACAGCGCCGGCGTGCTCAAGTACAAGCAGATGGGCTACTGGCAGCCCGACTACGTGCCCAAGGAGACCGACGTCATCGCGATGTTCCGCATGACGCCGCAGGAGGGCGTGGACTCTGAAGAGTGCGCCGCTGCGGTGGCCGGCGAATCCAGCACCGCGACCTGGACGGTGGTGTGGACCGACCGCCTGACCGCCTGCGACCTGTACCGCGCCAAGGCCTTCCGCGTCGATTCCGTGCCCAACACCGGCCCCGGCACCAAGACCGAGCAGCAGTACTTCGCCTACATCGCCTACGACATCGACCTGTTCGAAGGCGGCTCGATCGCCAACCTGACCGCCTCGATCATCGGCAACGTGTTCGGCTTCAAGGCCGTCAAGGCACTGCGTCTGGAAGACATGCGCATTCCGGTGGCCTACCTGAAGACTTTCCAGGGCCCGGCCACCGGCGTGATCGTCGAGCGCGAACGGCTGGACAAGTTCGGCCGCCCGCTGCTGGGCGCCACCACCAAGCCCAAGCTGGGGCTGAGCGGTCGCAACTACGGCCGCGTGGTCTATGAAGGCCTGAAGGGCGGCCTGGACTTCATGAAGGACGACGAGAACATCAACTCGCAGCCCTTCATGCACTGGCGTGACCGCTTCCTGTACTGCATGGAAGCCGTCAACAAGGCGAGTGCCGCCACTGGCGAGGTCAAGGGCCACTACCTCAACGTGACCGCCGGCACGATGGAAGAGATGTACGCCCGCGCCGAGTTCGCCAAGAGCCTGGGCAGCGTGATCATCATGATCGACCTGGTGATCGGCTACACCGCGATCCAGAGCATGGCGCTGTGGGCGCGCAAGAACGACATGATTCTTCACCTGCACCGGGCGGGCAACAGCACCTACTCGCGGCAGAAGAACCACGGCATGAACTTCCGCGTGATCTGCAAGTGGATGCGCATGGCGGGTGTGGACCACATCCACGCCGGCACCGTGGTGGGCAAGCTCGAAGGCGACCCGATGATGATCCGCGGCTTCTACGACACGCTGCTCGACACCCACACGCCGCAGCAGCTGGAAAAGGGCCTGTTCTTCGAGCAGAACTGGGCTTCGATGAACAAGGTCATGCCGGTGGCCAGCGGCGGCATCCACGCCGGCCAGATGCACCAGCTGCTGACCTACCTGGGCGACGACGTGGTGCTGCAGTTCGGCGGCGGCACCATCGGCCACCCCATGGGCATCCAGGCCGGTGCCACGGCCAACCGCGTGGCGCTGGAAGCGATGGTGCTGGCGCGCAACGAAGGCCGCGACATCTGGAACGAGGGCCCGCAGATCCTGAAGGACGCCGCCAAGTGGTGCAGCCCGCTGAAGGCCGCGATCGACACCTGGGGCGACATCGCCTTCAACTTCGAATCCACCGACACCGCGGACTTCGTCGCCACGGCAACCGCATCCGCCTGAAGGGACCACGATCATGATGACCAACCACGGCAACCGCGTCACCCAGGGCCAGTTCTCGTTCCTGCCGGACCTGACCGACGCGCAGATCACCAAGCAGATCGAGTACGCGCTGAGCAACAGCTGGGCCGTCGGCGTCGAGTACACCGACGACCCGCACCCGCGCAACACCTACTGGGAGATGTACGGCAACCCGATGTTCGACCTCAAGGACCCGGGCGGCATCCTGATGGAGGTGAACAACTGCCGCAAGGCCTTCCCCAGCCACTATGTGCGGGTGACGGCTTTCGATTCGACGCAGGGCGTGGAATCGGTGCGCATGTCCTTCATCGTCAACCGGCCCAAGGACGAACCCGGCTTCGGCTTGGTGCGCCAGGAGGCTGACGGGCGGAACATCCGCTACACAGTGCACAGCTACGCGACCGACAAGCCTGAGGCTCAGCGGTACTGAGTGCCACCGGGCCGGCAGCGACGCGATGCTTCTGCGTCAAGCCCTGGAGCGTGTTCGCGGGGTTCCGATCCCCGCGACTCCAGCAGCCGGCCCGCGCCCGCTTCGTTCCCACGCCAAGGTGCAAACCGGCCCGCAAGTCCCGATCGATCGAAAGCACCTCATCACGGCACGACCATGCACCGCATAGCTCCCAGCATTCTCAGCGCCGACTTTGCGCGCCTCGGCGACGAGGTGCGCAACGTCATCGCGGCCGGCGCCGACTGGATCCACTTCGACGTGATGGACAACCACTACGTCCCGAACCTGACGATCGGGCCGGCGGTGGCACAGGCGGTCAAGCCGCATTGCGTGCGCTCGGACGGCACGAAGGTGCCGCTGGACGTGCACCTGATGGTGCAGCCGGCGGACGAGCTGGCGCTGGCCTTCGCCAAGGCTGGCGCCGACATCATCACCTTCCACCCCGACGCGAGCACCCATGTGGATCGCACGCTGCAGCTGATCCGGGCGCAGGGCTGCCAGGCGGGGCTGGTCTTCAACCCGGCCGCGCCGCTGGATGTGCTCGAGTGGGTGATGGACAAGGTCGATGTGGTCCTGCTGATGAGCGTCAACCCCGGCTTCGGCGGCCAGAGCTTCATCGACAGCGCGCTGCGCAAGGCTGAACAGGCGCGGCGCTTGATCGAGCAGTCCGGCCGCGACATCCGTCTGGAAGTCGACGGCGGCATCAAGGTCGACAACATCCGCCGCGTGGCCGACGCCGGGGCCGACACCTTCGTCGCCGGCAGCGCCATCTTCGGCCAGAAGGACTACAAGGCGGTGATCGATTCGATGCGCGCCGAACTTCAAAGTGCCCGTCGATGAACCAGCCCCTGCACTCGGCCAGCCCGGCCGCCGACAAGGCGCCGGCTCGCACCGTCGCCGACGTCCTGGCGCAGAGCCAGGTCGAAGCCGTGATGGACGAGCTCGATCACGACCTGGTCGGCCTGGCGCCGGTGAAGCAGCGCATCCGCGACATTGCCGCGCTGCTGGTGATCGACAAGCTTCGGCTGAACCTGGGTCTGGGTGCCGGCGACGTGGCGCCCAGCCTGCACATGTGCTTCACCGGCAACCCCGGTACCGGCAAGACCACGGTGGCCATGCGCATGGCGCAGATCCTCCACCGTCTGGGCTACGTGCGCAAAGGCCACCTGGTGGCCGTGACACGAGACGACCTCGTCGGCCAGTACATCGGCCACACCGCACCGAAGACCAAGGAAGTGCTGAAGAAGGCGATGGGCGGCGTGCTCTTCATCGACGAGGCCTACTACCTCTACCGCCCGGAGAACGAGCGCGACTACGGCCAGGAGGCGATCGAGATCCTGCTGCAGGTGATGGAGAACAACCGCGACGATCTGGTCGTGATCCTCGCCGGCTACAAGGGCCGCATGGACACGTTCTTCCAGTCCAACCCCGGCATGAGCAGCCGCATCGCGCACCACCTGGACTTCCCCGACTACAGCCAGCCCGAACTGCAAGAGATCGCCGACAAGATGCTCGTGGGCATGAACTACCGTTTCGGCGAGGGCGGGCGCGAGGTCTTCGGCGAGTACCTGACGCGACGTCTGGCGCAGCCGCACTTCGCCAACGCGCGCAGCGTGCGCAATGCGCTCGACCGCATGCGGCTGCGCCAGGCGAGCCGCCTGTTCGCGGATCGCGACCGCGCGCTGACACAAGACGACCTGACGACGATCGCGCCGGTCGACATTCGCGCCAGCCGCGTCTTCGCCTGAACCCGGGGCCTGACCATGCCACTCTCGAAACGCTGGACCCTGACCCGCTACCTGATCGAGGAGCGTCGCCGCTTCCCGCAGGCCAGCGGCGATCTCAACGCGCTGATCCTCGACGTCTCGATCGCCTGCAAGGCCATCGCGCGCATCGTCGCCTATGGCGCGCTCGACAGCGGCATGGCCGTGCCGGCCGAAGGCGGCGCGCTCAACGTACAGGGCGAGGTGCAGAAGCCGCTGGACGTGCTGTCCAACGAGATTTTTCTGCGCTTGAACGAGTGGAGCGGGCACCTGGCGGGCATGGCGTCCGAAGAGATGGACACGCCGAGCCAGATTCCCGAAGCCTACCCGCGCGGCAAGTACCTGCTGGTGTTCGACCCGCTCGACGGCTCGTCGAACATCGACGTCAACGTCTCGGTCGGCAGCATCTTCTCGATCCTGCGCGCGCCCAAGGACGTGGTCGACAGCGGAAGAGAGGTGACAGAGGCCGACTTCCTGCAGCCCGGCGCGACGCAGGTCGCCGCCGGCTACGCCCTGTACGGGCCGACAACCATGCTGGTGCTGACGGTGGGCAATGGCGTCGCCGGCTTCACGCTGAACCCGAACCTCGGCGAGTTCGTGCTGACGCACAAGAGCATCCAGGTGCCGGCCGACACCCAGGAGTTCGCGATCAACAGCTCCAACAGCCGGTTCTGGGAGCAGCCCGTCAAGCGCTACGTTGATGAATGCCTGGCCGGCAAGACCGGGACGCGCGGCAAGGACTTCAACATGCGCTGGATCGCCAGCATGGTGGCCGAGGCGCACCGCATCCTGATGCGCGGCGGCGTCTTCCTGTACCCGCGCGACACCAAGGACCCGAACAAGCCGGGGCGGCTGCGCCTTCTGTACGAGGCCAACCCGATCGGCTTCGTGATCGAGCAGGCCGGCGGGCGCTGCACCACCGGGCGCCAGCCGATGCTGGGCGTGCAGCCGACGTCGCTGCACCAGCGCATCGGCCTGATCTTCGGCTCGAGGAACGAGGTCGAACGCATCGAGCGCTATCACGCCGAACCCGGGCCGAGCGAATCGCCGCCGCCGCTGTTCGCCGAGCGCGGCCTGTTTCGCGCCTGAGTTCCACCGCATCAGGAACCCCCATGAGCCACCAGCATCCGATCATCGCCATCACCGGCAGCAGCGGCGCCGGCACCTCGTCGGTCACGCGCACCTTCGAGAACATCTTCCGCCGCGAGAAGGTCTCCGCCGCGGTCATCGAGGGCGACAGCTTCCACCGCTACGACCGCAAGGAGATGCGTGCGCGCCAGGCCGACGCGGAGAAGAAGGGCAACAAGAACTTCAGCCACTTCGGGCCCGACAACAACCTGTTCGCCGAGATCGAGCAGTTGTTTCGCACGTACAGCGAGACGGGCACCGGCAAGCGCCGCAAGTACCTGCACGACCCGGTCGAAGCCGCCCCGTACAAGCAGGAGCCCGGCACCTTCACACCCTGGGAAGTCCTGCCAACCGGCACCGACTTGCTGTTCTACGAGGGCCTGCATGGTGCGGTCGTGACCCCCGAGGTCAACATCGCCCAGCACCCCGATCTGCTGATCGGCGTCGTACCGGTGATCAACCTCGAATGGATCCAGAAGCTGTACCGCGACAAAAACGTGCGCGGCTACTCGGCCGAGGCGGTCACCGACACCATTCTGCGCCGCATGCCCGACTACGTGCACTACATCGTGCCGCAGTTCTCTCACACGCACGTCAACTTCCAGCGCGTGCCGGTGGTGGACACCAGCAATCCCTTCATCGCGCGCGACATCCCGAGCGCCGACGAAAGCATCTGCGTCATCCGCTTCGCCAACCCCAAGGGCATCGACTTCCCCTACCTGCTGAACATGATCAACAACTCGTGGATGAGCCGCGCCAACACGCTCGTCGTGCCGGGCGGAAAGATGGAAATCGCCATGCAACTGATCTTCACGCCCTACATCTGGCGCATGCTGGAACAGCGCAAGCGCACGCTGGGAGCCCTGTAGTGGCCGGCACCTCCACCGACCGCGTGCTGCGCCCCGACAGCGGCCGCTACGACGAGCTCGCCAACGCGCTGCGCGCCTTGGCCATGGACGCCGTGCAGCAGGCCAACTCGGGCCACCCCGGCGCGCCGATGGGCATGGCCGAGATGGCCGTCGCGCTGTGGGGCGGCCATCTGCGCCACAACCCGGTCAATCCGGCCTGGCCCGATCGCGACCGCTTCGTGCTGTCGAACGGGCATGCGTCGATGCTGCTGTATGCCTTACTTCACTTGAGCGGCTACGAACTGCCGATCGAAGAACTGCAGCGCTTCCGGCAATTGCACAGCAAGACCCCGGGGCACCCCGAGGTCGGCCTCACGCCCGGCGTGGAAACCACGACCGGCCCCTTGGGCCAGGGCCTGACCAACGCGGTGGGCTTCGCGCTCGCCGAGAAGCTGCTGGGCGACGAGTTCAACCGCCCGGGACATGTCGTCGTCGACCACAACACCTATGTCTTCCTCGGCGACGGCTGCCTGATGGAAGGCATCAGCCACGAGGCCTGCTCGCTGGCGGGCGTGTGGAGGCTCAACAAGCTGATCGCTCTGTATGACGACAACGGCATCTCGATCGACGGTGCGGTCAATGCCTGGTTCGCCGATGACACCTCGCAACGCTTTCGCGCCTACGGCTGGAACGTGATCGGTCCGATCGACGGACACGACGTGGTGGCTGTCGGGCAAGCCATCGCCGAGGCCCGCCGATCCGCCGACCGACCCTCGCTGATCGTCTGCCGCACCACCATCGGCCGCGGCTCGCCGGGGCGCGCCGGCACCGCCAAGGCGCATGGCGAAGCCCTCGGGGCCGACGAGATCGCTGCCACACGCGCAGCGATCGGATGGCAGGCAGGACCGTTCGAGATCCCCGAAGCCGTGCGCGTGCGCTGGAGCGCGCGGAATCTGGGCGCCAGGCGCGAGGCCGAATGGCGCCTCGCCTTCGAGGCCTATCGAACCGAACACCCCGAACTCGCCGCCGAGTTTGAGCGCCGCATCGGCGGCGAGCTGCCGTCAGGCTTTCCCGAGATCCTGGGCGCCACGCTGGCACAGTTCGGTCAAGTGCGCGACGCGGTGGCCACGCGCAAGGCCTCGCAGCAGGTGCTGGGCTTGTTGGGCCCGAAGCTGCCTGAACTGCTGGGCGGCAGCGCCGACCTCACTGGCTCGAACCTGACCGACTTCCCCGGCTGCGGCGCCGTGCGTGCCGGCGCGAGCGGCGGGCGCCATATCAACTACGGCGTTCGCGAGTTCGGCATGGCGGCGATCATGAACGGGCTGGCGCTGCACGGCGGCTTCATTCCCTACGGCGGCACCTTCCTCACCTTCAGCGACTACAGCCGCAACGCCATCCGCATGGCCGCGTTGATGAAGCTGCGCGTGATCCATGTCTTCACGCACGACAGCATCGGCCTGGGCGAGGACGGCCCCACGCACCAGGCGGTGGAGCATGCGGCGAGCTTGCGCCTGATTCCCAATCTCGACGTCTGGCGCCCCGGCGACGCTGCGGAAACGGCCGTCGCGTGGACCCAGGCGCTCACTCAGGCCGAGCGCCCCTCGGCCCTGCTGCTGTCGCGCCAGAACCTGCCGGCACAGCAGCGCTCGCCAGAGCAGGTTCTCGACGTGCGCCGCGGCGGCTACGTGTTGAGCGACCGCGAGAAGCCGTGCGCCGTCATTCTGGCCACCGGTTCGGAGCTGGCCTTGGCCATGGAGGCGCAGCGTCTGCTCGACGAGCGCGGGCTGGCGGTGCGTGTGGTCTCGCTGCCTTCATCCACCGTGTTTGACCGCCAGGACGCCGTTTGGCGTTCTCAGGTGCTGGGAACCGGCCTGCCGCGCATCGGGGTCGAAGCCGGCGTCACGCGCTGGTGGGGCCAGTACGGTTGCGCGGCGGCGCTCGGCGTGGACACCTTTGGCGAGTCCGCGCCCGGTCCGCAGGTCTACCAGCACTTCGGCCTGAGCGCCGAGCGTTTGGCCGATCTCGTGCAGTCCGAGGTCACCGACGAGCGGCGCTTCGTCCGTTCGAGCAACTGAGCACCCACGCGTAGCGGGACGCACCCTTGAGCTACCAACTGATCAGCCTCGATCTCGACGGCACCCTGGTGGACACGGCCGACGAGATCGCCGAGGCCGCCAACCGGGCGCTGGAGTCGCATGGCATCGAACGACGGCCCTTCGGCGACATCGTCGTGCTCATCGGCGCGGGCACGCGCGAGCTGATGCTCAGGCTGCTGGCGCGCTGCTTCCTCGAGCGCCCCGACCTGGTCGAGCGCGTGCGCCCGGACGCGGTTCTCGACAGCCTGGACGAGCACTATGCGCAGACCACCGGTACCAGCGCGTTGCCATATCCGGGCTGCATCGAGGCACTGGAGGATCTGCGGGCGGCCGGCGTGCGCCTGGCCTGCGTGACCAACAAGGAGATCCGGCATGCACGGCGCGTGCTCGAAGTCACCCGTCTGAGCGGCTACTTCGACCTCGTGATCGGCGGCGACTCGCTGCCCGAGAAAAAACCACACCCGAGCGTGCTGCGGCATGTGGCCCAGCAATTCGGGGTCAGCCCGTCGCAGACCGCGCATCTGGGCGACTCGGCCACCGACGTGGCGGCGGCGCGCAACGCCGGGGTCGCGGCCTGGGCGGTACCTTACGGCTACAACGCTGGCCGGCCCATCGCCGAGGCGAAACCCGACCTCGTCTTCGACACCTTGACCGCAGTGGCCGCGCATGTGCTGGCTGTGCGGCGCTGCGAGCACATGAATCCTGCGCAGGCCTCCAACGCGTAAAGCAAACCCGAGAGACAAACGACATGAGCGTCAAAGTGGGCATCAACGGCTTCGGCCGCATCGGACGCATGGTGTTTCGCGCCGCCGTGCAGGACTTCAAGAACGACATCGAGGTGGTCGCGATCAACGACCTGCTCGAACCCGACTATCTCGCCTACATGCTGCAGTACGACAGCGTGCACGGCCGCTTCAAGGGCAACGTGGTCGTCGATGGCGGCACGCTGGTCGTCAATGGCCGCAAGATCCGGCTCACCGCGGTCAAGGATCCGGCTGCGCTGGCCTGGGGCGATGTCGGCGTCGACGTGGTGGTGGAGGCGACCGGCCTGTTTCTGACGCTGGACACCTGCCAGAAGCACCTCGACGCGGGCGCGAAGAAGGTGATCCAGAGCGCGCCCAGCAAGGACGACACGCCGATGTTCGTCTATGGCGTCAACCACACGCAGTACGCCGGCGAGACGATCGTCAGCAATGCGAGCTGCACCACGAACTGCCTGGCGCCCGTGGCCAAGGTGCTCAACGACAGCTTCGGCATCAAGCGCGGCCTGATGACCACGGTGCACGCCGCCACCGCGACGCAGAAGACCGTGGACGGCCCGAGCAACAAGGACTGGCGCGGTGGCCGCGGCATCCTCGAAAACATCATCCCCTCGTCCACCGGCGCGGCCAAAGCCGTGGGCCGGGTGATTCCCGCACTGAACAAGAAGCTCACCGGCATGGCGTTTCGCGTGCCGACCAGCGATGTGTCGGTGGTCGACCTGACGGCCGAACTCGCCAGGCAGACGAGCTACGAACAGATCTGCGCGGCGATGAAGGCGGCGAGCCAAGGCGCGATGAAAGGCGTGCTCGCGTACACGCAGGACAAGGTGGTATCGACCGACTTCCGCGGCGAGGCCTGCACCTCGGTGTTCGACGCCGAGGCCGGCATCATGCTCGACCCGACCTTCGTCAAGGTGGTGGCCTGGTACGACAACGAGTGGGGCTACTCGAGCAAGGTGCTCGAGATGGTGCGCGTGATGGGAGCGTTGCGGTGAACGTGCTGCGCTTCGCCGACCTCGTCGCAGAACCGGGTCAAGGCCGCGTGCGCGGCCAGCGCGTCTTCATCCGTGCTGACCTCAACGTGCCGCAGGACAATGACGGCCGCATCACCGAGGACACGCGCATTCGCGCCTCGGTGCCGTGCATCCGCATGGCGCTGGACGCGGGCGCGGCGGTGATGGTCACCTCGCACCTCGGCCGGCCGACCGAAGGCGAGTTCAAGCCCGAGGATTCGCTCGAGCCGGTGGCTGCGCGTCTGGGCGAGTTGCTGGGTCGCGAAGTGCGCCTGGCCATTGACTGGCTCGACGGCGTCAAGGTCGCGCCGGGCGAAGTGGTGATGCTCGAGAACGTGCGCCTCAACAAAGGCGAAAAGAAGAACAGCGAGGCGCTCGCCCGCAAGATGGCTGCGCTGTGCGACATCTTCGTGCACGACGCCTTCGGCACCGCGCACCGCGCCGAGGCCAGCACCTATGGCATCGCGCAGTTCGCGAAGCTCGCCTGCGCCGGCCCGCTGCTGGCGGCCGAGATCGACGCGATCACCAAGGCCCTCGCGCACCCGAAGCGCCCGCTGGTGGCCATCGTCGCGGGTTCGAAGGTCAGCACCAAGCTGACCATCCTGCAAAGCCTGGCGGCCAAGGTCGATGGCCTGATCGTTGGTGGCGGTATCGCCAACACCTTCCTGCTCGCGCAGGGCCTGCCGATCGGCAAGAGCCTGGCTGAGCCCGCCCTCGTCGACGAAGCCAAGGCGGTCATCGAAGCGATGAAGGACCGCCGCGCAGAGGTGCCGATCCCGGTGGACGTGGTCTGCGCGAAGGCGTTCAAGGCCGACGCGCCGGCCACCGTCAAGGCCGTGGCCGACGTGGCCGACGACGACCTGATCCTCGACATCGGCCCCAAGACCGCGGCGCTGCTTGCCGAGCAGCTCAAGGCCGCCGGCACCATCGTCTGGAACGGCCCGGTGGGCGTGTTCGAGTTCGACGCGTTCGCCAAGGGCACCGAGACGATCGCGCGCGCGATCGCCGACAGTGCGGCGTTCTCGATCGCCGGCGGCGGCGACACGCTGGCCGCGATTGCCAAGTACGGCATCGAGGGTGACGTCGGCTACATCTCCACCGGCGGCGGTGCCTTCCTCGAAGTGCTCGAGGGCAAGACGCTGCCGGCTTTCGAGATCCTCGCCAAGCGCGCACAGTGACGGAACGCCGCCCATGAGCAAGCTCAAGGCACTCCTGTGGGACGTCGACGGCACGCTCGCCGAGACCGAGCGCGACGGGCATCGGGTCGCGTTCAACCTCGCCTTCGAGGCCTTCGGGCTGCCCTGGCGCTGGGACGATGCCCGCTATGGGCAACTCCTGCAGGTCACAGGCGGTCGCGAGCGCCTGATGCACGACATGGACAGCCGGCCCGACGCACCGCCGCTGGCCGGCGAGCGCGACACGCTGGCGCGTGCGCTGCACGCGAAGAAGAACACCCTGTATGCCGAACTGGTCGCCGGCACCGGCATCCCGCTGCGCGGCGGCGTGCTCGAGCTGATGCGCGAGTGCCGCGACCACGGCGTGCGCATGGCCGTCGCCACGACAACGAGCCGCTCCAACTTGGAAGCCCTGCTGCGCAAGCACATGGGCGAGCGCTGGGCCGCCTGGTTCGGCGCCATCGTCTGCGGCGAGGACGTGCAGCGCAAGAAGCCCGACCCTGAGGTCTTCGTCAAGGCCATGCAGACCCTGGGCGTCGGCCCGCTCGAGGCCGTTGCCCTCGAGGACTCGCCGGGCGGCGTGGCGGCGGCGCGTGCCGCCGATTGCCCGGTCATCGTCACCCGCAGCTTCTACTTTGCCCAGTCCTCGGTCGAGGGCGCCATCGCCGTCGGGCCGGGTCTGCACACGCGCGAAGGCTGGCGCCCTGCGCCGGCGGCTCGCTCGCAGCGGCCAAACGCTGGACAGGGGGACCGCGTCCGCCTGGCCGATATCGCCGACTGGTTCACGCAACGCGACACGATCAGCGACTACCCCTAGCTTTCGTGACGCCGGGCAGCGCCCCGAATCATGAAAGACCTCCACCTTAGCCAAGTCCGCTCCCCGCATCCCACCGACTTCCTGCCCGCTCAACGACTTCCCCGGAGAACCCCATGGCCCTCGTCTCACTGCGCCAAGTGCTCGACCACGCCGCCGAGTACGGCTACGGCGTGCCCGCCTTCAACGTCAACAACCTCGAGCAGGTCCACGCCATCATGGAGGCGGCGCAGGAAACGCAGTCGCCGGTGATCCTGCAAGCCTCGGCCGGCGCGCGCAAGTACGCCGGCGAGCCCTACCTGCGCCACCTGGTGCTGGCGGCCGTGGAGATGCACCCGGACATCCCGATCGTGCTGCACCAGGACCATGGTGCCTCGCCGGCGGTGTGCCAGCAGTCGATCCGCTCGGGCTTCACCAGCGTGATGATGGACGGCTCGCTGCTCGAAGACGCGAAGACGCCCGCGAGCTACGACTACAACGTCGAGGTCACGCGCAAGGTCTGCGAGATGGCGCACTCGATCGGTGTCTCGGTCGAAGGCGAACTCGGCTGCCTGGGTTCGCTCGAAACCGGTGAGGCCGGCGAGGAGGACGGCGTGGGCGCCGCGGGCAAGCTCACGCACGACATGATGCTCACCAACCCCGACGAGGCGAAGGACTTCGTCGCCCGCACCGGCGTCGATGCGCTGGCCATCGCCATCGGCACCAGTCACGGCGCCTACAAGTTCACCCGCAAGCCGACCGGCGACATCCTGGCCATCGAGCGCATCGCGCAGATCCACGCCGCGGTGCCGAACACGCACCTGGTGATGCACGGCTCGTCCAGCGTGCCGCAGGAGTGGCTGGCGGTCATCCGCAAATACGGCGGCGACATCAAGGAGACCTACGGCGTGCCGGTCGAGGAGATCCAGCGCGGCATCGAGAGCGGCGTGCGCAAGATCAACATCGACACCGACATCCGGCTGGCGATGACCGCGGCGATGCGCCAGGTGTTCGCCGAGACGCCCAGCGAGTTCGACCCGCGCAAGGCCTTGCAGGCGGCGAAGAAGGCCGCGCGCGGCGTGGTCAAGGCACGCTTCGAGGCCTTCGGCTGCGCCGGGCACGGTGCCCGCATCAAGCCCCTCCCGCTCGAAGCCATGTCGGCCCGCTACGCGTAAAGCGCTTGCCCGCCACCGCATGCCGCCGGTGTCGATGTCTTTCGCCTGAACTTCAGCCACGGCCACGAGGCGGCGCAGCGGAGTCCTGCCGCGTCTCAACAGAACAGAACACAAGCAGCCATCCCGATGGACCCGATCCTCCTGGCACGTGCCCAGTTCGCTGCCAACATCACCTTCCACATCCTGTTCCCGTCGATCACGATCGCGCTGGGCTGGTCGCTGATGTTCTTCCGCTGGCGCTGGCGCCGGACGCAACACAGCGCCTGGCTGGCGGCCTACCGCTTCTGGACCAAGGTGTTCGCCCTCACCTTCGCGCTGGGCGTGGTCAGCGGCGTGACGATGAGCTTCCAGTTCGGCACCAACTGGCCCGGGTTCATGGAGCGGGCCGGCAACGTCGCCGGCCCGCTGCTGGGCTACGAAGTGCTGACCGCCTTCTTCCTGGAAGCGGGCTTCCTCGGCATCATGCTCTTCGGTCACGGGCGCGTGAGCGAGCGCGTCCATGCCTTCGCGACCTTCTTCGTCGCCTTCGGCACCACCGTGAGCGCGTTCTGGATCCTGGCGCTCAACTCGTGGATGCAGACGCCCACCGGGCACGAAGTGGTAGACGGTGTGTTCCACGTCAAGAACTGGGCCGAGGTGATTTTCAACCCCTCGTTCCCCTACCGCTTCGCGCATGTGCTGCTGGCTTCGGGCCTGACCTGTGCGTTCGTGCTGGCGGGCGTGAGCGCCTGGCAGGTGCTGCGCGGTTCGGCCCCGCAGATGGCTCCGCGCGTGCTGCGCGTCGGTGTCACCTGCACAGCACTGCTGATACCGGTGCAGATCTTCGTCGGTGATCTGCATGGATTGAACACCCTCGAGCATCAGCCGCAGAAGGTCGCGGCGATGGAAGGCGTCTGGCAGACCCAGCGCGGCGCGCCGCTGCTGCTGTTTGCCTGGCCCGACGAGGCCACACGCAGCAACCGCTACGAGATCGGCATTCCCAAAGGGGCCAGCCTCATCCTCACGCACGAGTGGGACGGCGAGGTCAAGGGCCTCGACGAGTTCCGCGATCGGCACCCGCCCGTGGCGCCGGTGTTCTGGGCCTTCCGCGTCATGGTCGGTGTCGGCACGCTGATGCTGCTGGTGAGCTGGGTGGGCTGGTGGATGGGCCGCCGCGCCGGCTGGCGGGCCGCCGCATGGAAGCGGCCGCTGCTGTGGGTTCTCGTGGGCATGACCTTCTCGGGTTGGGTGGCCACGGTCGCGGGTTGGTACGTCACCGAGATCGGCCGCCAGCCCTTCATCGTCTACGGCCTGCTGCGCGTGGCCGACGTGGCCTCGAACGTGCCCGGCTCGATGATCGCGTTCACGCTCGCGATCTACGTCACGCTGTACCTGGCCTTGCTCGTCGCCTACGTGATCGTTCTGAAGCACATGGCCGAAAAACCCGAGGACACATCACCAGCCATCCCCGCCCCGCGCGGCGCCCCGGCCGCCGCCGCCATGTTCCCCGCCCCCGGGGGCGATCCGCGATGAGATTCGACCAGGCCCTGCCGTTGATCTTCGTCGCCCTGATGGGCCTGTCGATGCTCGTCTATGTGCTGAGCGACGGCTACGACCTGGGCGTGGGCATGCTGCTGCCGCGCGCGACCGACGCCGAGAAGGACATCATGGTGGCCTCGATCGGGCCGTTCTGGGACGCCAACGAAACCTGGATCGTGCTCGGCGTGGGCATCCTGCTGATCGCCTTCCCGAAGGCGCATGGCCTGATCCTGACCGAGCTCTACCTGCCCGTGACCCTGATGCTGGTCGGCCTGGTGTTGCGCGGCGTGGCCTTCGACTTCCGCGTCAAGGCGCACGACAGCCACAAGGCGGCGTGGAACCGGCTCTTCTTCGGCGGCTCTCTGCTCGCGTCGATGATGCAAGGCTGGATGCTCGGACGCTACATCAGCGGCTTCGGCGAGGGCTGGAACTACCCGCTGTTCGCGGCCGCCATTGCACTGACGCTGCCGGCGGCCTATGTGCTGCTCGGGGCGACCTGGCTCGTCATGAAGACCGAGGGCGGGTTGCAGGCCAAGGCCATCGACTGGGCTCGCCAGGCTTGGTGGCCGGTGGTGCTGGGCATGGTGCTGATCTCGATGGCCACGCCCTGGATCAGCACCACGGTGCGCGAGCGCTGGTTCGAACTGCCGCAGATCATCGCGCTGCTGGTGATTCCCGCCACCACCGCGGTCGCGCTGCTGGTGTTGCGCCGCGTGCTGCCGACGCGCCTGGTGCGCGGCGAGCTGTGCTGGCTGCCGTTCGTGTTGTTGATCGCCGTGTTCGTGCTCGGCTTCGTCGGCCTGGCCTACAGCATCTATCCCTACGTCGTCATCGACAGGCTGACGATGTGGGACGCCGCCAGCAGCCCGGCCACGCTGAAGGTCACGCTCGTCGGCGTGTGCATCTCGGTGCCGGCGATCGTCGCCTACACCATCTACTCATACCGCGTGTTCGGCGGCAAAGCCACGGAGCTGCGCTATGGATAGCCGACGCCGCAAGGGCCTCGTGGCCGGCAACTGGAAGATGAACGGCAGCCTGGCCGGCGTGCAGGCGCTGGTGGCGGCGAATGCCGACGGCGTCATGGCGCGCCTGAACCTCGTGCAGCTGGTGTTGTTCCCGCCCTTCCTGTACCTGCCCGAGGCGCAACGATGCCTGGGCGGCAGCGGCATGGCCTGGGGTGCGCAGAACGTCTCGGAGCATGAAGGTGGGCCCTACACCGGCGAAGTGTCGGCCCAGATGCTGCGGGAGTTCGGCTGCGCCTGCGTGCTGGTCGGCCACTCGGAGCGGCGCGCGCTGTTCGGCGAGAGCGACGCCGCCGTCGCACGCAAGTTCCTCGCCGCCAGCCGGGCCGGGCTGACGCCCGTGCTGTGCGTCGGCGAGTCGTTGCAGGAGCGTGAACAAGGGGCGACCGAGGCCGTGGTGGCGCGCCAGTTGCGCACGGTGCTCGATCTCGCCGGGACGAGCGCCTTTGCCGATGCGGTGGTGGCCTACGAACCCGTCTGGGCGATCGGCACCGGAGCCATGGCCACGCCCGAGCAGGCACAGGAGGTTCACGCGTTCATCCGCCGCTTCCTGGCCGAGGCGGACGCGGAGATCGCCGCGGGCGTGCACATCCTCTACGGCGGCAGCATGAAGCGGGCCAATGCGCGCGATCTGCTGGCCATGCCCGACATCGATGGCGGCCTTCTGGGCGGGGCCTCCTTGAAGGTCGACGAGTTCATGGCCGTGGCCATCACGGCCCAGCGGCTGGCGCAGGGGGTCACTTGACGACGCAGGACGAGATCAAGGCCATGGTCGCCCATGCGGCGCTCACGCACGTGCTGCCCGGCAGCATCATCGGCGTGGGCACCGGTTCGACGGTGAACCATTTCATCGACGCGCTCGCCACGCTGCGCGAGGGCATCGCCGGCGCGGTGTCGAGCAGCAACGCGAGCACGGCGCGCCTGCGCGGCCATGGCATCCGCGTGCTCGAGGCCGGCGAGGTCGACCGGCTGCCGCTGTACGTGGACGGCGCCGACGAGATCGACCCGCGCGGCCACATGATCAAGGGCGGCGGCGCGGCGCTGACGCGCGAGAAGATCGTGGCCGATCTGGCGCAATGCTTCGTGTGCATCGCCGACGGCTCCAAGCAGGTCGAGGTGCTCGGGCACTTTCCGCTCCCCGTGGAAGTCATCGGCATCGCTGCGACCCGCATCGCGCGCCGCTTCGAATCCATCGGCGGGCGGGCAGTACCGCGCCACAGCGTGGTCACCGACAACGGCCATCCGATCCTGGACGTGCATGGCCTCGCCATCTCCGACCCGGTCGCGCTCGAGGCCGAGATCAACCAGTGGCCCGGCGTCGTCACGGTCGGGCTGTTCGCACGCCACCGCGCCCACCAGTGTCTGCTCGGCAGGGTTGACGGCGTTCAGGCGCTTCACTATTGATCGGCAGTGCCGATGGCGATGATCCACACCGCCGTCATCGATCCTGGCACCCGGCGTTCGGAGCTGCGGGGTGCCAAATGGGGTTCGCCGGGGCGCGCTTCTTGCGTCGCAATGTCCTGGGTGCAAACAGCGTTTGCGCCGCTGCTGCCCAACCGCGTATTGGGCTTGCCCACATGGCGCAGCCTTGGGCCACGACCGACAACAACCCTTTGGAGACTTCCCCCATGACCCTCGCCAAAACCCTGGCATTCGCCGCCCTCGCCCTCTCCCCCGTGCTCGGCACCGCGATCGCTCACGCACAGGCAAGCCCCTGGCTGGTTCGCGTGCGCGCACTGCACATCGACCCGGCGAACAAGTCCAGCCCGATTCCGTCGCTGGCCGTTCCAGCGGACGCCATCCACGTCAAGGACAAGTGGGTTCCCGAACTCGACATCTCGTACTTCTTCTCCAAACAAGTCGCTGCCGAACTGGTGCTGGCTTTCACCAAGCTCGACGCTCGGGTCACTTCGAGCGCGGTCGGCGCATTCGATGCCGGGTCTTTCAAGGCCCTGCCCCCCACGCTGACCGTCCAATGGCACTTCCTCCCCGACGGGCAGTTCCGCCCCTACGTCGGCGCCGGCATCAACTACACCAACCTGTCCAGCGTCAAGCTGGGCAACGCCACGACCGGGCCGCTCACCCTCGACCGCAACAGCTTCGGACCGGCGCTGCAGGCTGGGCTGGATATCGGCCTTGGCGGCCCGTGGTCCTTGAACATCGACGTCAAGAAGGCATGGATCCGTACCGACTTGAAGTCGGGCGGCTCGACGGTCTCCAAGCTCAAGGTCGATCCCGTGCTGGTCGGGTTGGGTGTGGGATACCGCTTCTGATGCCCGAGCGCCGGCGGATCGGCACCGGCGTGTCGACGTCGGCCGAGGCGGCAGTGGCGCGCGGGCAGTGCTGCCGCTGCTGATCGCGCAAGGCGGCTCGAGCACGCGCCTGTGCGACACCATTGCCGGCGGGCCGATCGAGCTGCACGTCCTGCAGCAAAGGGTGCAACGATCCGCCCGAAGCACTGGCTCGCGGTCAGCAATCTGCAATTGCACCTTCAGAGCACGGCCGAGGGCCGTCGATCGGGGCGATCACTTGTTGCGTAGTCAGCCTCCTGCTGTGCTGTGTGGCGATCAACGCGCCGGATTCATGGCCGATTGCCAGGGCACTGAAACCGGTGCGCTCGCTGCAAAGATTGTTTAGGAGTTGGCCGTGTCGCAAAGTCTCTTTGCAGCTGAACCGACGCCGCTGGCGCAAGCGCTGAAGGTAGCGAGGCCAACTTCGTGACGGTATGTGCACCCATGCAGACGCTGCATCGCGATCACGGAGATCACGAGCAGGATACAAGGCACCCGGCCCCCGGGCACGCACATTGCGGACGTCCATGCCCGCCATCGACCCGTCAACCGCTCCAACCAACTTGAAGGATGCCCCGATGAACGTTCCCGCCGGTGTTGTTCCGCCCCGCCGCGAACTCGCTCGGGAGCTTGCACCGCTGATCGCTGGAACCGAAGGCCAGGGCATGGCGGCACTGGTCAACCTCAGCACCGGCCGGGCGCTGACCCTTGGCGACTCGCCAAAGGCTGCCGGTCAGACCCCCGGCATCGATGCCGGCCTGCTGCCGATGCTTGCTCGCGCGCTGCTCGGTCGCAGCATCGGCGCCGAAGTCGGCCGACTCGCGACTGCGTGCGACGCCAACGGTGGCGTCACCTCGGCGTCGCTGCTGCTGCCCCAATACGACCTTGTGCTGAGCCGGCTGCCCGGCTCGACGGAAGCCCTGTGCCTTGTCGTGCGCCACGCTCCCGCGTCCGTAGCAGCGCTGGACTCGATCGTCCATGCCCGGGGAGTGCACACTCGCCTGCAGACCGTTCGCAAGACCCGCGCGAGCACGAATCCAGACAAGCCGCAGCCCGCTCCGCACAGCATGTCACTCTGGAGCAAGCTGATCGCGGCGTGGCATGGGCGTTCACACCCTCACGAACCCGCAGGCGGCAAAGTGACTCGACCACAAGGCGCGCCCGAAGGCTCTTCGAGCTTGTTGCGTGACTCCTGCGACATCGACGAGCGGATCCTGGCCGCGGATCTGTTTGACCTGAGCACGCCATCGCATGCCGCCAGCTACCGGCGCGCCGGATGCGGCATCGCCTCGCCACGATCGGCCTTGCTCGCGGGCGCAATCGCGGCGACCTTCGAAGGCCGGCTGGCGTTGGCACCGATCGCCGAACAGTACGGTCTCGAACCGGGCGCCATCGGCAAGGCACGAATGCAGATCGGCCGTCGAGAGGTCTATCTTCTGCGTGTGCCGTATTACCCTGCCCTGCGCATACCGTTCGACGAACGCGAAGTGCTGATGGTCGTCAAGCCCCCGCGCGGCAACCCGGCACTGGATTGGACGGCGATGGATCGCGTTGCGCTGAACCTGCTGCGCATCCGCATCGGGGAACTGCTGGCGTCGGGGATGGCGACTCAGATGTCGCCGTTCCCGGCCAATCAGGTCGAGTTCCAAGCCATTCTCGACCGCCTCGCGGATCTTCCGGAAGAGGATCTCATGGGACGCCTGGACATCGGCGGCTTTGCGCCGCGGCCGGTTGAGTTGGGCGGCGTCGAACAGCGTTGCGCCGAGTGCATTTACTACCTGCCGCACCGGAAGTGGTGCGACCTGCCTGAGCTGCCGGTTCCGGTCGAGCCACAATGGTGGTGTCGGCTCTGGAAGTTGTAGAGCGACAACGCTTCGGTCGACGCAGCTGCCACACCTTGAGCCGCAGGAAGCGGCGGCACGGCTGACGCGGCGGGGCGGGGACGCTCAGGAATCCAGCGGCGGCGTGATCGTGAAGACCGCGCCGCCCGGCGCGGCGCCCGCGACGAGCCGGCCGCCATGCTGCGCGACGATGCCATAGCTGATCGACAGTCCGAGCCCGGTGCCCTTGCCGACCGGCTTGGTGGTGAAGAAGGGGTCGAAGATGCGCGCCAGGTCCGGCGCCGGAATCCCCGGCCCGTTGTCGCGCAGCGCGACGACCAGCGACGCGCCTTCGATCCACACCTCGATCCACACCTGCGGCTGCTCCCGGCCCTGGCCGGCGGCGGCGGCGTAGGCGTTCTGGATCAAGTTCATCAGCACCTGCAGCAGCTGGCTGGCGCTGCCGTTCACTGCCCCCGGGCATGGCTGCGAGTGGATGGTGAAGCGGGCGCGCAGCGTCATCGCGTCAGTCCTTGAACGTGCGGTGGCCGGAGATCATCGTGCTGACGATGCTCTGGCGGCCCATGATGTCTTCGCGGATCGCGGCGTAGACGTGGAAGATCACGAACACGATCAGCACCCACATGCCGAGGTGGTGGAAGGTGTCCACGTCCTGCAACTGGCCGTGCAGCGGAATCACCCAGCCGAACAGCTTGTCGGCCCACGACCCCATGCCGAGGCCTCGCCTTACAACGAACGAGCCAGCGGACCGAGTAGCAAACTTGGTTTGCATCAGGTGCGCACCTAGTAGACGTTCTCGAGCCGGTCGCCGATGCTCCAGGGGTAGTTCGCAAAAAGATCCCAGCCACAGGCCCCACGGCCCAGCAAGGACAAAGATGGAGACAAGCACCGGGCCCGAGTCGGGCCTGCCGAATGGTCGAGACCACTTCACGGTGGCCGACGCCGAGGTGCAATCGGCGCTGGCTTTGGCCGAGGACGGCGACGCGGCACCCGAGGAACGGGCCGAGATGCTGATGGAGATCGCCCGCGGTCTGCAGATCAAGCCGCGCTCGCCGCGCCAGTTGCACGATGCGGTGGCGCTGTACGAGCGTGCACTGGCGCTGGTTCCATCGACGTTCGCGCTGCTGGCCGCACGCATTCGTGCCCGCCAGGGCACCGCCTACCAGACCCTGCCCGATGGCGGTACCGCCGCACTCGAATCGGCGCGCGACTGTTTCGAGGCCGCTCGCGCCGACCTGGCCACCCATGGCCTGGCTGAAGAGGTGGCCGAACTCGACATGAACCTGGGCCTCGTGACCCAGACCCTTTGTGCTGCTCACCGGGCGACGATCCAGGAGGCGATCGCGCATTACCACCGCGCCCTGCGCGTGTTCACCAAACAAGCCTGGCCGCGCGAGTTCTCGATCCTGCACAACAACCTGGCGATCGCCTACCTGTCGATCCCCGCCACCGACGAACGTGCGCGCATGCGCGAGGCGCTCGCCGTGCAGTCGTTCGAGGAGGTGCTCGGCATCGTGACGCTGGTGGACCACCCCAGCGAGTACGCGATGACGCAGAACAACCTCGGCAATGCGCTGCAATACGCGCCGAGCAGCCATCCGGTGGCCAACCTCCTGCGTGCAGTGGAGGCCTATGACGAGGCTTTGAAGGTGCGCAACCCGCGCGACATGCCGGTGGAGTACGCCAACACGGCGGCCAACAAGGCCAATGCCCTGCTCAACCTGCCGGACGACCCCGAGCACCCCGAGCTGGGCAACCCAGGCAACACCGCGAAGGCGCGTGCGTTGTATCGAGAGGCGCAGCGAATCTTTCAGTCCGCGGGCCTGGACGACGCCGCGGCCACGGTGGCCGACGCGCTCGCGGGCATCGATGCCTCGCACGCCGACTTCGGCGCCTCACGCGTTCCCGGTGATGCCGGGCCCACCGGGCATTGACCGGAACCCGGGCTTCAGGACCCGCAATCAAACCCTTGACCAACATGGAGCAGACGATGACTGTGACCCTCGTATTGATGTGCCTGGCCGCCGTGCTGGCGGGCGCGGCGGGCGGCGCCGCAACCGGGGTGAAGCTCGGCGGCCAGGCGATGGGCAACGAGATAGCCGCCTTCATGGGCGCCTTTTTCGGCCTCGCCGCAGTGGTCCCCGCCGCGGTGGTGACTGTGCTGATTCACGCTTTGCGCTGAACGCGCCAGGGAGCAAACGATGTTCGATATGGTGCTCAACTCGATCAAGCTGTTCGTCGCGGGCAAGCTGTTCCGCGACAACTGGGCGTTCTTCCGCCAGCTCGGCGCCGGCTTCGCGGTGACGCTCGCGCTGATGCTCGCGCTCGGCTGGATGAACCCGTGGCTCGGCATGGTGGCCGGCGGCGCCATCGGCGGCGCGCTGATGCCGTGGCTGTTCCGCAACCTCAAGTACAACTGACAAACCCGAGGCGCAGCCCAGTGAACGCGGCGACCCACGACGACGGCGAGCGGCTGGCCCACATGGCCACCGAGGTGGCGGCGCTTCAGGCCATCGGCCAGGCCTGGCCGCTGGAGCAGCGCGCCGTGCTCGACAACCTGCGCGGCGCCATCGAGGCCCTGCACCGCGAGGCGCTCGTGCGCCTGCTCAAAGGGCTGCGCGAAGAGCCGGCCGCCGCGGCCCGGCTGCGCGAGCTGGCGTCGGACCCGTTCATCTATGGCGTCCTTCGGCTGCATGGCCTGGTGCGCGAGCCGCTCGAGGCGCGGGTCCGCGCAGCGCTGGAGTCGGTGGCGCCGATGCTGGCCGAGCATGCCGGCGGCGTGGAGCTGGTGGCGATCAAGCTGCCCGACACCGTCGAGGTGCGCTTGACCGGCAGCTGCCAGAGCTGTCCGGCATCGGGCCAGACGCTGTCCGAAGGCGTGGAGCGTGCGATCAAGGAGCACGCGCCGGAGATCGTCCGCGTCGTCCAGGTGCGGCGCTCGGCCGAAACGCGCTCGCCCGGCGAAGCGGTGCCGATCCACTTCGTCAGCCCCTTCGCTCGGGCCGAGGATCTTGGCTTCGTCGATCTTTGCGCCGTGGACGAACTGCCGCAAGGCCAGGTGGCGGCGCGTTCGCTGCGCGACGAGGCCTTGCTGCTGTACCGCGACGGCTCGCAGGTATTCTGCGTGGCCAACGCCTGCGCGCACCTGGGCATGCCGCTGGACGATGGCGCCGTCGCCGAAGGCATCATCGAGTGCCCGCATCACGGCTTCCGCTACCGCCTGGACACCGGCGAATGCCTCGACGTGCCCGAGGTGCAGTTGGTGGTTCACGCCGTTCGCGTGCGCGGTGGACGCGTCGCGGTGAAGCTGGGAGCGCCGACGTGAGCGGCACCAGCGACACGATCGGCACCTTGGCTGCCGCGCCGCTCAAGGTGTCGCTCGCCCGGCCGCGCGAGCGTGCAGCCGCCGCGCCGGCGCTTGCCGCGGCCGGCGCGCGGGTCATCCTCGGCCTGCACGACCCGCTGTCCGGCGCGGCCCTGACGCCGGCCGCAAACACCCTGTTCGGACCGCGCGGCACCGCGGTGACCGCCGACGGCGCCTTGTGGATCGCCGACACCGGCCACCACCGGCTGCTGGGCTGGCCGGCGGTGCCGACCCGCGACGGCGAACCGGCCTCGTGGGTGATCGGACAGCCCGGCTTCGACCACGAAGGCCGCAACGCGCACGCCGAGGTCAGCGGCGCGAGCCTGAATGTGCCCACCGGCGTGTGTGCCTGCGGCGAGGGCCTTGCGGTCGCCGACGCATGGAACCACCGCGTGCTGATCTGGCGCCGCGCGCCGCGGTACAGCCTGCAGCCGGCCGACGTGGTGCTGGGCCAGGCCGATGCGCACGCCGGACTGGCCAACCGCGGGCTCGACACGCCGGCGGCCGACACCCTGCACTGGCCGTATGGCGTGTTCTGGGACGGTGCGCGCCTGTGGGTGGCCGACACCGGCAACCGCCGCGTGCTGCGCTTCGACGGCCTGCCGGCGCGTGACGGGCAGCCCGCCGACCTCGTGCTCGGCCAGCCGGACTTCGTGCACCGCGACGAGAACGCCGGTGGTGTGACACAAGCCACGATGCGCTGGCCGCATGCGCTGGCGCTGTGGCAGGGCCATCTGTGCGTGGCCGATGCCGGCAACAACCGCCTGCTGCTGTGGCGCGGCGACCCGGCACGCGACATGGCGCGCAGCGACCTCATCATCGGTCAGGGCGAGATCGACGCGCTGGATCACAACCGAGGCGAGTACTTTCCCAGCGCCCGCAGCCTGAACATGCCTTACGGCCTGGCGGTGCATGAAGACCGGCTCTTTGTCGCCGACACCGCCAACTCGCGCGTGCTGCGCCTGGACGCGCCTGCCGAGCGCGAAGCGCGCGCGGTGGCCGGGCAGGCGAGTTTTGTCGACAAGGGCGACAACCGCTGGCAGGCGGCAAGCCGAGACTCGCTGTGCTGGCCGTATGCCATCGCGATTCAAGGCAACACCGCGATCATCGTCGACTCGGGCAACAACCGCGTCCTGTTGTGGGACGTCGCGTGATGAACGCTGTGCCCGCGACCACCGTGCTGACCGATCGACCTCCTGCGGCGCCGATGTGCGGCGCACGCTTGCAGGTGCGCGGCATCGTCCAGGGTGTCGGCTTCCGGCCACAGGTGCTGCGCCTGGCGCGTGCGCTCGGCGTGGTGGGCAGCGTTCACAACGAAGGCACGATGGCCATCGTCGAAGCCTTTGGCCCGGGGCCGGCGCTCGCCGAGTTCGAGCAGCGGTTGCGCACGCTCGACCACGGCGGCACCCGCATCGATGCGCTGCTCGCGCAGCCGCTCACCGTGCCGGCGGCGCTGCCTTCGACGTTCTCGATCGCCGACAGCGCGCTGGCGCAGCCGGGCCTCGGCGTGGCGCCCGACTGGGCCCTCTGCCCGGCGTGTTGCGCGGAGACGCTGGATCCTTTCGCGCGCCGCTATCGCTATGCGTTCACCGCGTGCACCGCCTGCGGCCCGCGCCTGAGCGTGTTCGAACGCGCCCCCTACGACCGCGCGCACACGACGATGGCGCCCTTCCCGCTGTGCGCGGCCTGCGCGCGCGAGTACGCCGACACCGAGGACCGGCGCTTCCACGCCCAGGCCATGGCCTGCCACGCCTGCGGCCCGCGCGCCACGCTGCGCCGGATCGACGGCAAGCCCTTCAGCCTGGAGGCCATCACCGCGCTCGACGACGCGGATGGCGCCACTTCGTTGTTGGGCCGCGGCGAGTTGGTGCTGGTCAAGGGCCTGGGCGGCTACCAGATCGCTTGCGACGCGACACGCGCCGACGCGGTGGCGCGCTTGCGAGCACTCAAGCGCCGCGAAGGCAAGCCCTTCGCGTTGCTGGTGCGTGATATCGAGATGGCGCGCCAGTGGTGCCTGTGCGACGACGTGGCCGAAGCCGCGCTCGCCAGCCCGGCAGCGCCGATCGTGCTGCTGCCACGGCGCGCCGATGCAGCGCTGGCAGACGGCGTCGCACCCGGCCTGCCCACGCTCGGCGTGATGCTGCCGAACACCGCGCTGCACCTGCTGCTGATGCGGCGCCGCAAGGCGCCGATCGTGCTGACCAGCGGCAACCTGAGCGAAGAGCCGCAGGCGATCCGGCTGGACGATGCTGCGGCCCGCCTGGGCCCCTCCGTCGCGTGGGTGCTCGACCACGACCGTGCGATCCAGCGGCGGGTGGACGACTCGGTCGGCCGCGTCATCGGCGGTGCCTTCCGGGTGATGCGGCGCGCGCGTGGTTATGCCCCGGCGCCGCTGCCGCTGCCCGAGGGCTTCGACCACCGCACCCAGGTGCTGGCGCTCGGCGGCGATCTGAAGAATACCTTCGCGCTGGTGCGCGACGGACAAGGCGTGCTCTCGCAGCACATCGGCGACCTACACGACGCCGCCTGCCTGGCCGACCAGCGGCGCGCGCTGGCTGACTACCTCGAGTTCTACGCCTTCGAGCCCGATCTCGTCGCCTGCGATCTGCACCCGGGTTATGCCGCGACGCAGCTCGCGCAGGAGCGCTGGCCCGACCGACAGGTCGGCGTCGGCCACCACCATGCGCACATCGCGGCGTGCCTGGGCGAGCACGGCTGGCCGCTGCACGGCGGCAAGGTGCTCGGCATCGCGCTCGACGGCATCGGCATGGGCGAGGACGGCAGCCTCTGGGGCGGCGAGTTCCTGCTCGCCGACTACCGGCAGGCGCAACGCGTGGGCACCTTCAAGCCGGTGTGCCTGCCGGGCGGCGACCTGGCGGCACGCGAGCCCTGGCGCAACACCTATGCGCACTTGATGGCCGAGATGGGTTGGCCGCGCTTCAGCAGCAACTACGACGAATTGGAACTGCACCGCTTCCTGAGCGCCAAGCCGCGCGAGATGCTCGATGCGATGCGCGCCAACCCGGCGCTGGCGCCACGCGCCAGCAGCGTCGGGCGCCTGTTCGATGCGGTGGCGGCCGCCATCGGCGTCTGTCGCGAGCAGGTGGCGTACGAAGGCGAGGCGGCGATGCGCCTGGAGTCGCTGGTCACCGCGCAAGACCTCGACGAGAGCGCCGATCTCGATTACCCGTTCGCGATTCCGCGCCTGGACAAGGGCAAGGGCCTGCCCTATGTCGAGCCGCTGGGCATGTGGCAGGCCCTGCTCGGCGACCTGATCCTCGCCACGCCCGCGGCCCGCATCGCTGCACGCTTTCACCGCGGGCTGGCAGCGGTCATCGTGCGCATGGCGCAGCAAGAGGCCGAACGTCACGAGCTGATAACCGTCGCCCTGGGCGGCGGCGTGTTCCAGAACAAGGTGCTCTCCGAGCTCGTCCTGCGCGGGCTCGAGGCGGCGGGCCTGAAGGCCCTGCTGCCGTGCCAGGTGCCGGTGAACGACGGCGGCCTGGCCTGGGGCCAGGCGCTGATCGCACTGGCCCGCGCCAGCCAGAACGAACAACGACGGGAGACGTCCCCATGTGTCTAGGCATCCCGGGCCGTATCGAGGCCATCACGCGCCCCGAAGCCAAGCTCGCTCTGGTGGATGTGCTCGGCGTCAAGCGCGAGATCAACATCGCCTGCATCGTGCGCGATGGCGAGCCACTCGAGGAGTGCATCGGCGCCTGGGTGCTGGTCCACGTGGGCTTCGCGATGAACCGCGTCGACGAGCGCGAGGCGATGCTGACGCTGCAACTGCTCAAGGAACTCGGCGACGCGCAGGCCGAACTCGAGAGCTACAAGACGCGGGCCGTGGTGTGAACGCATCGAAGGACAAGGCGGCACTCGGCGCCCTGTACCCCCATCTGGCGCCTCGCGCGGCGACCTTGGGCGACGCGGCGCACGACGCACGCGACGCACTGCGCCTCGAAGCGGCGCTGCGCGAAGCGATGGTCGCCAAGTGGCGAGACAGCGTGGCTGTGAAGACGCGATTCTTCGAGGCCCACGGCAACGATGTGCTGCGTGCGGCCCAGCTAATGGCCGAGGTCTTTCGTCGCGGCGGGCGCCTGTACACCATGGGCAACGGCGGCTCCAGCTGCGACGCCGCGCATGTCGCCGTCGAGTTCCAGCATCCCGTGACCGCCGGGCGCCCCGCGCTGCCGGCGCACAACCTGGCGCAGGACATGGCCATGCTGACCGCCGTCGGCAACGACGTCGGCTTCGACGAGGTGTTCGCGCGCCAGATGCCGGGTCTGGTGAAGGCCGGCGACATGGTGCTGGGCGTGTCCACCAGCGGCAACTCGCGCAATGTGCTGCGCGGTCTCGAGGCCGCGCACGAACTGCAAGCCAGCACGCTGGCGCTGGCTGGTGGCGATGGCGGCGCGATGGCGCGCTCGGCGAGCGTCGATCTGACCCTGCTCGTGGACAGCGACAGCATCCACCGCATCCAGGAGACGCATGTGGCGATCTACCACGTGCTGTGGGACCTCGTGCACAGCCTGCTGGCCGACGACCGGCCGGCGCGCGCGTCGGCCCCGAAAGGAAGAACCCCATGAAGTACGTCGATGAATTCCGCGATCCGCTGGCCGCGCGCGCGTTGCTGCGCGAAATTGCCGGCGCGACCGAGCGCCTGGGCGCGAGCCGCGAACGCCCGCTGCAGATCATGGAGGTGTGCGGCGGCCACACCCACTCGATCTTTCGTTATGCGCTGAAGGATCTGATCCCGCCCGCGCTCGAGTTCGTGCATGGCCCGGGCTGCCCGGTGTGCGTGCTGCCGATGGGCCGCGTGGACGACTGCGTGGCCATCGCGAACCAGCCCGGTGTCATCTTCACGACCTTCGGCGACGCGATGCGCGTGCCCGGCTCCAAGGGCTCGCTGTTGCAGGCGCGCGCCGACGGCGCCGACGTGCGCATGGTCTATTCGCCGCTGGATGCGCTCGAGATCGCAGCCGCGAACCCGGGCCGCGACGTGGTGTTCTTCGCGCTCGGCTTCGAGACCACCATGCCCTCCACCGCGATGACAGTGCTCGAAGCGAAGCGGCGCGGCATCGACAACTTCTCGCTGTTCTGCAACCACATCACGATCGTGCCGACGATCAAGGCCATCCTCGACTCGCCGGGCATGACGATCGACGGCTTCCTCGGGCCCGGCCATGTGGCGATGGTCTCGGGCACGGCGCCCTTCGAGTTCATTGCCGGCGAATACGGTCGGCCGCTCGTGATCTCGGGTTTCGAGCCGACCGACATCCTGCAAAGCCTGCTGATGGTCCTGCGCCAGCTCGAACAGGGCCGCGCCGCGGTCGAGAACCAGTACGCGCGCCTCGTCGACCCGGGCGGCAACGCAGCGGGGCTGGAGGCGATCACCGAGGTCTTCGAGCTGCGCGAGTTCTTCGAGTGGCGCGGCCTGGGCTCGATCGACCACTCGGGCGTGCGGGTGCGCGAGGCCTACGCGGCCTACGACGCCGAGCGCCGCTTTGCGGTGCCCGGCGCGCGCATCGCCGATCCGAAGAGCTGCCAGTGCGGCGAGGTGCTGAAGGGGGCGATCAAGCCGCCGCAGTGCAAGGTGTTCGGTACCGCCTGCACGCCGCAGACGCCGCTCGGCGCGCTGATGGTCAGCAGCGAAGGGGCGTGCGCGGCGTACTACCAGTTCGCGCGGCGCGAGCCGGTGATCCCGATCGCGGTGGCGGCATGACGCCAACGCCCGCGCCCAAGGACGCCTGGAGCAGCAAGCGTGTGTCGCTGGCGCACGGCGCCGGCGGGCGGGCGATGCGCGAGTTGGTCGCCGGGCTCATCGCACCGGCTTTCGACAACGGCTGGCTGGCGCCGCTGGAAGACCAGGCACGCTTTCCCTACAGCGAGATTCCGGCGGGCGCTTCGCTGGCGTTCACGACCGACAGCTACGTGGTCTCGCCGCTGGAGTTCCCCGGCGGCGACATCGGCACGCTTGCCGTCTGCGGCACGGTCAACGACCTGGCCGTCGGCGGCGCCATCCCGCGCTGGCTCAGCTGCGGCCTGATCCTGGAAGAAGGCCTGCCCTTCGACACCTTGCGCAAGGTGCTGCAGAGCATGGCGCGCAGCGCGCGCGAGGCCGGCGTGGCCATCGTCACCGGCGACACCAAGGTCGTTGAACGCGGCGCCGCCGACGGGCTGTTCATCAACACCGCGGGCATCGGCACCATTGCCGCGGGGCGCCAGACCGGCGCGCGCGAGGTGCGGCCGGGCGACCGCCTGATCATCAGCGGCACCCTCGGCGACCACGGCGTGGCCGTGCTGGCCGCGCGCAATGACATGGCGCTGCAGATTCCCGTGCAAAGCGACTGTGCGCCGCTGAACGGGCTGATCGAAGCCATGTTCGCCGCCGCGCCGCGCCTGCGCTGGCTGCGCGATTGCACGCGCGGCGGCCTGGCGACGGTGGCCAACGAATTCGCGGCCGAAAGCCACATGCCGCTGCGCCTGGAAGAGTCCGCATTGCCGGTGGCCGACGTGGTGCGCGGCGCCTGCGAGATGTTGGGGCTCGATCCGCTGTATCTCGCCAACGAGGGCAAGCTGGCGGCGCTGGTGGCGCCGCAGGACTGCGACGCGGTCCTTGCGGCGATGCGCTCGCATCCGCTGGGCCGCCGCGCCGCCGTGGTGGGCGAGGTGCTGGCGAACGGGCATCCCGGCCTGGTGACGCTGCGCTCGGCCTTCGGCGGCGAGCGCGTGGTCGATCTGTTGCACGGCGACCAGTTGCCGCGCATCTGCTGATCCGCTTGGGCCCACCCATGCACGAACTCGGCATCACGCGCAACCTCGTGGCCATCGTCGCCGAGGCCGCACAAGGCCGGCCGGTGCGCAAGGTGTGGCTCGAGATCGGCACGAAGACGGCCCTGCTGCCGGACTCGGTGCGCTTCTGCTTCGACGTCGTGCGGCAGGGAACGGCGCTGGAGGCAGCCGAACTCGAAATCGTCGAGGTCTCGCCAGGCTGGCTCTGCGAGGACTGCGGCACGCCCGAATGTGCGGACGGCGAGGCCATGCCCGCGGCTTGCGCCCACTGTGGCGCGACCCGCTGGCGTCGGCGCACCGGCCAGGAACTCAACGTCAAGGCGATGGAGGTGGAAACATGTGCGTAGTCTGTGGTTGCAACAGCAAGGCTGATGTTCGTGTCGAAGGGGACACCGGCGAGCACGAGCATGTGCTTGCGGACGGCTCGCACGTGCGCCATCGACACGCGCCGGACGAGGGGCATGGCCAGGCTGGAGGTGCGCACGCTCATGCGGTCGCGCAAGCCCATGATCACGATCACGATCACGATCACGATCACGATCACGATCACGATCACGATCACGATCACGGTCACGGTCACGGTCACGGTCATGGTCATGGACACGACCACCACGACCACCATGAGCATGGCCAGGGTCATCGCCACTCGCACGCCGCCCACCGCCAGGACGCTCCCGCCGAGCTGGTGGCGCTGGAGACGGCGCTGCTGGACAAGAACCGGCGCATCGCCGAACGCAATCGCGGCTGGTTCTCCGGCCGCGGCGTGCTGGCGCTCAACCTGATGTCCAGCCCGGGTTCGGGCAAGACCACCCTGCTCGTGCGCACGCTGCGTGACCTGACCGGAGAGTTCCCGATGTGCGTGGTCGAGGGCGACCAGGAGACGAGCGCCGACGCCGACCGCATCCGCGAGACCGGCGCGGCGGCGATCCAGATCAACACCGGCGCCGGTTGCCACCTCGAAGCCGACATGCTCGAGCGCGCGGTGCAGCGCCTGGCGCCGGCTTCGGGCAGCGTGGTCTTCATCGAGAACGTCGGCAACCTGGTCTGCCCTTCCCTCTTCGACCTCGGCGAGCGGGCCCGCGTGGTGGTGCTGTCGGTGACCGAGGGCGACGACAAGCCGCTGAAGTACCCGCACATGTTCCGCAGCGCAGATCTGATGATCACGACCAAGATGGATTTGGCACCGCACGTGGCCTTCGATGTCGGCCGCGCCGAGCACCATGCACGCAGCGTCAACCCGACCATCCGCTGCCTGCGCCTGTCGGCCACGCAGGGCGACGGGCTCGACGAGTGGTACGGCTGGCTGCGCGCGATGCGCCGCATCGACCCGTTGGTGCGGCCGAGTCCGGCCTGAGTCCGCCATGGACGTCCTCATGATCTTCGGGCTGGGGCTGCTGCTGGGAATGCAGCACGCCACCGATGCCGACCATCTGGCCGCCGTTGCGACGCTGGCCACGCGCGAGCACTCGTTGGCGCGCGCGCTGCGTCTGGGCGCCGCCTGGGGCCTGGGCCATTCGCTGGTGCTGCTCGTCGTGGCTGCTGCAGTGGCTGGCCTCGGCTGGGTGATTCCGTCGCAATGGGCCCTCCGTTTCGAGCAGGCCGTCGGTGTGCTGCTGATCGTGCTCGGCGCGCGGCTGGCATGGCGCTTGTACAAGGAGCGCATGCACTTTCACGGTCATGGCCATGCTGGCCGAGCGCCGCACTTTCACGGGCACTCGCACACGCCGCGCGCTGCGTCCGAGCCCAAGCGCCCCCACGCGAGCGATCCGCATCGCCATGCCCATCGGCTGCCGGCGGCAAGCATGCTGGTCGGGATGCTGCATGGCTTGGCGGGCTCGGCAGCGCTGGCGCTGCTGGCCCTGGGCGTGCTGCCGACGCCGATGATGCAGATGACCTACGTCGCGGTCTTCGGCATCGGCTCGATCGCCGGCATGGCGTTCCTCACCGGCGCGCTGAGCGTCACCTTGCGGCTCACCGCCAAGCGACTGACGGCCCTGCATCGCAGCTTCACCATCGTCATCGCCTGCAGCTCGATGGCGATAGGCGGGCACTTGGCTTGGTCGTCGACATGAACACAGCCCAGGTCCGCCCCAGCGTGCCCCCGCTGAGCACGGCCAAGGCGACATCGCCAGCCCGGGCGTGGCAGGTCACACTGGTCGGTCCGCGCCTGATCGAAGACAAGGTTTTGCTCCGGCAGTTCGGCGCCGAGTACCGGGTGCGCGTCTTCAGCCGCCTGCGCGAAGCGGCTGCGTCGATGGATGATGAGCACGAACGCGCCGATGTGGTGGTGGCCGAACAGTCGCTCATTGATGGCCCTGGCGTGGAACTGCTGCGGGATCTGCGTACCCGTGCTCCCGAGACGATACGTGTGCTGCTGCTGGACAATGCCGAAGCCGAGGTCGTGCAGCAGGCGGTCAACGACGCCGCGGTCTACCAGGTGGTGATCACGCCTTGGCAGAGCGAGTCGCTGCGCCTGTTGCTGCGGCGGGCGCTCGAGTCGCGCGAGCTGGCGCGCATCCATCGCTACCTGTCGCGCGAGTTGAAGTTCGCCGACGCCGTCGTGACGCGCCAGAGCGACGGCATGCGCGCCGTCCTGCAGGAGGTGTACTCCTTCGACCGCATGGTCTTCGTCAGCCACGCCATGGCGGAGGTTTGCAACCTTGCGCGCAAGGCGGCGCCGACCGACCTGCCGGTGCTGATCGAAGGCGAGACGGGTACCGGCAAGGAATTGATGGCGCGCGCGATCCACCTGTTCAGCCAGCGCCACGCCTTGCTGTTCATGGCGGTCAACTGCGCGGCCATCAGCGACGACCTGCTGCAGAGCGAGCTCTTCGGTCATCGCCGCGGCGCTTTCACCGGCGCAACCACAGACCGTCTGGGCCTCTTTCAGGCTGCCGAAGGCGGCACGGTGTTTCTCGACGAGATCTCCGAGATCTCACCCAGCATGCAGGTGTCGCTGCTGCGCTTCTTGCAGGAGGGGGAAGTGCGACCCATCGGTTCCGACCAGACGCGCCGCTGCGACGTGCGCATCGTCGCAGCGTGCAATCGGCCGCTGCGCCAGTTGGTCGATGAGGGCAAGTTCCGCCAAGACTTGTACTACCGGCTGCGCGGCTTCGAGTTGCGCATACCGCCGCTGCGTGAAAGGCCCGACGACATCCCGCCACTGGTCGCGCACATGATCGAGAAGTACGGGCGATTGACGTCCAGGCGAGTGGCCGGCGTGACGCCCGATGCGATGGCGCGGCTGTGTGCCTTTCCATTCCCCGGCAACGTGCGCGAACTGGAGATCGAGATCCGACGACTCGTGGCCTTGGCTGCCGACGGCGAAATCATCACCGAGCGGCACTTGCCGCCGGAAATCGCCAAGGTCGTTCCGCTGCAGGTGGCCCGGTTGAGCAACGTGAACCTGATGCTTCCCGGCCGGACGCTGAAGGAGAAGGTGGAGGCGTTGGAAGAACGGTTGGTGCGCGACACGCTGGATCGCTCGAAGTGGAACCACACCCGTGCCGCGCAAGAGTTGGGGCTGTCCCGGGTCGGCCTGGCCAACAAGATCAAGCGCTACGGCATCCGCCG
>Ga0268299_1001237_pt1 | contig 49631 bp, 33 predicted proteins | sample NOBtaG_FD_193484 | JGI IMG/M metagenome (GOLD analysis project Ga0268299, IMG submission 193484) | Activated sludge microbial communities from bioreactor in Nijmegen, Gelderland, Netherland - NOB reactor | ecosystem: Engineered > Bioreactor > Aerobic > Activated sludge | place: Netherlands... | reverse complement strand
GGACTGACGACGGAGGCTGGGGCGGGAGTAGCCGCCGTAGGCCTTTGGAGTGGGGTGCAAGCCAAGCGCGTTGCGAAGCCCATGGAACGAAGGATGGCGCAGGGCAGCCCCCGGGATGACCGTCGGTCCCCTGGGAGGGAGTCCTCCCCGCGTTCAACCGCCGGATGCGAGCAAACCGCATGTCCGGTGGTGTGGGAGGGTGCCGGGGCGCAATCCCCGGCACCCGACCCGATCCCGTGTGGAAACAAGGGCCGCAGAGGGGGATTGGGAATGGCTTTTTGGCGGGCTGTTCGTCCGAGGGATGTACGCTTGCCGCGTATCGGGCGGTGGTTAGCCTTCCGCCATGACCGGGCTGCTGGAACAAGTGATGGAGTTGCCCACGCTGCCGGAGTTCGCGGCCGAACTTCATACGCGGCTCGCCGCCGAGCGCGAACGGCGCCGCGAGTTCTACGCGCAGATTCCCGACGGCGCGAAGTGGGAGTTCATCAACGGCGAAATCGTCATGCACTCGCCCGACAGGGTGCGGCACATGGCGGTGCGAAGAAATTTGGAGAGCTTGCTTTGGAACCACGTCAACTTGCACGGCTTGGGCACCGTCCTCGCTGAGAAGGCACTCTGCGTATTTCCCCGCAATGACTTCATGCCGGACGTGGTCTTCTTCGGCCGGGAAAAAGCGGCGGCGCTCGGACCCCAGCACAACTCCGGTTGCCCGTGCCGGATTTCGCCTGCGAAATTCTGTTCGAATCCACCGCCGGCCGGGATCGCGGGGTGAAGTTCCGCGACTACGAAGCCCATGGGGTCGCCGAATACTGGCTTGTGGATGCCGACGCGGAGACACTCGAACAGTACCTCCTGCGCGACGGCGCTTACTCGCTGACCCTCAAGTCCGGCAGCGGACAGGTCCGCTCGCCGGTGGTCACGGACTTCGAGATCCCTATCCGCGCCCTGTTCGATCCCGGCGAAAATCTGATCGCCCTGCGTTCCCTGCTGGCCAGCCGGGGCTCTGCGACCTGATTACGGCTCCCCCGCCTCCTTCCTTCTTCCCCTCACTCCGGCGGCGCTGGCAGCCTTCGGCGTGCATGTCTGACGCCCTCCAGGCTCCCGTGGCTCCGTCCCCGCCAGCGTCCAAAGGGGCGATTTTTCTCCGGCGCCTCGCCAGCACCATCGTGCTCTGGACCGTGGTGCTCACCGCGGTGTTTTCGACGAATCCCGTGGTGGCCAACTATGTGTTCCTGCTGCTGGTCGCCGGACTCGCTGCCGCCGGGCTCTGGGAATTTTACGACCTGGTGCAGCGACGCGGACTGGTCTGTTTCCGCTGGTGGGGCCTGGTGGCCGGTGTGGCGTTGATGGCTAGCACGCATTATTACGTCACCCGCGCCGCGGGCTTCCGGCTCGGTCCGGGCAAACCCAATGACTTCGAGACCGGCGTGCTGGTGCTCTTCGTGCTCGGACTCTGCCTCCGCCAGCTCTTCGATCGGAAGAACCCCCATGGGTTCACGGCCATCGCCACCACGCTGCTGGGGCTCATGTACGTCCCCTGGCTGTTGAACTTCATCCAGAAGATCAACTACCTCGACGGCGTGGACGGCCGTTTCTACGTGCTCTACCTGCTGGTGGTCACCAAGTTCAGCGATATCGGCGCGTACTGCGTGGGGTCGCTGATCGGACGCCACAAGATGATCCCGCGCATCAGCCCGGGGAAAACCTGGGAGGGATTCGCCGGCGCCGTGGTGGTGTCCACGACCGCCAGCGTCCTGCTGGCCCAGGCGGCCGGCGGGAGGCTCAAGGAGATGAACCTGGGCCATGCGCTCGCCATCGGGCTGATCCTCAGCCTGGGGGCCGTGGTCGGCGACCTCATCGAGTCCGCCTTCAAACGCGAGGCGGGCGCCAAGGATTCCGGCCGCCTTTTTCCGGGAATCGGCGGAATCCTCGACCTGATTGACAGTCCCCTGTTCAACGCCCCGCTGCTCTACCTGTACCTGCGCCATGTCCTGACGCATTGACCGGCCGATCCGGATGCATCCAGACTTGCGGTTTCTACCGGCGGAAACCTTTCGCACCGAATGAAGAATGTCGTCCTGCTTGGGAGCACCGGCTCCATCGGCACCAGCACGCTGAAGGTGGTGGAGGATCTGCCGGACCGCCTCCGCCTGATCGGCCTGGCGGCGGGAGGCAATGCGGCGTTGCTCGGGGAGCAGGCGCGCCGGCATCGGCCCCAGGCAGTCTCGCTGGCCGATCCGGCGGCCGCGGCGGGGCTTTCCAAAGAATTGCCCGGTACGGAGGTTCATTCCGGACCCGAGGGGCTCCTCCGGTTGGCGACGTTGAAGGAGGCGGATGTCGTCCTCATCGCCATTGTGGGCACCGCCGGCCTCGCGCCCGCCCTCGCCGCGATTCGCGCGGGCAAAGACATTGCCGTGGCGTCCAAGGAAATCCTCGTCATGGCGGGGGAGATCGTGATGTCGGAGGCCCGCCGCCACGGCGTGCAGGTGCTGGCGGTGGATAGCGAGCACAGTGCCATCTTCCAATGCCTTCAGGACAAACCCGGCGCCTCCGTCCGAAGGTTGATCCTCACTGCTTCCGGCGGCCCCTTCCGCCAGACGCCGCGCGAGGTTTTTGACGGCATCACAGTCGAGCAGGCGCTCAAGCATCCGTCATGGGTCATGGGGCGGAAGATCACCATTGACAGCGCCACCCTGTTCAACAAGGGGCTGGAGATGATCGAGGCCCGCTGGCTCTTCGACATCGAGATGGCGCGGGTGGACGTCATCGTGCATCCGCAGAGCATCGTGCATTCGATGGTGGAGTTCGTGGATGGCTCGATCCTGGCCCAGTTGTCCACCCCCGACATGTGCCTGCCCATCCAGATCGCGCTCTGCCATCCGGAGCGGCGTCCCAGCGCCCGCGTGCAGACCGATTTCGCGAGGGTCGGCTCGCTCACCTTTGAGAATCCAGACCATGAGCGATTCCCCTCGCTGGGGCTGGCGCGCCGGGCGGGCGAAGTGGGCGGCACCCTGCCGGCGGTGCTCAACGCCGCCAACGAGGTGGCCGTGGAACGGTTCTGTCGGCGGGAACTGTCCTTCCCGGGAATCGCCGCGACGGTGGCGCGGGTGATGGACACCCATGCCGTAGTTGGCGATCCCACCCTGGACCAGATCCTGGAGGCCGATCGGTGGGCGCGGGCTGCGGCTGCGGCTTGATGCCACCGCCGGTTCGAGAGGGAATGTCCGGAGCCCCGGCTTCAGCAGGCCTCGTGTCCTCCGCAATCGAACCGTCAGACGACTCCTGAGGCGTCTTTGCTGGCTTACCCGTTTCCACCTGAAGGCGGGACTCCAAGCCCCTCTGCGTCTCCGCGTCCCTGCGGTGAAAAACCCTCTGGGGTGCCCCCACGGAGATGCGCCCTTCGAATTTGCCGGCCGGGCGAACCGTCTTGACGCGGCGAGGTCTCGTCACCAAAAACGCCGCATCGCATGGCTCACGCATTGCTTCGAACCCTCCTGATCACCGCCTTCCTCACCGTCACCGTCCCGCTGCGGGGGGCCGATGCACCGGCGTCCACCAACGAGCCGCCGGTGTTCGTGGATCCCCAACTGGAGGCGGCCGTCCGTCAGCAGGTGTTCGCCAAGCGCAACACCACCAATGCGCTCACGGCCAGCGATGTGGCGCAGGTCTCGGTGGTGGTGGGCAACTTCCGCGGCATCACCAACCTCGCCGGACTCGAGCACTGCAAGGCCATCGCCTCCTTGGAGCTTGCGGGCAACCGCATCACCGACCTTTCCCCGCTCCAGGGCCTGCGCCAGTTGCAACTGCTCATCCTGAGCAGCAACCGGATTGCGGACGTGGGACCGCTCGGCACCGTGCCGGCGTTGCAGTACATCGAACTGTCCCACAATCAGGTGAAGGACATTGCGCCCCTGGCCACCCTGACCAACCTCGCGTCCGTGTATGTGGGGGATAACCGCCTCACCTCGATCGCGGCGCTGACCAACCTGCCGCGGCTGGTCACCCTGTACGCGGAGCGCAACAGCCTGAAATCCATCGCCGGTGTGGAAGGTCTCCGGGGCCTGAGCAGCGTCTCGCTGTCCGGCAATCAGCTCGCCGATGTCACGCCGCTGACCGGATTGCGCGCCCCTTCCTTCCTCTTTCTCGAAAAGAATCGCATCCGGGACCTGGCCCCGCTGGACGCCTGGATCACCAACGACCTGGCCAGCACCCGGAACTTCGCCCCCTACCTGCAGCTTTTCCTCAAGGACAATCCGCTGTCGTCCCGCAGCAAGAAGCTGGCGCAGCAATGGGCGAAGGACGGCGTCCGCGTGAATCCTTGAGGCCCGCAGCGCAAGGACGGAACGCCGGGTCAGCCGGCACAACAGCCTGATCGGAACCCTCGGTCCATTCCTTTGCGGCTTTGCGCCCTTGGCGTGAGGCCCGCCCGGGAGCCTGCGCAATCGCTCACGGAAGGCGACGGAGCTTTCCGTCGGTCCCCACGACCCACCACTCGGTTTCCACAAAGCCGGTGATGACCACGAGGATTCGGATGTCCGCCGCCTCCAACTCCTGAAGGAGGGATGCGGGCACCGCGGGATCGAGGCGCGGTTCAAAGACGAAGGTCTCGCTGAAGTTGTGATGCCCTGGGGAATAGGTCTGGGCTTCCGGAGCCCGCAATTCAACGGGTGCGGTCGTGAGCCCCCGGATTTCGGTGCGGACGAATCCGATGTTGGGCGCGGTGTATCCGGCGCTGGGCCCCTGGGGCGGAGGCGGCCACCAGAACTCCGTCTGAATGCGCGAAGCTTTTCGGACGAAATCCCGCGTTTGCAGCAGGTCGGCGGAGGAACGTCCGGGGCGGCGGACCAGCACCACATCGTCCACCCGCGTCTGTGCCGGTCCTTCCCAGGACAGCTCCGGCTGGGGTGTCGCGTGGGTGACTTGGAGTGTTCGTCGAAAGTCGCCCGGAACGAACCAGGCGGAGGCGCTGGCGGCGACGCGGGACTCCACCGTGGTCCGCAGCAGGAACTCCATGCGATCCGTGCCTTCGCCCCATTCCCAGCCGTCGGTGACCTCATCCCCGGCCACGCGGTGACGGTAGCCGGTCCAGGACGTGGGACCGTTGCTCAAGGTGATCCACCGGGCCTCCCTTCGGAACGTGATCTGCGCATCGCGATAGAGCGAGGTGGACAATCCGGTCGCGTCGAGACGTCGCGGATCGCTGGACGCCGAGAGGCGGCTTTTCAGCCGATGCTTGGCGAGCGGCATGCCAAACTCGCCTTCCTCCACGGACCATTCGGTGGGTTCGCCGAAAAGAAACGCCGTGATCAGACCGCCGCCGCCCGGGCGCGGCAGCGGACGCACCTGCTTGATCTCAAGACGGCCCGGATGCACCCGCTTGAATTCCAGATCGAGAGAGAATTCGGATTTGGAGGGAAATAGCGCGCTGTAGCCCTTGGTCACCGATTCGAGAAGCCGGACCAATTCGAGGTAGTCCGATTGCCAGGTCATCACCCAGGCGCCGAGGGGCACGAGGCTGGAGGACTCCCGGAGGTCCACGGAGCGGAACCCCGGGGAGGATGAAAAGCTCACGAGTTCCGGCCGCGCCGAGGAATCCGGGTTGGTCACCGGCACCGCCCCCAACTGGGTGACCATCTCGCCCCAGAAGCTGAGGCTGCCGCCGAAGCGGCTGGCGTGCAACACCACGACGCCGTTGGCCAGTTCCTCGACGTCGGGATACGAGTGATGGACCAGCACCGCCATGCCCACCTCCGATTCGTCTACTCCGCGTCTCAGGCGCTCGAGGAACGCGTTTTCGTTGTAGAAGCTGGCATACACCCGCTGGATGGCCCGGAAGACGCCGCGTTCATTGTCCTCCTCCGGATCGCAGGCCGAGGGTCCCGAACCGTCGCCATCCAGATCGTCGAGCACACAGCCGCTGAAACTGTCGTAGAGGCCGGCTCCGGTGAAATCCTCGCCGTCCTCCACATTGGTGGAACTGCGAAAGCGGATTTTCCGGCCGGGATCAAACGGTCCGTTGGTGATGGCCCCGAGGAGAATGCCCTGTTGCTCCGGGGTGAACGATGCGGTGCGGGTGATCAGGGAACGTACCGCGTCCAGCCGCGGACGCAGCCGCGCTATGTCCGGCGGATCGGTGAAGCCCTCCAACTCGCCGGCGATTGCTGCGCGCAGCGTGCCGCGGCCGGGCAACGGCTGGTCCAGGAAGGCGTCCCAAACATCGAAGCTCAGCGCGATGGCCTCGCCGCAGTTCCGCGGAATGGTGCGCAGCAACAATCCATAGTTGGACGCCTTGCCGCCGACAAAGCGGGTCGCGGACGGCGTCAGGGCGGCAACGTTGGTGGTCCACACGCCGAGAGATTCCTTGGCGGGATACCGCAGGGGCGGGGTGCGCTTCAGGGCGGCGATCTGTTCCCGCAGGCCGTCGGTCAGTTGATCGCCCAGCGCCGTGACGTGGGGCGCCTCGCCGCTGAAGCCGGTGCGCAATGCCACCTCCTGGCCGTCGAGCCCGCGCAGCCAGGCCTGTTCCGCCGGATCCGCAAACCAGACAAACGGCACGCCATAGCCACGGGCGAGAATGGCCACATGCGAATTGGGTGTGGCGGGGGACAGCGAGAGGATCCCGGCCACGTACGGCACCTCGGCGGGAACCGCGTCGGTGAGGAGGATGTCCTTCGGCCCGAGTTGTCCGGAAGCGTAGGCGGCGGCGATCCGGTCTCCGGGCACAAACACCAGGCGCCCGACCGCCCAGCCCTCCGAGTACACCGCGTCCGAGGTCAACCAGCGCGCGGCCGACGCGACCTCGATTCCCTGATCCGCGAGCCACTCTCGTTCCGCTGCGGCGAGGGGCTCCTGTTCAAACGTGGGCACATACAGCGCCCGGGTTCCCGGCGGCGCCAGGACCCCGGCACGCACGCGATGGAACCAGCGGGCCACATCCTCCCGGGACCACACATCCTGTCCGACGAACTGGATGCCGTACTCCGGCGTGGTGGGGTTGGCCGGCAGGATCACCGCGCCCAGCACCGCTTTCTGTCCCTCGCGATGCAGCGTCAGCCGGTCGAACTGGGATGCCGGCATTCCGAGGAAGGGCTCCAGCCGGAGGCGGGCGTAGTCGTAGTGGAAGGGGAACTTGCGGCTGTCCTGGAACCACACCCGGGTTTCGTCCTCCCGGAGGATGGCGAACTTCACCCAGCCGAGCCGAGCCGGACGCTGGAAATCCTGCGGCGCTGGCGGCTCGGCAAAGGGATCTTCCGGGAACTGGAGCCCGTTTTTCCCATCGTCCGAAGCGGTCGCCGCCCGGGAGACCAGCCGGAGAAACCGCGTCCCGTTGGTGGGCGCGGTGACGTCGGAAAACTCAATCGGGCCTCCGTGGAGGATCGCCGTTTCCCGCCAATTCTGGAGGTTGGGCGACGCTTCCAGGACATGCACCTGGTTCGCCCCTCCGGACGAGCCGAGGCGGATCCATCCGCGGGTGTCCGGTCCCGACACCGTGAGATCCGCGGCAGCAGCCACCCGCAATGACGCCAAAACGGCAGCCGCCCAGAAGAACAAACAGCGCATGCGGGGACAGTCTCGCAGGAGATCCACAGCCATCAAGGGCGGCCCGGAGTTTCGCCGGTTCGAAGTCTCCGGTTCGGAGTCCCGGCTTTAGCCGGCGGGGCGTCGTTCGCGATCGGATGCCAGTTGACGCCTGAAGCATCTCGACTGGCTGGTGCGAAACCGCCCGAAGGCGGGACTCCGAACCTCCTATTCCTTGAGGAAGCTCTTCAGCATCCAGACGGTCTTCTGGTGTTCCTGGATCCGGCCGATCATCAAGTCCTGGGTCTCCAGGTCGCCCGCCTTCTCGGACAGCGTGCGGACGTGGGCCAGATCGCCAATGGTCTTTTCGTTCGCCGCGACGAGGGCCGCCACATAGTCGCGCTGGGACAAGGGCGCCTTGAACTCCTCCAGGCCGGACAGGGCTCCCAGCGTCTGCAATCCGCCAGTGGCATAGGCTCCCAGCGCCCGGATGCGTTCGGCGATCTCATCCGCCGCCGCGAACAGCGCATTGTACTGAGTCTCGAAGGCCTGGTGTAATGAGAAAAACCCGGGGCCTTCGACATTCCAGTGGGCCAGATGGGTCAGCCCCATCAGGGAATAGGTATCAGCGAGGACGAGTTGGAGTGACTCGACCAGCGCGGAGGAGGGAGCGGTCTTGATAGCGGCGGCCGCGAGGGCTGCGGTGGAAGAGGATTTCTTCATGGCGGGATGATGAAACGGTTGCTGGAATCGGGATTCAACCCACGGATTTCCGGGTCGGATTGCCAGGAACAGATAGCACTCCGCTGCTACATGACAATGCGCAGCGGGTGACATCGGCGGGGCTCGAAGCGAGACTGGAGCCGATGTCGGACCCGTCGCCTGCGTTTGGCCATCCTTCCGGCCTTCTCGAATCCTGGAGGCGGCGCGTGCGGCAGGCGCTTCGGCGGGGCGCACGCACCCCGTTCTTCCTGTTTGCGGCCCAGCCGGTCGCGGAGGCGTATGAGCGTCTCGACCGCCTGCCCTTTGGGCGTCCCACGCGCTGGTGGTTTTCCGGAAAGACGCATCCGTTGCCGGAGATGTGGCGTTGGTGGCGGCGGCGCAAGGGATCGCTGGAGGTGGTGAGCGAACTGGAGTTCCGGACAGCCCGGCAGGTGGGCTTTGATGCGGACCATCTGCTGGTCAACGGACCGGCCAAGCAGCGCTGGCTGCCTCGGCTGGCGACCACCCGCCAGCGGGTCCATTTCGATTCCCCAGGGGAACTTGCGGCCCTGCTGCCGCAGGCGCGACGCCAGCGATGGCGTATCGGACTCCGGTTGCGGCCGCCGTCCGAGGTGGATCCGGAGCATCCCGACCGCCCCTCGCAGTTCGGCATGGAGTCCCGTGAGTTGGTTGCCGCCGTCCGCACGCTTCGAAGCGCCGGGCTCGAGCCGGAGGTCCTGCATTTCCACCTGCGCACCAATCTTCCCGGTCCCTCGGTGCTCGCGGGCGCGATGGAGTGCGCCGCGGCGGTTTGCGAGGCCGCCGGCTGGCGTCCGGCGTTTCTGGATGCCGGCGGCGGGCTGGCGCCGCCGTTCACGCTCGATCTCGCCGGATGCCGCTTCGATGCCGGCCTGTCCCCCCGGCAGTATGCCGCGGTGCTGCGCGAAGGGTTGAAGCGGATGCCGTTTGTGCGGGAACTCTGGATGGAGCACGGCCGCCACGTCTGCGCCGGCGGCGGGGTGCTGGCGTTCCGGATTCTGGAGGCCCGGGATCGTGGCGGCGCGCGCCAATGGATTTGCGACGGCGGCCGCACGCTGCATGCGCTGGTCTCCCACTGGGAGCAGCACGCCTTGATCGCGCTGGAACCGCACGGCGGCCGGCGCGTCATGACCTCCGTTCACGGTCCGACCTGCATGGCCTTCGACACCCTCGCCCGCCTCCCGATGGCGTCCTCGCTGCGGCCCGGAGACATCCTGATCTGGCTGGAAGCCGGCGCGTACCATCTCCCATGGGAGACGCGATTCTCGCATGATCTGGCGGAAATCTGGTGGGAAGAGGCGGAGGGCCGGACGCGGTGTGTGCGCCGGACGATCCGGCGCTGATTCCGGGAACGATCGTTTTCCGGAATCATCTTGGGAGCCCGGCCAGGATCATTTCCACGGTCTTCTCCAGTCCGCCGAGATTGCTGCGGACCACCTCGCGGGCCGCCTGGCCAAGGGCTGCGCGGCGTTCCGGAGATTCCAGGAGTTCGCCCAGCACCCGTTCCAGTTCGGCGGCGTCCGCCACGCAGACCGCGCCCCCGCGCGACAGGAACTGGGGCACCACCTGCGGGAAGTTCTCCATGCGGGGTCCGAATACGACCGCCTTGCCGAGCGCGGCGGGTTCGATCGGGTTTTGCCCTCCGCCGACGGTTAGGGATTTACCCACGAAGACCACGTCGGCGCGTTCATAGAAAAAGCGCAGTTCCCCGGTGGTGTTGACCAGCAGGCAGTCCACATCGCCCGGCCTGCGCTGGTATCCGGGCCGGATCTCGCTGCGATAGGCGAAGCGCACGCCCAGTCCCTCGAGTTCGCGTCCGACCTCGCCTCCCCGTTCATGGTGCCGGGGCGCCAGGATCAGGAACAGCTTCGGGAACCGCTCCCGAAGCCGCCTCGCCACCCCGGCGAGGATCGCTTCCTCGCCCGGATGCGTGCTGCCGCCGACCAACACCGTGGCCGAGTCGTCCACGCCGAGTTGCCGGAGCAGTCCCGAGACGTCCAGACGCGGGCCGGAGATCGGGGCGTCGTCGGCAAACTTGAGACTGCCCACCACATGCAGCGCTTCGGGGCGAACTCCCAGCGATTCCAACCGCCGGGCATCCGCCTCCCCTTGCACCCCCACCCCGCGGAAGCCGGCGAACAGTTCCCGGAAGAGGAACCGTCCGAGGCGGTAGCCGCGGTAGGAGCGGTCCGAGATGCGCGCGTTTACCAGGAAATGAGGCAGGCCGCGACGCTGAAGTCCCCAGATCATGTTGGGCCAGATCTCCGCCTCGACGAAAATCATGGCCTCCGGATGGACGGTGCCGAGGGCGCGCTGGACGTGTTTCCGGCGGTCAATCGGATAGTAGATCTTGGACACCTGCGGCGGGAGCCGGCGCTGCAGTTCGCCCATGCCGGTGGAGGTGGTGGTGGAGACGACGAATTTGTGGTTGGGCAGGCGCGGCTCCAGCGCCGCCACGAGACGCGAGCACACCGCCACTTCGCCCACGCTGACGGCATGAATCCAGAGGATCCGGCGGTTGGTCAGCGCCTGCTTCAGTTTGCCGTCGTATTGCCCAAAACGCTGTCCAAACCCGGCCACCCAGTTGCCCCGCCGGTACATCTTGAGGAAGTAGTAGGGGGCACTCAGGATGAACCCGATGTTCAGGAGGAGGTTGTACAAGAACCGCTTCACCGTCTTGCCGGCGGCGACGGTAGCGAAAGTGCCGGGACGGCGAAGGAAAAGTTACGGAGAAATGTCGGAAGGCATCAGGAAATCGGTGGCCTTTGAGGGAGCGGACCCGCAGAGGGGTGGGGGTGTTGCGTCTCTCCTGATCGCCCTGCATGAGCAGCACGTCATGGCCCGCCTGAACCTGTTTCACAAGTTCAGCCAGTTGCCCGGCTCCGATGTCTGCGGTCACGAATCATGGTTACCGGTTTACACGCCTTCGCTGCCGGAGTCGAGCAACCCACAACTCCTGTGCCGGTTCCAAAGCCGGTTGATTCCTGTCAAATTCGCGGAATTCCCTCCGCCCAGAAGGTGCGGACGGCTGGGCTCATCGTTCCTCACGGGGAGCGAGACGCCGCCGGAAAGGCAACAAAGGCACACCTGGAGGATTTCAAGACCTTCAGGGAGGACCTCACACGGGAGGGGATTCCGAGGGGGGACGCGGTTGGCCGGAAGGCCGATTTCCACTCGCTGCGCCAAACGGTTAGCGGGTTGGCGGATAAAGGGATTTCGCAGTGGCTGGCTCAGGAGCTCATGCGCCACCAGGACGCGAACCGGACACATTTCGGGGGGTGGTGGAGCCGAGGGGATTCGAACCCCTGACCTTCTCATTGCGAACGAGACGCTCTACCAACTGAGCTACGACCCCGTTCCCCGAAAATGCGCCCGGATGGATGGCAGAGGCCTGGAATGAAGGCAAGCCCCTTGACATTGCCTTGAACAGGGAACCCCCGGCGGTGGACACTCGGCACCGAATCACCGGGGCGACCTGCGGACGGCCCGCTGGGGCTTTCCATCCTGTGATCGGCATCATCTTCAATCCCACCGCTCGCGGGGAAAAGGCGGCTCGATTCCAGCGCAGCCTGGCCGGGCTCGGTCCCGACGTGCAGGTAAGGCCCACCCGCGGCCCGGGCGATGCGCGGACGCTGGCCGGAGAGTTGGCGGGCGCCGGATTCGACACGCTGGTGGCGGCTGGCGGCGACGGGACGGTGAACGAAGTGCTCAACGGAATCTGCGACACGCCCGGCGCCCTGGCGCGCGTCCGCTTGGGGGTGATTCCCCTCGGCACGGTGAATGTGTTTGCGCAGGAGATGGGCATTCCCGGAGAGGTCACCGGGGCGTGGCGCGTGGTACGGTTCGGACACGAACGCCTGGTGGACCTGCCGTGCGCGGAGTTTGCGGGGCTGCTCGGGGGGCGTGAGCGGCGGCACTTCGCGCTGATGGCGGGCGCCGGACTCGATTCGCGTGCCATTGCGCTGGTGAACTGGGAACTGAAGAAACGGGTCGGACCGCTGGCTTACCTCTGGGCGGGGGTCCAGGCGATGCGTCGGCCGCATCCCCAGGTGATCGTGACCCTCGGTGGCGAGACCCGGGTGGCGGAGTTGGCGGAGATCGGGAACGGGCGTTACTACGGAGGACGCTTCCCGGTTTTCCCCCGGGCGAGACTCGACGACGGCGAGTTGGACGTGACCCTCTTTCCCCGGGTGACGTGGCCCCGGGCTCTCGCGGTTTTTCTCCGACTGCTGTTCAATCGTCTCGAACACTCCCCGGATGCCCGGCTTTTTCAGGCGAAGGAACTCACCCTCGACGCTGGTGTCTTGGTGCCGTTTCACCTCGACGGAGACCTGGTGGGCCATCTTCCCGCGACCCTTACTCTCCAGCCCCGGAGCCTCCGGGTCCTCGTCGCCGCGTGAAACCCGGGGGGGCGGGTTCCACCACGATCCACAGACCCGCGGCGATCCTCCACCGTGTCATTGACGGGTTCCGGCCGCCGGATAGTGTCCGCAGCCATGCACCGCGCCAGTTGCCGCGACCGCGAAGAAGGCCATGGGTATGGCTTTCCCCGCGTCGGCGGCACCGCGGGTGTGTGACTGAGTTGACACCGCAGCGCCGCCGGCATGTGCCGGCGGCGTTTTTGTTGTCGCAAACCCCTGCTCCAGAACTTCGCGAAATGATCATTGTGCTCAAACCCGGCGTGTCTCCCAAGGACACCCGCGCCGTTCTCAAGGAAATCAAGCGGCTCGGCTACCAGCCCCACGCGATGCACGGCGTGGCCCGGACGGTCATCGGGGCTATCGGGGACGAGCGGACCCATCAGTCCCTGGATGTCCTGCGCGCGTGGCCCCAGGTGGAAAGCGTCACCCCGATTCAGAAGCGCTACAAGCTGGTGAGCCGCGAGGCGCATCCGCAGAACTCCACGGTGCGGGCCCGCGACGTGGTGATCGGCGGCAGCCGGGTGGTCATTATGGCCGGGCCCTGTTCGGTGGAGAGCGAGCGCCAGATCCTGGAGACCGCCCACGCCGTCAAGGCCGCGGGCGCCCACCTGCTGCGCGGCGGCGCCTTCAAGCCCCGCACCTCCCCATACGAGTTTCAGGGGTTGGGCGAGAAAGGGCTCAAGCTGCTGTCGAAAGCCCGGCGGGAAACCGGACTCCCGATCATCACGGAGCTGCTGTCGGAAGCCCATGCGGACCTGGTGGCCGAGCATGCCGACATCCTCCAGATCGGCGCGCGCAATGCGCAGAATTTCCAGTTGCTGGTGGCGGCTGCGAAGACGGGGAAGCCCGTTCTGGTAAAGCGCGGCCTGTCCATGAAGATCGAGGAATGGCTGCTGGCCGGGGAATACGTGCTGTCCAACGGAAACCCGGGACTTCTGTTTTGCGAGCGCGGCATCCGCACCTTCGAAACCTATACGCGCAACACGCTCGACCTGTCCGCGATTCCCATCCTGAAACAGGAATCGCATTGCCCGGTGGTGATTGACCCCAGCCAGGGGGCGGGGCGGGCGGACCTGGTGATGGCGCTATCCAAGGGAGCCGTCGCCATGGGAGCCGACGCCCTCCTGCTGGAGGTGCATCCGAATCCGAAGGAAGCCCTCAGCGACAGCGCCCAGCAGTTGTCGCTGGATGGTTTCCGGCGCCTCATGGCCGAACTCAGGCCATTCATTACGGCCGCCGGGCGTGAGTAGCCTTTCGCGACGAATGGCCGGTCGCGGCTCCCCAATTCGCTTTGGCGGCTACCGCTTCGTGGATTGGGCGACGCAGGGGTTCCTGGGGGGCGTGGCCGTGCTGCTGGTGGCGTTGCACCGGCAGGCGCCGGCCGGATGGGGATGGGTCGTGACGGGACATTTGGCCACCCTGCTTTTGGTGCACGGGCTGATCCGTCGGGTGGAAACCGGGAATGCCGGAAGAGTCGGGCGCGTCCTGCGGGAGATCTATCCCATCCTGCTCTACACGGCCTTTTTTCGGGAAACCGAGCTGATCAACCGCGCCCTGGCGTGGCCCCGTCTGGACCCGGTCTTCCTCGTCTGGGAACACCGCCTGTTCGGATGCCAACCGAGCGTCGTCCTGATGGACCGGTTTCCAGGGATGGCGGTGAGTGAGCTGTTCTACGCGGCTTACTTCAGTTACTACCTGATGGTGGCGGGGCTCGGGCTCTTCCTGCTGGTTCGCAGCCGCCCTGCCTTCCAGCACTTCCTCGCCGTGGTGTCGTTCGTGTTCTATGGCTGCTACCTGGTGTACATGGTGGTGCCGGTGATCGGTCCGCGGCTGCTGTTTCGCGAGACTCCGGAGCGCGCCTGGTATCTGCGGGAGTATCCGCACCTTCCGCCGCCGTCGTATCCGGAGTCGGTGACTCAGGGACCGTTCTTCCAGATCATGGCCTTCATCTACCGCCACTTCGAAGCGCTCAGCGCGGCGTTTCCCAGCAGCCACGTCGCGGTGGCGGTGACCACGGCGTGGTTCTCGTGGCGGTATCTTCCGGCCCTTCGGTGGGCGCATGCGGCCGTCACGGGCCTGCTGTGCGTGGCCACCGTATATTGCCGCTATCATTACGTGGTGGATGTACCCGCGGGCCTTCTCGCCGCTGCCATCCTGATTCCCCTGGGCAACCGCCTGTACGCGCGATGGGGCGTCGGGACCGAACGCCCGGCGGGTGGCCGCTTCTCGGCAGCGCAATAGAAGGCCGGTCCGGCAACCATCACGCTCCGATGGCCGCCGCGGCATGATCGTTCCAGCGAACCAGCGCGGGCTCGTTTCGGTTGCCATGCTCGTAGCCCAGGATCGAGATGGCGGCCGGGGCCAGGAGGAAATGCGCTCCGGCGATCAACGGGAGCTCCAGCCAGCGGGCGGCCAGCGCCCGGAGAAAATGGCCGTGCGAGAAGATCAGGACGTCGGCGGTCGCAGCCCGCAGGCGCTCCACCAGCCGATCCGCCCGGGCGGTGACATCGGCCGGCGACTCTCCCCCGGGCGCGCCGTCGCGGAAAATCATCCAATCCGGCCACTGCGTCCGGATTTCCGCCGTCTTCAAGCCTTCGAACCGGCCGTAGTTCCACTCCTGGAGGTCGGCGTCGAGGTGGAGCCCGGTCCCGAACCCCGCGAGTTCCGCGGTGCGAACGGCCCGCTGCCGGGGACTCGACCACGCCGCCCCGAAGCGCATTCCGGTGAAACGGGCCGCCAGCCCGCGGGCCGCCGCTTCACCCGCCGCTGTGAGCGGGATGTCGCTGATGCCGGTATGCCGCCCGTCTCGGGCCCATTCGGTCTCGCCGTGGCGAACCAGGAAAATTCGGGGCAGTGCGGACGCCATGGCGTGGGACGGAATTCTGGGGCGGGCGCAGTGAAAGGCCATCCTCAAATGTGGGGCTCCTTCGCGGGAGCGCCTCTCACCTTTTTGGGGACTGCGGGATCTGGACGGGACACGGATTTCACGGATTCTCACGGAAAGGAAAGGTCTCTCTCTGTATTCCTCCGTGAAATCTGTGTCGTGTTTTCAGCCAGCGTGAATCCAAAGCGCCGTCGTGCCGGCGCCGTCCAAAAACTGAGAGGCGCCGCGAAGGAACGAATAGAGATTCCCCGTCCGCCTTGTGTGGCGGGATCAAGGGTGGATGGCCTCATGGCCATGGTGGGCGAGTTCCGCATTGATCGTCTCTTGGGTCATCTGGAGTTCGACAGCTCCACGCATCCGGTAGAGTGATTCCAGATCACGTTTGGTCTGCAGATAGGGGCGGAGTTGCAAATAGCCATTGGCCTCTTCGGCCTTGGCGTCTTCCAGACGTCTGCCGATCTGCTCCATGACCGTGCGATCCGTATCCACTTGTGTCCTCAGGCCGCCCACCATGCCGGAAATCACCGAATCAATCTGGCCATTGATCTTGGCCAGCAGGTTGTTGACCCGGCGCCTTTCGGGGTGATCGGCTCCGAATTCAGAATGCAGCTCGGCTTCCTTGCGCTCGATGACCTGTAGGTCGGCCAGGAGAGTCTGCAGGAGCGGATTGGGACGCAGCTGGTTCAGGGCCAGGCGCAGTTCTGAATCGGTGGCTATGGTATTCAGATGGTTCAGCAGGGTTTCGTTCATTGCCAGGCGGTTGTGAAGATCAAGCCTGGCGTCCAGCAGTCGCCGGACTTCATCGGACCCCGGTAACTGCCCTCCCTCGGCCACAACATTCGGGATTTTAAGAGCCAAGACCAAATCGTCCGCCTCCCGTTGCCTCTCCCGAATCTTGCGGTCCAGTTCCGCGAGTTGCTGAGTCAAGATCACCAAGACCCTCCGGGGATCTCTGGATGCCGCGTTCGCTGTTTCGGCCTTTTCCCCGGCGAAGCGCAGCCAACTCCACAGCCCGCCCGCGCCCAACCCGACCGCGAGGAGCAGTACCAGCAACAAGGCCGGGCCGGACAGCCCGTTCGCCGGCTCCGCCACGCCCAGCAGCCGGCGCACCCGTCCGCCCAGCGGGCTGCCATCCGCCGCGAACGCCAGCGCGGGCGCGGACGACTCGCGCTCCGCCAGCGAGACGAGGGCCTCCGCCAGGGTGCGGCGGCTGCCGAGGACTTCCGCGGCCAAATCGTCGCAGGCGTGCTCGCGTTCCCTGCGGATCTGCGCGGACACCCACCACACGGCGGGATGGTAGAACAGCAGCGTCTCCACCAGCCGCTGCGCGAGGTTCACGAGGAAGTCGTGACGCCGCAGATGCGCCAGTTCGTGCGCCAGGATCGCGTCCACTTGGGCGGGCGGCAGGCCGGTGACGAAGCCCACGGGCAGCAGAATCACCGGCCGCAGCCAGCCCATCACGAGGGGGGTGCTCACGCGTGTCGACTCCAGGAGGCGTACCGGACGTGTGACCGCGAGGCGCCTTTGCACCTCGAGCAGCCGTTCTGTCCAGGAAGCCGCCAATGGTGCCACGCCCCGGGTGCGGAGGCGATGCACCTGCCAGCCGCCGCCGGCCAGCCGCAGCATGCACACCGCCACGCCGGCTAGCCAGGCGACCGCGAGCCAGGACAGCCAGTTCGGGTCCGGTGATTGAGAAATGGGGATGAGGCCGGCAGGAAACGCCGCCGCTCCGGCACGGATGACAGCGGATCGCTCCACGACCGGCGCGGCGGTGGATTGCAGCGTCGTCCAAGTGGCCGCTGGCAGCGCCGCCAGCAGCGCCAGCGCCGCGCAACCCACCGTGTAGCGGCAGTTCGCGGAAGCGCGCCGGAGCAGGCCCAGGGCCGCCGCCAGCAGCGCCGCGACGGCTGCGCCCTGCCAGAGGAAATGAAGAAGGGTTTCCCCCAGCCGGCTGGCGGCGGGGCCGTGCAGGAGTTCGGAGAGCAGGTTCATGTGGGCTATTTTCCTTCGAGTGAATCCAGCATCCGGCGCAGCTCGGCGAGTTCCGCTGGGGAGGGCCTGCGGCCGGCCAGCGCCCGGAGCACCAGCGTTTGAGCCGAGCCGCCAAAGGCGCGTTCGAGAAGATCGTCCAGCAATTGCCGCTGCGTGGCCTCCTCGGGCGCCGCGGCTGCGAAGACGTGGGTGCGTTCCGAATCGTCGCGGAGCACCAATCCCTTTTCGGTCATGATCTGAAGCAGCTTGAGCGCGGTGGTGTAGCCGGTTTCCGCGCCCAGTTCTTCAGTCACCCGGCGCACCGTGCTGGGACCGCGCCGCCAGAGCACGCGAAGGATGGCGAGTTCCGCCTCGGTGGGGCGGGGAAGGGGTTTCTTGGCCACGACTCCTTGATATTACGAAGCAATTCGTAGAATCAACGAAAATCTTCGTAGATATATACTCCGCCGGCATCCTCCCTTGGAGAAACCCTTTGCCCGGAGCAAACCGCTTGGTATTCCCCTTTGTCTCGATGATGCCATGGACGCGGTGACGGTGCCCACGCGGATCACGTTGCTTCGCATCGTGTTGATCCCGGTGCTGGTGTGGCTGGTGCAGGCCGGCCAGCCCGCGCTGGCGGCGCTGGTGTTTCTGGTCGCGGCGCTCACGGACTTCCTCGACGGTTACCTTGCCCGGCGCTGGCGTCAGGTTACCGACCTGGGCAACTTTCTGGACACGACGGCGGACAAGCTGCTGATTGCCGGCGCGCTGCTGGCGCTGCTGCCGGTGGGGAGGGTGAATGTCTGGGTCGCATTCGTCGTGGTCGCCCGGGAACTGGCTGTGCTCGGACTGCGCGCGGTGGCGGCCGGTTCTTCGGTGGTCATCTCGGCGTCCATCTGGGGGAAGCTGAAGTTTGTGGTCCAGGTGGTGGGGATCACTCTGGCGATCCTGCGGCCAAAGTTCATTCTCGGCGGGCTGTTTCTCGATGAGTGGGTCATGGCGACGGTCGCGTTGGTCACCGCCGCGTCCGCCTTCGACTACTTCGGCCGCTTCGGGGATATTCTGGCGGCGACGGCGGGGCCGCGCCGGTCCGGCGGATCCGACAGGAATGGGCCTCGGTGACTGGTCTGACAGCGGGTTCATGACCTCATGACTGCGCCCGTCCTCGTCACCGGCGCCACCGGCTTCATCGGCGGCCTGCTCACCGCGCGGCTGCTGGAGAGCGCACGCCGTGTCCGGGCGTTCGTCCGCCGTCCGCCCGATGAGCAAGGCCTGAGGCGGATCATCTGGGGGCCGCATCCGCCCGGCGACGCCGGTGGGGAGGCCGCGCGTCGGGCGCGGTTGGAGATCGTCCACGGGCACCTCGGCGACGCCGAGGCGCTGGCCCGCGCGGCGGACGGCTGCGAAATCGTGTACCACGTGGCCGGAATCAACGCGATGTGCCTGCGCGACCCGGCCCCGATGTACGAAACCAATGTCGAGGGCACCCGGCGTGTGCTGGAGGCGTCCCGCGCGGCCGGGGTCCGGCGCGTGGTGCTCACCAGCTCGGCCAGCACGCTGGGTGGCGACGGACGGACCGTAATGGACGAGACCGCTCCGCCTCCGCTGGAAGTGGACTCCCACTACGCCCGCTCCAAGCAACTCGGCGAGCAGCTTGCCCTGGAGTTCCGCGGCGTCGAGGTGGTGGCGGTGAACCCCAGCTCCGTACAAGGCCCGGGGCGCCGCGGTGGAACCGCCCGCATCCTGATTTCCTACCTCAACGGCCGTCTTCCGTTCGTCCTCTCTACGCGCTTCGGCCTCTGCTACACCGAGGACTGCGTCACCGGGCATCTGCTCGCCGAGGTCCGCGGCCGGCCCGGGCAGCGCTACGTGCTCAACACCGCCACGCTCACCACGGAGGAGGCGATTGACCGCATCGGCGCCCTGGCCGGACTGACGGAGCGGCCGCGCATTCTGCCGGTAAATGTCATGATGCCGATCGCGCTGGCCGTGGAGCTGGCCTCACGCGCCTGGGGCAGGCAGCCGCCGCTATGCCGCGAGGCCGTGCGCACGATTGCGCGCCCCCACCTCTACGACGGTGGCCGCGCCGAGCGTGAACTTGGACTGGCGTACACTCCGTTGGAGGACGCCCTGGCCGCGTGTGTCCGCTGGTATGTGGCCACCGGTTTGGTGAAGCGTCCGTTGCCCGGCAGGGAACGTATCCTGGCGCGAGGCGGGATCACGGCTCCACGCGATAGTAACGGGCGTTGAAATTCGGCGCGGCCGGATCGGTGAACAGGACCTGGCCAAAAGGATTCCTCACCGGGAACAGCGCCTCCCAGGCAAGAAAGTTGGTGCCCGTCTGGAGAGGAGTTTCCGTCCCGGCGACACTGCGCAGTTGCAGCATCGCGCCGCGTGCCGGTGTCCCGGCGACAGCGGACAAGCGGCTGCTGTCGGGTTCCGACGCGTCTGTGAGGAAGACCGCCACGGTCTGTGCCAGGGGATTCACCGAGGCCCCTTCCGCGCTTCCGATGGAGAGGGCGACAATTTCGCGAGTCTCACTTTGTTCGTCTGCGATGGGGGTGATGGTCAAATGGGTCTCACTCACGCCGGCCGGCAGGACCACCGTGGTCGGGAGCGCGAAGAAGTCCACTCCCGGCGTCGCCGTGCCCCCGATCTGCAGGGTCACGGTCGCCGGTTGACCGGGATCTCCCGCGCGATTCAGGCGGACCCGTGCCGGCTCATCCCGTGCCTCGGAGGCGAGGGCATCCAGCACCTCGAGCGAAACGACCGACGCCGCCAAAGCCGTTTCAGGAGAGGAGAAAATCGCCCCGCGTTCGCCCACCACCACGAAGGTGTTGTTTCCATAAGCGGCGCCCAGCAACTGAATGGGCTCCCCCCGGTGCCGCTCGGTCCAATCCACGCCGTTGGTCGAGGAGAAGATGGTCTGGTCGAAGCCGACCGTGACGAGCGCGTCCAAGCCTTTGGCAAGGGCGTTGAGTCGGGCGCCGGTGCCGTTGGCGGTGCTCTGCCAATGAAGGCCATTGGTCGAACGGTACATGGAGGCGCCGCTGCCGACCGTCGCGATGAATTCGTGTCCGAAGTGCCGGATGGAGGTGAACGAAGGGAAGCCGGAGATGGCTTGGGGCGACCAGAGTTCGCCATCGCGAGACGTCCAAGCCGTGGCGAAGAATCCCACGGCCACCATCCGGCCGCCGTACGAGGCCAGATCCGTCAGCTCGACCGCAGTCGGCGTCGTCTGCTGGATCCAGGTCAAGCCGTCATCCGAGACGAAAATCTTGCCCTGACCCCCGGCTGCAACGAACCGGCTGTTGGCAAAAGTCACGGAGTTGAGTGCGGTGGCTTCGACCCGGATGTTGAACCATAGGAAACCGTCCGGGGAGCAGAGGATCCGTCCGCCCTGGCCCACCGCCACAAACAGACCTCGTCCATGACACACCCCGAACAGAGCGTCCGCCGTCGGGCTGGTCACGCGCTCCCAATCCGTCCCGTTCGCCGAGCGAAGAAGGACGCCGCCGTTTCCCACGGCCAGGAAGACTCCGTCTCCGAAAGCGACCTGGCGCAGCGTCGAGGTCACGCCCGAGGGGCGCGCGGTCCAGGCCGTCTGCCCGAACGCCGGGCAGGCCAACCCGAGGCCGCTGCATAGGACGAGCGCGAATCGCAGAGACGGCTTTGCGAAACGGGTGGATTTTTCGTGCATGGCAAGCCGGACCTTACGTGAACCGCGGGAAGCCGGTTCAAGTCCAATCTGCGCCGTGGAGGTCTCGGAAACGCGTTGCCGCGGGTTGGAACCATCCGCTCAAACCGGCGACGGCCGGCGTTAGTTTGACGACAGGTCAAAACAGACCATTTCCTGATCGTTGCGCAGATAGATCCGCCGATTGGCAAAGGCCGGATGGCTCCACACCACCGGACGCCCCGGATCGGTATTGACCGGGTCAATCACGTGGGCGCGCCCCAGTTCCTCGTATCCCTCAGGAGAGAGCCGCGCCAGGATCAGATCACCCGTCTCGCTCAACAGAAACCAGCGATTCCCGTTTTTCACCACGAAGCAGTTGCCCCAGCGCTCGGCTTTGCCCGCGGTGGGCGCAAACGTTTCCCAGAGGCGTTCGCCGGTATCCAACCGAAGGCAGCGAAACTGACCGTAGCTGCACGGACCGTACACATGGCCGCCCTCGACCCAGGGCGTGGCCATGGTGGAGTTCAAGTTCACGGTGTCCCGCTCGCTTTGCTTCGCCGTTTTCCAGGCCACCACCGGCGTCTCGCGTCCCGGTTCGAAGCGCAGGCGCAGGGACCCGTTGTAGAAGCAGGTGAGGAACAATCCGTCTTCCAGCGGCCGCGGGGTCGCGATGGCCATCCCGTAGTTGAGTTTCCAGGGCTCCGTCCACAGAACCCGGCCCGTTTCCGGGTCCAGCCCGTTGACCGCTTCGGCGTGCCAAATAATCAGATGCCGGCGCCCGCCCGCCTCATAGATCATCGGCGGACAATATCCCGGCTCCTTGGCCGACAAGGCCCGCCAGCGTTCGCGTCCGGTATCGCGGTCGAAGGCGACCGCCACGCTTCCCTCGCCGCCCACCACGCAGATCAGCCGGTCTCCATCCAGTAGGGGATGCGCCGACACTCCCCAAGTCGGCACCTTCAATCCATAGTCCTTGACGAAGTCCCGCGACCAGAGGACGCGCCCGTCGTTGGCGTCCTGGCAGGCCAGATGGCCCATGGTGCCCAGGGTGAACACGCGTCCCCGGTCCACCAACGGCGTGGTCCGCGGTCCCGCCGCATAACTGACCGTGTACGGACAATCGTATTCCCGCTGCCACACCAGGCGTCCGTCGGCAGCATCCAGGCATAGCACCCGCTCGTTGCCGGCGATGGTGGACGCGTCGAAGGCGCTCTTCGGGCGCGAGGCTCCCTCCGCGACCTGACGGTCCATGACGTACACCCGCCCGGATACCACCGCCGGGCCGGAATAGCCCGCGCCGATCTCAGCGCGCCAAACTCGAGGCGGTCCGCCGGCGGGAAAAGATTCGAGAATGCCGGTTTCCCTCCAGTTGCCGTCGCGCCGGGGTCCCAGCCATTGCGGCCAATCGTCGGCCCGCAGTCCGCCACCAACCACCAGGCAGATCATCAGCTTCCCCAGAAGCAGCTCACGGATCCCGTGACTGTGCGGTGTGTCGCCGTTCATCCCTTCACCTCAGCCAAAGCAGGGCCAAACACAAGCTCCGCGCGGCGGAAACCGAGGGCAAACAGGTGACTCTCCGCGGCGGGAGCGTGCCACCCTTGGGAGGCGGACGGCCGGGCCTTCCGCTCGTTCCGGCCGGCGACACCGATGCCTGCCGCTGGCCGCACGGCGGGGATCCGATTGATCTGTGCCCAAAAGGGGGTACAAACACGTCGCCACGCCATGAACGCCCGCGATATGGAAATCTTCACGGATGCCTGGGCGCTCTACGATCCGGTTCTCGACCGGAACTACATGTTCCATGAGGAGATCTGCCGGGACGTCCGGGGCATCGTCGCCGCGCGATTCCGCCGGGATGCCTTCCGGGTGCTCGATCTCGGATGCGGCAATGCCCGGCACGTCGTGAACGCCCTGGAGGAATGCCCTCCGTCCCTCTACGCGGGATACGACCTGTCGGCGAGCGCCCTCAGCCAGGCGCGGACCCATCTGTCCCGGCTCGGATGCCCGGCGGACCTGCGACAGGCGAACCTCTTCGACGGACTGCGTCCGGATGGAGGGACGTTTGACCTCATCTTCTCCAGCTTCGCCGTGCATCATCTGTCCGCCCCTGACAAGCAACGCTGCCTTGCCCTCGCCCGTGCGCACCTGGCGCCGAAGGGGATCTTTCTGCTGGTGGACATCTCCCGGGAACCAGACGAGGACCGCCCGGCGTATCTCGACCACTATTGCGGCTGGATCCGCGACACCTGGACCGATCTCTCCGCGGCGGAGCGGGACTCCATTTTCGACCACATTCGGAACTACGATTTTCCGGAAACCGGCGAAGCTCTCCATGGAATGGCCGTCGCGGCCGGATTTTCACGCTGCGTGGATGTGAGCGCCTACCGGTGGCACCGGACCTGGCTCATGGAAAGCGCCGGAACGCTCTGACGCGGGGAGGCGCGTATCCCCCGGCCGTATTCTTGGTAGGGACGGGCTGCTGCACGCCCGTAATTCCGGGGAGAATCTCGCCCGCGAGACGCCTTGGAATTTGCAACCATAGACATAGGCTGGATCCGTTGCTCGCCATGCGTCCCCGACTTGCTGCTGCACTGCTCCTGACCATCCTGCTGGTTGCCGGAGGCTCCGCCGCCGAAACCAAGACCCGGAACGTCATCCTCGTTACCGTGGACGGACTCCGCTGGCAGGAGGTCTTTCGCGGGGCCGATCCGTTGTTGCTGAACCATACCAATGGCGGCGTGGCCAATGAAGACCGGCTCAAGGCAGCCTTCTGGCGCGACACCGAGGAGGCCCGGCGCGAGGCGCTGCTGCCGTTCTTCTGGGGGACGCTCGCAAAGCAGGGCCAGCTCTACGGCAACACCAACCGAGGCAGCACCGCCCTGCTGACCAACGGCCGCAAATTCACCTATCCCGGCTTCAACGAAATCTTCACCGGCTTCGCGGACGACCGCATCAACTCCAACGCCCAGCGGGACAATCCCAACGTCACGGTCTTCGAATGGCTGCACCAGAAGCCCGCCTTCGCTGGCCGCACCGCGGCCTTCGCCAACTGGGACACGCATTTCTACATCTTCAACGCGCGCCGCAGCGGCATCCCCACCTGGACCGGCTACACCAATTCGCTCGCCTTTGCTCCCGGATCGCGGCTGGCGCTGATCGAGCAGCTTCACCGCGACATCACTCCGATCTGGCCCGACATGGACTTCGACGTGTTCTACCTCCATGCGCTGCTGGAGTACCTGCCCGAGGCCAAGCCCCGCCTGGTGTGGCTCGGGTTGAGCGAACCCGACGAATGGGCGCATGAAGGCCGCTATGACAACTACCTCTGGGCGGCGCACAAGATGGACCAGTATCTTCAGCGCCTGTGGACGACGCTGCAATCGCTGCCCGAGTATCGCGACCGGACCACGCTGATCGTCACCCCCGACCATGGGCGGGGCAGTGGCCCGACGGAATGGCGCAACCACGGCGCCGCAGTGGAAGGCGCTGAAAACATCTGGATCGCCATCCTGGGTCCGGACACGCCGCCGTTGGGCGAGCGCGCGCAGACGGACACCGTTTACCAGAACCAGATTGCCGCCACTCTGGCCGCCCTGCTGGGGGAGGACTATCACGCGGCAGTGCCCAAGTCGGGCCCGCCGATTGCCGGGGCGCTGTCCGAGTAGCAGCGTGAAGCATCCCCGAAGCGGTCGTCGGCGACCGCTGTGGGAACCCCGGGACCACTTTTCCGCCGTCGGGAAATTTGGACGCGGATTTCACGGAGGGGCATGGATGGGATGCCCTTTCTTCTGCGTGAAAATCCGTGCAATCCGTGTCGCGTCTTCCGCTGCGCCCACTGCGCCGCAGCATCCCGAGAATCCTCGTCCCGGCGTCGCTCTCCCATTACCCTGGCGTCTCCATGACTTCCTACGGCCTGTTTCTCAACGGTGAATCGGCTCCCGCCTCCGGGGGCGGACGATTCGTGACGCGCAATCCGGCGGACACCCGCGAGACGGTGGCGGAATACGCCCAGGGTGGCGCTGCCGATGCCGCGGCGGCGATTGCGGCGGCGCAGGCGGCATTTCCGAAATGGGCGGCGCAGACCCCGGTGGCTCGGGGACGCATTCTGAGCAAGGCCTCGCAGATCCTGGAAACGCGCAAGGGCGCGCTTGCCGAGCTGCTGGTGCGCGAGGAGGGCAAGACCCTGGCCGAGGCCACTGGCGAGGTGCAGCGGGCGGTGGACATCTTTCGGTTTCACGGCGGCTTGAGCTATACGCACGGCGGCCAGACGCTGCCGCATGATCTGCCCAACAACCTCCTGATCACGCGCCGGGAGCCCCTGGGAGTGGTGGCGTTGATCACTCCGTGGAACTTCCCCATCGCCATCCCCGCCTGGAAGCTCGCGCCGGCCCTGGTGTGCGGCAATACGGTGGTGATCAAGCCGGCGTCCGCCGCGCCGGCGATGACTCTCGAGCTGGCCAAGGCGCTTCACGAGGCCGGGCTGCCGCCGGGCGTGCTGAACGTGGTCACCGGCGAAGGACGCGCCTTCGGCGAGGCCGTGGCGGCCTTGCCCGCAGTCCAGGCCTTGAGCTTTACCGGATCTCATGCCGTAGGCTCGCAATTGTATCGGGCGGTGGCGGCGCGGATGATCCGCTGCCAGCTCGAGATGGGATCCAAGAATCCCACGCTGGTGCTGGCCGACGCCGACCTGGACTTGGCCGCGCGGTTGGTGGCCACGGCCGGGTTCGGATTGACCGGACAGGCGTGCACGGCGACCAGCCGGGTCATTGTGGAGCGTCCGGTCCTCGACGCGTTCACCGAGCGGCTGACGGCTCTGGCGCGCGGATGGAAGGTGGGTCCGGGCCTCGCCGCCGGAGTGCAGATGGGGCCGGCGGTGAGCGAGTCCGAACTCAACGGCAACTTGGCGGCCATCGAGCAGGCGCGCGCCGAGGGCGCGCAGGTCCTCTGGGGCGGCGCGCGGCTTCGGGACGGCGACTGGGCGCACGGCTGGTTCATGCAGCCGGCGGTCCTGGGCGGCGTCACCCCGGCGATGCGCATTGCGCGCGAGGAAGTGTTCGGGCCGGTGGTGGCGGTAATCGCCGTGGACAGTTTCGACGAGGCCATTGCGGTGGCCAACGGCGTGGACGTGGGCCTGAGCGCCAGCCTGGTCACGCGCGATTTCAAGAAAGCCATGGTGTACGCCGAGCGCATCGAGTGCGGCGTGGTCAAGGTGAACCAGATCAGCACCGGTCTCGCCTTGCAGGCGCCGTTCGGCGGCGTGAAGCAGAGCAGCACCGACAGTTTCCGGGAGCAGGGCGCCGTGGGGCTGGATTTCTACAGCCGCATCAAAACTGTCTATCTCGACTATTCGGCGTAGCCGGTCAGCGGCCAGGTTGCCGTCGCGGAGCAACCGCATCGGTTACGGAGTTGCCGCCGGCGTTTCGACACGCGGTGGAGGGGCCGGCGATGGCACGGACAGTTCGGCGCGGCGCCGGGTCAGTTACGCGGGCTGATGCTGGTTTTGCCGCTGCTGCAGCACGAGCGTGGTCGCGACGGCGACTTGAGTTGGGTGCGAGGCCATCCCGGTGAGCACGGTGGCCGCCAAACCCACCGGGGCCGCCTGCATGCGGCCTACACGAGGAGGACTCCCCCGCGCGAGGGCGCCGGCACCGCAAGCCCGCGTGTGACGAAGACGCCGCGCAACTCACGCGCTTTTGCACCCCGTCCTACCCAAACCAAGCCGCGCCCCGATCTCGCGGGCGCGCGGGCGGACTGGCGCTCGAAATAGCGCAGCAACACAGCAACAGCACGTCCCCGTCCGCCTCCTCCAACAGGCCGAGCGCGGCATCGAGATGCGGGGCGATTTGGTCCCAGACGGCATCTACTTCGGCTTCGGTTTCGGGGAGGGGTTTGCAGGGCGGCGGCGTGGTGTTCCCGGGTGCCGCGGCGGACTTCCGTGTGGACGGCCTTGACGGCGCGGCGAGGTCTTGGGTGATGCGATGCAGCCTGCCGGTGAGCACCGTGCGGTGCTGCAAGGCCCCGGCTTGGCGCCCTGGCGCCCCGAAGATCGCCTGCGTCACGCGTCACATTCTCGGCGAGCTGCCGGTCCGCAGGCTAATAAAGTGACAGGTTCAAAATTGTTGACTGCGGCTGAATGAATGGCCATGGTGGCTCGTGTCTCGGGTGTTCCTCGGGACGCTCGGGACGTCTATTTATCGCGATTCTCTTCCACTCTTCCCCACGCTCGTTCGCACCTCGCTTCGATCCCCATCCAGTCCGCAGACCCCGTTGCTTTCCCCCTGACTTATGCGCATGGCTCGACTCAAGGCATCCGATCAGCAGCCCGCCGTCTATCATTGCATCTCCCGCATCGTCGGCGGCCAGTTCCTCCTCGACGACCTCGGCAAGGAGAAGCTCGCCCAAATCCTCCTCCAACTCGCCCGCTTCTGCGGCATTGAGGTCATCACCTATTGCATGATGGCCAACCACTTCCACCTCCTCCTGCGCGTCCCGACTCGACAGGACATCCCCGACGCCGAATTGCTCCGACGATTGGAGGACTTCTACGGCAAAAAGGGCGTTCTGACCGTCCTGGCTCGCGAAGGGATGGAGAAGCGCGGGAGCATTGATTCAGACCTTCGCCAGTCTCTGCTGGAGCGCATGGGCGAGGTGTCCGCTTTCCTCAAGGAGTTCAAGCAGCGCTTCAGCCGCTGGTACAACCGCCAGCACGGCCGCTTCGGCACCCTGTGGGCTGAACGCTTCAAGAGCCTGCTGGTGGAGGATACCCCCGGAGCGGTCCGCACGGTGGCCGCCTACATTGATCTGAATCCAGTGCGGGCCGGATTGGTCTCCGATCCCAAGGACTACCGGTTCTGCGGCTACGCGGCTGCGTTGAATGGGAACAAGCTGCTGCGGGCGGGGTTGATGAGCTGTCTGAAGCCGGGGGCATGGACCGAAGCGGCGGCGGAGTACCGGAGGAGTTTGTTCGTGACGGCCGGAACTTCAGGACACAGCGAGAAGGTAGCGCTGAATCGGGAGACGATCCTGGCAGAGTTGAAGCGGGGTGGAGAGTTGAGCGTGGGACAGGTGCTGCGGCTGCGGGTGAGGCATTTGACCGATGGATTGGTGCTGGGATCGAAGGAGTTTGTGAACGAGGTGTTCGTACGGCATCGGGAGAAGTTCGGGGCCCAGCGCAAGGATGGGGCGCGCAAGATCCGGGGAGTGCCGTTACCAGGGCTCAGTGTGCTGAGGGATTTGCAGGTCCGCACCGTCGGGTAGGGAAAAGGCAGAGGATCCATCCTGGCCCCATCGGTCCGCTCTCCTCGTTTTGTGGGCGAGCCCTGCGTTTGACGGGTTCGCATTCCGCCAACATTCTGCGCTGTGCCGACGAATGTTCTGGGGACCACACTGCAAACCTGCTGTTCCTCGCCCCGCACCGGATTCTACCGCGACGGCTATTGCCGGACTGGTCCCGGGGACCGTGGGTTGCACACCGTCTGCGCCGTGATGACGGCGGAGTTCCTCGCCTTCAGCCTCGAGCGGGGCAACGACCTTAGCTCGCCGGTGCCGGAGTATGACTTTCCGGGATTGAAGCCGGGCGACCGTTGGTGCCTGTGTGTCAGTCGTTGGGCGGAGGCCCACCGGGCGGGGCAGGCGCCTCCGGTGCTGCTGGAAGCCACCCAGGTCTCTGCTTTGGAGTTCGTCTCGCTCGAGGATCTGCAGGCGCATGCCGTGAAGTGAAGGGATGGAAGGGGCCGAGGATGCGATCCCTGATCTGATCCGAGCCCTGCGTGAGGCTGAGAATCCACCCAACGGGTTCCTCCAGCCTCCCTGCTGTCAAAAACTTGTGCATCCGCCGATTCCTGTGCTCCGTTTCGGTGGAGAGCGATTTGCGTTGTCTCCCATGAACCTACGTCACCGCATCCTGTTCGTTGACGGGCACTCCGGCCCGTTGGGCGGCGCGCAGATCAATCTGCTGGAATTGCTGGCGCATGCCGACGCCGGCCGGCGCTGGGATGTCCGCGTCGCCTGTTGCCCGTCGAGCCCTCTCGCGGCGGCGCTGAAGCGGCAGCGGGTGCTCCGCCATGACTATGCGCTGGAGGCGGCCGGACGCGGCATCCGAACGCTGTTCCATCTCGGCAAGGCCCGCGACCGGGACGCCGCCGCGTCGCGGCTCCGGGACGTCCTCGCCGGATTTGGTCCGGCGGCGGTGATTTCCTGCTCGGGTCCCGACCACCTGGTATCCGGAATGGCTGCCGCCGATCACCGCATTCCGAGTATCTGGTGGGTCAACGAGATCCTTTCGCCGGACTTTTTCAGTTGGCCGGCGCGCCGAACGTTTGTTTCAGAAGCACTGGCCCATGCCACCCGGTTGGTGCCGGTTTCGGAATTCGGCAAACGGGCCCTGATTCAGGCTGGATTGCCGGCGTCCCGGATCCGGGTGGTCCACAACGGGATTCCGTTGCGTGACTACCGCCGGAGCGACTCCAAACTGCTGCGGGACCGCCTGAAATTGAAGCCCGGCGAGCCGATGATCGGACTGCTGGGCCGGATCACCCCGTGGAAGGGCACCCGGTTCTTCGTGGAGATTGCCGAGCGTTGGGCGGCGCAGGGGCGTCCGGGCCGGTTCGTGATCGTGGGGCCCACAGCGCCGGAGGACGCCGCGTTTGCCACATCGTTGCGAACCCTGGTGCGGACGAAGGGGTTGTCGGGGAGGGTCGCCTTCCCTCCGCCGGCGGCCAGCGATGCCGAAACCCTCTCGCAACTGGATGTGCTGCTCCATTGTTCGGTGAAGCCCGAGCCCTTTGGCCGGGTGATCATCGAGGGCATGGCGGTGGGGGTGCCGGTGATCTCGGCGAAGGACGGCGGCGTGCCGGAGATCGTGACGCCGGGGGTGGATGGCGGGCTGGCGCGCCCGGGGAACCACGAGGACTATCTGGCGCAGTTGACGGCCGTGCTGGGGAGCCCGGCCATGCGCGCGGCATGGGTGCTCGCCGGCCGCCGGACGGTTCAGCAGCGGTTCACCCTCGACCGCGTGTTCGACGGGTTCCAAAAGATTCTGGCAGAATGTGTTGCTGAACCTGAAGACCGATCGGAAGGGCAACTCGCATTGCTGCGTTCCGCCAGAAAATTGACCGTCCGTTAGCCCCGGTTTTTGGGAAGGCCGGAGGAAGTGGCGGACGGTATAATGAAACTCTTGCGCACCAAATTCCGCTGTGTTATGGAAGTCTCACACAGCACGCGTAACACTCCATTACCAGGGCCATTTTTCCATGAATCCCATTCGACAACTCATCACTCGGCGCCGGCCAGGGTTCACGCTGATTGAACTCTTGGTGGTCATCGCCATCATCGCCATTTTGGCCGGCATGCTCTTACCGGCCCTGGGCAAGGCCAAACAAAAGGCCCAGGGAATCGGATGCCAGAACAACCTTCGGCAGTTGATGCTGGGCTGGCACCTCTATGCTGGAGACTTCAATGACAACTTGGTGCGTAGCGCAGGCCTCGACAGCTTGGTTTCTACGGTCAACGCCACGAAGAATTATCCGCTCAATCAGTGGTGCATGGGCACCATGGAGGTCGCCCCCTCGTGGACGAACACCCTCCTCATCCAGGATTCGCTGCTCTTCAAATATGTCGGCGCCCTGCCGACTTATCGGTGCCCCGCGGACCGAGCGACCACCAAAGACCCCTACGGTGGCAAAGGTGGTGTGCCGAAGGTGCGGAGCATGTCCATGAATGCTTGGATGAATCCCATCAACCCTTGGGCCGCGGACCGTCCGAATGGCCCCAACCCGGTGACCAATTTCCGCCGCTTGAACTCGATTCGCAGTCCGGTGGATACTTGGGTTACCATTGATGAGAACCCAGCGTCGATCAATGACGGTTGGTTCGTCTGTGCGCCTGGGGACCAGGCTTGGGTGGATATTCCCGCCACCTACCACAACAACGCTGGCGGTCTCTCCTTTGTGGACGGCCACGCGGAGATCAAGAAGTGGAAGGATGCCAGCATCCTCGGAAAGAAGGCGGATATTGGTGCTGTTCCTCGTGACGGTCGGGGTGATTTGCGCTGGCTCCAGTCGCGAAGCACTCACGGGCCGGATGGGTTCCGGCAATTGAACTAGCATGGTCCGAATTGTATAAGGCCCGCCAAGTGGCGGGCCTTTTCCTTTCGTCTGCGGGTCTTGCGTCCTTTGCGTGAGCCTCACGCCATGGACGCGAAGGAACGATTCAGGAGCATCCGAGGCTTTCGCCGCAGTTGAGGCATTTGTAGCAGGCGCCGTTGCGGACGGCGATGTGGCCGCAGATGGGGCAGGAGGGGGCATCCCCCTGGTTCTGGAAGGTGCTGGTCAGCGTGCGCGAAGTGGCCACCTGCGGGGCCGCCGGTGATTCGACGGGCGGATGGGCAGCGGTTTCGGTCTGGACACTGGCCTTGACCAGAATGTCGGTTCCCACTTCGTCGGCGATCGGCAGCTCAGGCACCGGCCGGTTCACTTTTTTTTTGAGCTCCTCGATGAGACCCGGCATGGGGAGTTCCGCCTGCGCGGCCGCGGCCGGCGAGGTCGCCTCGCGGTATCCCGGGATGAACTGGCAGGCGATCCAGCGGAAGACGTAATCAATGATGGATGACGCATTCCGGATGTCTGGATTTCCGGTGAACCCGCTGGGTTCGAAACGCTGGTGGGCGAATTTCTTTACCAGGGATTCCAGAGGCACTCCGTATTGCAGGGCCATGGAGGTGAGCGCCCCGATGGTGTCCATGAGGCCGCCGATGGTGCTGCCCTCCTTGGCCATGGTGACAAACAATTCGCCCGGCTGGTGATTGTCGAATAGCCCGACGGTCAGGTACCCCTCGTGCCCGGCGATGGAGAACTTGTGGTTCACCGCCATCCGGGTATCGGGGAGGCGGCGGCGGACCGGTTGGGCGGCCTGCTCGCGCAGGCTGGACAACTGGGCTTCCAACTCGGCCACACGCGCCTCCAGGGTCTGGACCGCCGGCGAGGTCTCGGCCATCGCGCCTTTGTCGCCGCCATCGGACGTCCTTTTGGTGTTCAGCGGCTGGCTGCGCTTGGAGCCGTCGCGGTAGATCGCGACGCACTTGAGCCCCATTTTCCAGGCGTCCACGTAGGCATTCCGAATGTCTGCCACGGTCGCGTCACTCGGCATGTTGACCGTCTTGGAGATGGCGCCGGAGATGAACGGCTGCGCCGCGGCCATCATGCTGAGGTGCGCGCGGTAGTGGATGCTCCGTTTGCCCTTGTTGGCCTTGAAGGCGCAGTCGAAGACCGGGAGGTGCTCGGTGCGAAGTCCGCTGGCGATGACTGCGCCGTCCTCGCCGGTCACGTCCTCGATGGTGTCATGGCTGGCGATGTGCTGCTCGATGGCGGCGATCTCGTTGGCGGAATAACCCAGGCGGCGCAAGGCTTCCGGCACCGTGCGGTTGACGATTTTCAGCATGCCGCCGCCGGCCAGGAGCTTGTACTTCACCAGGGCGATGTCGGGTTCCACGCCGGTGGTGTCACAGTCCATCAGGAACGCGATGGTGCCGGTGGGGGCGAGCACGGTGACTTGGGCGTTGCGGTAACCGTGGGTTCGGCCCAGCGCGAGCGCGCGGTCCCACACGCGCCGCGCCTCATCCTTGAGGAAGGCGAAGTCGCGGCTGGGCTGGATCTCCTCCACCGCGTCGCGATGGAGTCGGATCACCCCGAGCATGCTGGCGACGTTGTCCGGCTGCAGGGGCTGGTTCACCCCGGCGCAGCGGGCATCGCGATAGCCGGCAAACGGCCCGAGAATCCGCGCGATCTCCGCGCTCTGCTCATAGGCGTGCCCCGTCATGATGGCGGTGATGGCCCCGGCCAGGGCGCGGCCTTCGTCGGAATCGTAGGCCAGGCCGTAGCTCATGCAGAGCGAGCCCAGATTGGCGTAGCCGAGTCCGAGGGTGCGGAAGATGTGGGAGTTTTCGGCGATCTGGCGGGTGGGGTAGCTGGCGTTGTCCACCAGGATCTCCTGCGCCGTGATGTAGATGCGCACCGCGGCCTGGAACCGCTCGACGTCAAAGGTGCCGTCGGCCTTCTTGAACTTCATCAGGTTCAACGACGCCAGGTTGCAGGCGGTATTGTTCAGGAAGACGTATTCCGAGCAGGGATTGGTGGAGTGGATCGGCTCGGTGCCCTTGCAGGTGTGCCACTTCTGGATGGCGCCGTCGTACTGGAGCCCGGGGTCGCCACAAATCCAAGTGCCGTCGGCGATGAGATCAAGGAGGTGGCTCGCATCCTTCTTCTCGAGCGGCTTCCCGGTGGTCGTGGACCGCGTCCACCATTCGCGTCCATCGAGGGCGGCCTGCATGAACTCGTCGGAGACCCGCACCGAGAGGTTTTCGTTCTGGTACATCACCGAGCCGTAGGCCTCGCCGTTGAACGATCCGTCATACCCCTGCTCGATCAGCGCCCAGGCCTTTTTTTCCTCCCGGGCCTTCGCGGTGATGAACTCCTCCACGTCACCATGGACGTCGCGGATGGTGTTCATCTTGGCGGCGCGGCGGGTCTTGCCGCCGGATTTCACCACATTGGCCACCTGGTCATAGACCTTCAGGAAGCTCATGGGACCGCTGGGGCGTCCGCCGCCGCTCAGCTTTTCCTTGCTGGAGCGGATGGGCGTGAGGTCGGTGCCGGTGCCGGACCCATACTTGAAGAGCATCGCCTCGGAGTAGGCCAGTTCCATGATGCTTTCCATATTGTCCTGCACGGACTGGATGAAGCAGGCGCTGCCCTGCGGATACTCGTACTGTGTCTCGGCGCGGCGGGCCTCACGGGCCTTGCGGTCCCAGAACCAGTTGCCCCGGTCGCTGTGCTTTCCGACCCCATACTGGTGGTATAATCCGACATTGAACCACACCGGCGAATTGAACGCGCCGTGCTGGTTGAGGCACAGCCAGGTGAGTTCATCGTAGAATACCTCGCCGTCCTCCTTGGAGAAATAGCCGTCCTTCACCCCCCAATCGGCGATGGTGCGCGTCACCCGATGAATCAACTGCCGGACCGAGTACTCCCGCTCCGACTTGGCAGGATCACCGTAAAAGTACTTCGAGCAGACGACCTTGGTGGCCAGCACGGACCAACTCTTGGGCACCTCGACGCCTTCCTGCTTGAAAACGGCCTTGCCGGAGTCGTCAGTGATTTCGGCGGTGCGGCGTTCCCACTCGATCTGGTCGAAAGGCTTGATCTTGGGATCGCTGAAGACCCGGGTCACCTGCAGACGGTGAGAGGCCTTCTTCTGGGCGCGATCACGGTCGGATGCAGTCGCCCGGCGCGACAGAGTCTGTGTCCGGCGTGCGGAAGGCAGGAGCTTCGAGCCGGGGCGGACACGCTTCATAGAGACAGGCGACACGACGGAGTCTTGGGCGTCAATCATGGCGAGGGCGGGGTTGGGATATGCGAACGAGATCCGGCGGGCATCCGCGGCGGCGAAGTCCCCTACGGGCACGCCACGCATCCACCAACCGAAAACGGGTCAATTTAAGCCAAAAAACAGAAGACCGAGCAAACGGTCCACCCAATCTATTGTGGGTGGAAGCGCAGATTACCCCCACCGGTAGCGTCTGCAAGCGGGTTCTTGGAGAATCTTTGGCCAGGAGGAAATTTGAGGGTTTTGGGCCGAATTCCGGCGGCAATGCCGAACTCGAAGAGCGAACCGGGGCACCGATCTTGGACTGCCGGCGGGTGGGAGCGAGCGGAAGTTGTCATTGATTGTTCACAGCCCTTCCTACTGAGAACAAAGTGCCAGGTCATCGGTTTGCCCATCTCGTTCCTGGGAGGGTCGGCGTGCCACTGACTCCATATGGATCCGAGACCACCGCGCCGACCCCTCTCTACCCGGTAATCCCTGAACCCCGTTTCTGCAGATCTCCCCCGCGCTGCCTCCGTCCCGCCTCCCCCCGGCGTTTCGCGGCACGCGGAATTCTCTACAACGAACAGAGTACCAGGTCCTTTATCAGGAAGGTTCTTCACTTACGTTAACGATAATTTCCACTGGGTTATGATTGATAGATGACCTGTCACTTTGTCTGTCACCTAATGGAGAACAAAGTACCAGGTCATCAGTTTGCCCATCCCTTGGCCCGCAATGCCCAGAGCGCGACCAACTTCTCCCAATTGCCCGCCAACCGAGTGGTCGAACTGGGCATGCAGGTCGAGATCTGATGGCTCACGCCCAGGGCGCGATGGGATAAGAGTGGGGATGGCTTGCTCCTTTGCCTATCCCCTCCGCGGCCCTTGCGTCCTTGCGTGAGGCTCACGCAGAGGACGCAAGGGCCGCGGAGGGGGGTGATTGGCAGGGACGCGCCTTTTGCCATTCCTTCATGAACAGGAACGGGAGGGCTGGCATGTCGCGGACTCCATAGAGATCCGGGACCAACGCGCCGAACCTTCTCGCCGGGTACCCTCGTGGACGGAATCCTCAATCCTTTGCGTGAGGCTCTACGGCCGCTACGCCGCTGCGGATCGCATGGACTCCGGTGCGATTCCCATCCGCCGGCACCAGTCCGCATAGGCCCACGGCGAGATCTCGCTGGGCTTGATCTCGCTGCGTCCGCCCCAGAACACATTGGTGTACGACACCGGGATCCCGGCCTCGGCGAGATGGCGATCAATGGCCGCTTTGTGCGCCTGGACCGTCTCCTTGTCCGTGCCGTGGGCGACGCCCATGATGTTGACATTGCGGAACTCCGGACCGCCCTCCCGCCAGTAGGCGTGGGTCATGATGTGATGCCGCCCCACCTCCCGTCCGGCGTCGAGTTCCCTCCCGGGGGGCACCGCCCAGTGGAAGAGGGCGTTGAACCGGGTCACCCGCTCGCCGGTGGACAGGGGCTTCACGTGCTCGAGAAAGGTGCTGAAGCGTCCGATGATCTTTCGCGCATTGAGGTCTGAGGCCACTTCCAGGAACACCGGCAACGGCACTCCGGCTTCGTCCGCCCGGGCGCGCCACAGGTCGGGCACGAGTTCCTCGGGACGAAACTCGCGCTTGAGCGCCACCAGCACGCGCCACTCCAGGTCGTTCAGCCGGGCGATCTGCACGTCCACCACCTCGGCCAATTCGTCGGCGCGGCTGCCGGGTTCGAGTCCGCGACGGCGCACGTGTCCGACGCCCAGCGCAAACAGCTTCCGGGCGGGCATCAGCCGGTGGTGCTCGGCGCCGATCCGCCGGGCCAGCCACGCGGCATGCCGCTCCAACGAATACCCTTGGGGTACCTTGAGGGTGGTCCAGAGCCGGTAGTTCGAGCCGGGGGTCGCGGCGTCTGCGGATCGGATCACCACATGGCCGCTGAAGGGATCCTCCTGGAACAGGAAGTCGAACGCAGCGTCGGTGCGATCCGCAGGCACCTGCCATGCGCAGAGGGCGCCGTCGGCCAGATTCGTGGCCAGCAGGGTCTGGCGCACCCGCCGGATGACCCCGGCGGACAGCATGGCCCGAAGGCGCTCCAGCACGGTGTCCAGGGGCACGCCGGACTGCCGGCTGATCTCACCCAAGGGATCGGAGGAAAACCCCTGAATGCGATCCTCACTGACCTCCAGGATCCGCGCATTCACGGGGTCCGTGGTTTCCACCGGCGTGTCGGCGACCGAACTCATGAAGCGGCAGTCTGTCCCAAAAGGGTCCGGCGATCAAAGGCCATTGCGGGCCGGACTGAGGAGCGGGCGCATCTCAATTTTTTAGACTGGGCGTGCACGGCGGCGCTTTGGATTCACGCGGACTGAAAACGAGACACGGATTTCACGGAGGGACACGGATGAAGACAGAAAGGGAGGCCCTTTTCTCTCCATGAGAATCCGTGAAATCCGTGTCCAGATCCCGTGGTCCCCAAAAAAGTGAGATGCGCCTCTGAGGCGTCAAGGAGCCTCCGGTCCCAGGTCGGGAAGGCGGGGCGCGGGGGCGTCGGAGAACGCGAAGCCCATCGAGGTCTGGATCGGGTATTCGCAAATGCATGAGGCGCTGGCCTCGGGAATCAGCACGCCGCATTCCGCAGGCAGGATGTTGAGCCAACAGCCCGGACGCGTCGGAGACAGGCGCGTGAAGGCGCCGTCGGACAGGCGGAACAGCGTGGGATTGTCGGCGCGGAACAGCAGTCCGTCGCGGCCGCCGGTCATTCCGCCGCAGGCATGTCCGGGACGGGACAGGATCCAGTCCGGCCCAGCCCCGGGCGGCGTCCACCGGCGTCCGGTGCCCAGCTCGAACAGGTCGCTCTCGAACGACACCCGATCGCCAAGCACCACCGGGCGCTTCACCTGCTGGCCGTGGTACAGGTCCTTCACCGGATTCCTCCCGCGGGATTCCCAGAGCGGCCGCCCCTCAGCTGCGGACCAGCAACGGAGGCGATACTCCGCTTGTTCCCCCACGCTGCGGGCCGCCGACAGCAGGATGCGGTCTCCGGCGACCGCGAGGCCGAGGATGTCCCGTGCTTCCTCCCAACGCAGCGGCTGTTCCCACAGCAGCCGTCCGTCGGTCCCGTCGAGGCAGACGACCCAGGCGTCCTCGAGAATCTGTTCGCAGGTCAAGCGGTCCGCAGCCCGGCGGCGGGCGATGGTTCCGCGGGCTTCCACCGCATAGACGCGCCCGGATTCCGCCGCGAGCGTGGGGTTGACCAGGAGTCCCGGGACCTCCCGAATCCAGGCGGTCTTTCCATTCCCCGAACTGCGGAACACCGCCCGGGAACACACCAGGGGACGCTCCGAACGGTAGTCGAGATCCACCAGTTCGTACTCCTTCTGCGTGCGCGGCGCGCCGGCCGACTCGGCGCTGCCATAGAGGGCATTCCCGTCGAGGGCCACCCAACCCCAGTGAAGCCCGGGCACCGGGACCGGATGCCGCCCCGCTACCCGTCCGGACCGCGTGTCCACCTCCCAAAGCTCCGCGTTGACTGCGATGTGGAGCCGCGAGCCGTCGGAGGCGAGCGCGGCGTATCCGGCGTCGTACGGCATCGCGTAGCGCATGCACTCCGGCAGGTCCAGGTTCCAGCGCACCGTGCCATTGCGGGCGTCGGTGGCGATGAGGCCGTTCTCCGCCAGCGACACCTGGACACCGCCGGCCGCGAGCGGCGCGTGACCCCGGGTGTGGCGGTCGGGCATCCGCTCGGGTCCGTGCCCGCCAAACCACCGCAGGGCGGGATGCCCGGCCAACGGCTGGGAGGAGGCGCAGCGGTTTCCCGCGGTGCCGTAGAGATGGGTCCAGGCGCCGGCGGTGGGGTCCGCCGGGGCTTCGCGGACGGAGTCCCCGCGGACCAGGAGCCCCGAAGGCGAGGGACAGGCCAGCCGCAATGCCTCGGGTTCCGGGAGGCCGTCAGCGACCACCAGATTGAAGAGTCGGTCGGCGATCGGCACGCGCCCATCGGCCTGCAGCGGAACCACAGCGGCCCGGGTGCCCAGCCAACCGGAGTCCGCCAGGGCGCTTCGAAGCGCCTCTGCCTGCTCCCCAGGCACGGCCGCGATCACCTGCCACTCCGAGGCGGCGAGCAGGGCGGCGACGGCCTTCCGGGGATCGGTGGTTCCGGTCCAAAGCGCCAGCCCGCGAGGAGACGGAAGCCGCCGCACCCAGGCTTCCACCCGCGCCCTGTCTTCCGGAGCCGCCGCCAGGGCCACCGCCGGCGCGACGCTGGCAGTCGGCGCCGAAGCCTCCAGATACGCGCGCACGGTGCCGTCGCGGGTCACCGCCACCACGCCCGCATCATCCGCGGCCAGCGCCGCCACAGGCGATGGCACGGATAGCGACTGGACGACGGCGCCGTTGGCAGCGTTGAGGATCACCACGTGGTCGCGGGCGCCGGCGACCACCCGGCTGCGGGTCGCGAGGAGCGCGGCGCCGCCGCCGCAATCCGCCTTCCAGCGCGTGGCCGCATCCAGGGCGCCGCGATGCTCGCGGAGCGCCCGGCGGTCGAGCGCGATCAGTTCGAATCCGTTGACCAGGTAGGCGGAGTCGGCGGTGACCGCGAGCTGGCGGCCGGGAAATGACACCAGCTTCGCGCCGCTGCGGAGGTCGCCGGCGGCAAATTGGCCCGTGGCGCCGGGACCGGACAGCGTTTCGCCATCGGAGACCACAGCAAAGGTGCCCGACGCCGACGTGACGTCGCGCACATAGGCGCCATCGCGCTTGCGATACCGTTTCGGAGAGGCGCGTCCCAAGGGCACGATAATCTCGGTTCCCGCGTCCGCGAGATAACCCTGGGGCGAGAGACTCCCCAGATGCCGACGCCATACCACGCGGCCGTCCCGCGCATCCAGGGCGGCCAGATAGGTGCCCTCCAGGGGAAAGAGTCCGGCCGCGACGTACACGAGGCCGTCCGATACCAGCAGGCCGGTGCGAACCGGACACGGGCTGATCAGCCGTCCGTTGCCGGCGATCAACGGACGGTCCGGTCCGATGCGGGTGTTCCAGACCGGCGCGCCGGTGGCCAGGTCCAGCGATTGCACGGTGCCGTCGTCGGATCCCACGAACACCCGGCCGCCGGCGACCGCGGGCGCGAACCGAACCGGTCCGCCGCGGAAATGCCTCCAGCGCAAGGCGCCGGTCCGGCGATCCATCGCGCGCACCTCGTCGTGCGTCGTCGCCACGAGGACCAGTCCGCCGGCGAGGATGGGCACCGGGGCCAGATCGTCCGCGGCCCGGGCCGTAAAGGAATTGGTGATGTGCTGCCAGAGGCTTCCGCGCGCCTCGCCCGGCCAGGCGGGCGATGGCGCCGGCGTGGACCAGGTCCAGGCCTCGACCAGGGCGGAGGGAATCTCCGCGCCGGTCGCCGAGGTGCGTCCCCCGTTTCCCCGGGCTGCGGGCCAGTCTCCGCGCGCCACCCCGACGGCGGCCAGTCCGGCCAGCAGGAGATGGCGCGCGACCCGGGACAGCATCAATCAAGATTGACCGGAGGAGCGGCCGCGGGACAGGGGGAAGTTGGGCACGGACTTCACGCAGAAAACGGACGCAGTCCCTTCTTTTCCGTGAGAATCCGTGAAACCCGTGTCCTGCCTTCCGTTGGTGAAGCCAAAAGGCCGTCGTGCCGGCGCAGCGCAGCAGCATGGCTCGGGCAGGCCGCATGCCGGTTGAAAAAGTGGGGCAGGGCAGGATAATGTCCCGCGTCCTTCCACTTTGCCCCCCCTCCATCATGAATTTGCGATGCTTCCTGTTCGCCGTTTGGATGTTTCCTGCTGGGCGGAAGAGCGGGGATCGAAGGGTTCGCCGCCTCGGAGGCGCGCTCCTCGTCTCGGCTGTCCTGGGAGGTGCGACCGTGGAAGCCCAATCGAGCCCGCCGTCGCTGTCGGTTTCCGAGCTGGAGGATGACACGGTCGAGCTGTCTTGGCCCGCCACGGCCGCCGACTTTTTCCTCGAGTCGGCGGCGGACTTGAACGGCCTCCAGCCGTGGCAACGCTCTTCGCAGACCCCGCGGCTGGATCAAGGCCGCTATTCGGTGCTCGTGCTCGCCGCCGACGCGGCGAGCTTCTTTCGGCTGCGGCAGGAATCGTCTCCGCTTCCTCCGGACCCGGCCACGGTGGCGCCGCCGCTGGCCCCCGGCGTCGCGAGCGACGTCGGCAGCGCCACGGAATTCCTGTACCAGGGCGCCAACCCGATCCAGACCGGCGTGACCGGCGGCACGATCCAGCCCGATCGGGCGGCCGTCTTGCGCGGAAGGGTGCGGCAGCGCGACGGCGCCGCGCTGGCCGGCGTGCGGATCACGGTGTTGAACCATCCCGAGTTCGGCCAGACCCTGACGCGGGCGGACGGCTGGTTCGATCTGGCGGTCAACGGGGGAGGCGCATTGACCGTCCGGTATGAGCGGTCCGGGTTCTGTCCCGCGCAGCGGCAGGTGCCGGCGCGACCCCAAGACTACTCGGTCGCGCCGGAGGTCGTGATGGTGGAACTCGACCCGGCCGCGACCTCCATCACCTTCGGAGCGAACGCCCCCGCGCAGACGCATGAGGCGACGCGGCAGACCGATCTCGACGGATCGCGGCGGGCAACGCTCCTTTTTCCCGCCGGCACCGTGGCGAGTCTGGTGATGCCGGATGGAACGCAGGTCCCGCGCAGCGGCCTCACCATCCGCGCGACGGAATTCACCGTCGGCACGAACGGCCCCGCGGCGATGCCCGCGCCGCTGCCGCCCAACAGCGCCTACACCTATTGCGTCGAATTGAGCGCCGACGAAGCGATGGCCGCCGGCGCCGCGCGCGTGCAGTTCGACCGCAACGTGTGGTTCTACGTGGAGAACTTTCTGAACTTTCCCGTGGGAATCGAAGTGCCGGTCGGATTCTACGACGCCGGCAATGGCGTCTGGACCGCCAGCCAGAATGGCCGGGTCATCAAGGTCCTCAACCGGGCTGGCGGCTCGGCGGACCTCGACGTGGATGGCGACGGCGCCGCCGATCCCGAGGCGTCCCTGGCCACGCTGGACATCACGCCTGCGGAGCGGCAGCAGCTCGCCGCTCGTTATGCGACGGGACAATCGTTGTGGCGCTTTCCCGTGCCGCACTTTTCGACGGTGGATGCCAACTGGCCGGGCGGTCCGGGCGGCGGCGCGCCCGCGCCGAACGGCGGACCGCCGGTCCGGCAACCGCCTCCCGATCATGACGACGATCCGCCGGCCGTTTATCTCCAGTCCCAGCGCGTGTTCGAACGCGTGCCCATCGCGGGAACGCCGTTCAGCCTGACCTATGACAGCAGCCGCGCGGCGGGCTACCGGGCGGCCAATCGTCTGCGCATTCCGGTCAGCGGTCCGGTGCTTCCCGCGTCCGTCCAGGCCATCACGCTCGAGGTCTCCATCGCCGGGCGTTCGTTCACGCAGGAATTCGCGCCGGCGCCGAATCTCGTCGCGGAATTCGAGTGGGACGGCCGGGATGCGTATGGACGCGAGGTGCGCGGCGCCCAGCCGGCGACCGTGCGCATCGCGAACGTGTTTCGCGGGGTGTATCAGGGCACCTCCCGTTTCGGCCTCAACGGGGAATTCGAGCTGACGGGAAATCCGACGCGCGCCGTCACCGAAGTGGCCGCCCTCCACACCGTGCCGCTCGGCACATTCGACGTCCGCCGGCAATCCGTCGGCGGATGGACCCTGGACGTGCACCACCTGTACGACCCGGGACAGCGCCGGCTGTACCTCGGGGACGGCTCGATGCGGAGCGCCGACAGCATCCACCATTCCATCGCGACCGCGGTCGGCAGCGGGCAGCCCTACACGGCCGGCTTCACCAACGACGGAATCCGGGCCACCGAGGCCCGCCTGCTCCGGCCCGCGTTTTCCGCGGTAGCCGCCGACGGCACGCTCTACTTCAGCGACGCGAATCTGCATCAGCTTTTCCGTGTGGATCGCGAGGGCATCCTGCACACGGTGGCCGGCATCGCCCGGTCCGCCGGCTACAATGGAGACGAACGTCCGGCCGCCACGGCGCAGCTCAATGCGCCCTTTGGCATCGCGCTGGCGCCCGACGGCACGATCTATTTCAACGACGGCGCCAACTTTCGCACCCGCTCCATCACCCCGGACGGCGTCATCCACACCGTGGCGGGCAACGGGCAGGACGGCTACAGCGGCGATGGCGGCCCGGCGACCGCGGCGCGCACGCGGCTTTGCGTGAATCTCTCCCGGGCCGAGGACGGGACGCTCTTCATCTCCGACTCGAACAACCACGCCATCCGCCGCGTCGGCACCGACGGGATCATCACGACGGCGGCAGGCACAGGCGAGCGGGGGTTCAGCGGTGACGGCGGTCCCGCCACGGCGGCGCAGTTGTCCTTTCCGTTGGGCGCGGGGCTCGACCGCGAAGGCAATCTGTTCATCGTGGATTCGGAGAACCGGCGCATCCGCCGGGTGGGTCTCGACGGAAGGATCGCCACCATTGCCGGCGATGGCACCGGCGCGGCGGCGTCCACTGACGCGGCCGGGGACGGCGGTCCGGCGGTGCTGGCAAAGATCGGACGGCAGCGGCCGGGCTTTTTCCTCGATCCCAACGGCCTGCGCGTGGATCGCGAGGGCAATATCCTGTTCACCGACGGAGGCCTGCATCGCATCCGCAAGATCACCCGCGATGGAATCATCACCTCCGTCGCCGGCTCGGGAAATGCAGCCGCCTCCGCCACCGCGCCAAACGGCGACGGCGGCGCCGCTCTCCAGGCGAGCTTCGGCGGTCCGACGGATGTCTCGATCGGCCCGGACGGCTCGCTCTTCATTGCCGACGAGACCGTCTTTGTGATCCGCCGCGTCACTCCGCCGCTGCCGGGATTCAGCGGGACGGACATTGCGATTCCGTCGGAGGACGGACTGCTTCTCTATCGCTTCGACGCGAACGGGCGGCACCGCGCCACGATGCACGCGCTCACCGGCGCCGCCCTGTTCACTTTCGACTACAACGCCAACGGTCAGATCGCGCGGGTGTCGGACGCCCACGGCAACGTCACCACGATCCAGCGCGACGCCGCCGGGGATCCCGTGGCGATCGTCGGCCCGTACGGCCATCAAACCGCGCTGGCGGCGGATGCCGGCGGTTCGCTGGCCATGATCCGCGATCCGCTCGGCGGCACGTATCATTTCACTTCTACCGGTGGCGGTTTGCTGACCTCGGAAACGGATCCCGTGGGCAACGTTCACACCTTCGCCTACGACTCCAGCGGACTGCTCACCCGGGCCGACCCGGCCGGGCCGGGCTGGATGGACCTCGCGCGCGTCGAGATGCCCGACGGTTATGTGGTCGGCACCACCAGCGCGCTCGGGGCGACCGGCCAGTTTCCGGTCGAGCGCCGGCCCAATGGGGACGAGGTTCGCCGGAACACGGCCTCGACCGGCCTCGTCGTTGAGACGGTCCGGAGCGTTGCCGGAATCCACACGACCACCGGACCGGATGGCAGCGTCTCGGCGCGGACGTTCGGCCCGGATCCGCGATTCGGCCTTCAGGCGCCGGTCGAGGCAAACGACCGCTTCACGACGCCGGGAGGGAAGACGCTGACCCTGGCGACCTCCCGCGCGGCGACACTGAGCGATCCGCAAAATCCGCTCAGCCTCGCCGCGCTCAGCGAGACGGTGAGCGTCAACGGCGCCCCCTTCGTCACCACCTACGATGCCGCCACGCGGGATTTCGTGAACACCACGGCCGCGGGCCGGCAGAGCCGATCGAGCGTGGATACGTCCGGACGGACCGTCGCCCTTCAGTTTGGGGACCTGCACCCGACGGCCTTCCGTTACGATACCCGCAGCCGTTTGAGCGCCCTGGAGGTGGGCGGCGGGGACGAGATGCGGCGGACGGCGTTCGCCTACAATGCGGACGGCCAGCTCGACGCGATCACCGATCCGCTCCTGAACCGCTGGGGCTTCGCCTACGACGCGGCCGGCCGGGTCACGCAACGGCATTTTCCCGATGGCGGCGTGCTGGGACTCGGCTACGACGCCTCGGGCAATCTCACCTCGGTGGCGCCGCCGGGCCGGGCGGCCCACGAGCTGCGCTTCAATGAACAGGGGCAGATCGCCAGCTACACGGCGCCCGACGCGGGCGGCGGCCCGGCGGTGACGACCTTCCGCTATAACGCCCACCATGCGCTCACGCAGGTGGAACGGCCCGGCGGCGAGACCATCACCTACGGGTACGACAGCGGCGGCCGGGTCACGACGCGCACCGTGGCTGCGGGCGCGACCACCTTTGCCTACGACCCGAATTCCGGCGCGCTGGCGTCCGCCACCGGCCCCAGCGGCGATGCCGTGGCGCATCTCTACGACGGACCCTTTGAGCTGGCCACCACATGGACCGGCACGGTCGCGGGCACGGTGAGCCGCACCCTCGATGACCAGGTCCGCACCGCCACGCAACGCGTGAACGACGGCGGGACTGTGGCCTTCACCTACGATGCCGACTGGCTGCTCGTGGCCGCGGGTCCGCTCACCCTGACCCGCGATCCCCAGCGCGGGATCGTCACCGGCACCACACTGGCCCAGGTGACCGACACGCGCAGTTTCAACGCCTTCGGCGAACTCGACAGCTACACTGCCGCCATCGGTGGAACGCCGTTGTTCGCTCTTCAGCACCGCTATGACGCCAATGGCCGCGTCACGCAGAAGGTGGAAGCCGTGGGCGCCGAACCCCCGGATACCTGGGACTATGCGTACGACGCCATCGGCCGCCTGGTCGAGGTCAAGAAGAACGGCCTCGCGCAATCCGCGTGGACCTACGACGCGAATGGCAATCGGCTCACTGCCGGCGGCGTTCCCGCAACGTACGACGCGCAGGACCGCCTCCTGGCGGCCGGCGTGACAACCTTCTCCTACAAGCCCAGCGGCGATCTCCTTTCCAAAACCGCTGATGGCCAGACCACGACCTACGCCTATGACGCCCTGGGAAGCCTGACCGCCGTGCGCCTGCCGGACGGATCGGAGATCGGCTACGTCATGGACGGCCACAACCGGCGGATCGGCCGCAAGGTCAACGGGGTCTTGAAGCAAGGATTCCTCTATCAGGATGGGCTGCATGTGGTGGCCGAGCTCGACGGCGACCAACGGCTGGTCAGCCGCTTTGTCTATGCCGATCGCGACGGCGTGCCGGCGTTCATGATCCGGAACGGGGTCACGTACCGGATCCTCGCGGATCCTGTGGGCAGCGTGCGGCTCGTGGTGGATGCCGCCAGCGGCGCCATCGCCCAGCGGCTCGACTATGATGCCTTTGGCCAGGTGCTGGCGGACACCAATCCAGGCTTCCAGCCCTTTGGCTTCGCGGGCGGGCTCTACGATCCCGACACGAGACTCGTGCGCTTCGGCGCGCGCGACTATGACGCCTCCGTCGGCCGCTGGACGGCGAAGGACCCGCTGGTCTTCGCCGGCCGCGAGTCCAATCTCTACGCCTATGCCGCCAATGATCCCGTCAACGCATTCGATCCCGACGGGCTCGACGTGGTGAGCATCGGTTTTTACCACGCCGTGATCATCTCCGGCCACACCACGATTTCCGTCAATGGCTCCCCGTTCCAAGGGTTCTACCCCGACAATGGAGGCGCCATCGTCTTCGAAGGGCAGAAGCTCAAGCGCAATCCGGACTATCGGATACGATTCAATGTCACCCCGGATCAGGCGCGCCGGATCAAGAAGTTCATTGCAGACCAGAAGAAGAAGGGGCGTGCCTACGATCTGTTTTCGAACAACTGCACCCACTTCGTTTGGGAAGCACTGGAAGCCGGCGGCATCGTGGGCACGGGGCGTGGAGTCGCCTATTCCCCCAGCCAGCTCTTCCGTGAACTCATGTGGATGGGCGGCAGTTTCACATTTTGAACCAAGGGCCGCAGAGGTGAAGCAAAGGGGACTTGGTAGATCCCGGGCCCACCCGAAGGACGCGCAGCGAAGGAACCGTGGTCCTCACGAAACGCAATCACCTGACTGGCGAATCGTCAGAAATCCTGAGCCTGTTCCGGAGCGGCTGTCTTCACCCGCCAGAGGGTGTCCGAGGACGGTTCCTGGAGTTCCAGCGACGGCCCGGCCTGAACACCGCCCACGGAGTTCCAGATTCCGGCACCCAATGGCCGTTGTTCGACCTGGAACGGGCCTGGCCGGCCGAGCGCCTGGACTTCGAATCGGCCGGCGCCCGAGCGGCGGAGATCCGTGATCCAAAGCGGTCCTGAAAGCGCCACCATGACGCCATCCAGGCGTGACACAAACCACCGGCCGTCCGAGGAGACGATCTGGCCCAACAACTGCCCCACCGTTTCAGTGGTGACTCGCTCCAAGAGCCGTCCGGAACCCGCATCGCAGACCGCGATGCCGGCGGCACCGTCTTCAATCAGCACCAATCGTTGGTCGGGCGAGTAAGCGGCGTCCCGCGGATCGCCGACCTGGGCATCCAGTTCCACGGACACCGGCGGCATTCCGGGAGTCCATGTCCAGAGGCCGTGTGGCGGAATTCCATTCGAACTTCGGCGGACGCCGATCAACTGATGGCCATCCGCTGAGAACGCGAAAGCTACGGCTGATGCATCGGCCCAGGTCCCCAACGAGGTGACCGATGGACCTTCGACCGACCAAACCTGGACCGCGCCGTCCCTCAACCGTATTGCCGCGTGGCGTCCGTCCGGCGACAAGTCGGCGGCGATGCTGACTCCGGAGTCGCCTCCGAGGGACCATTGCGCGAGCGGATTGCCGCTCGAAGCGTCAAAGACGGCCGCCTGGTTCCCGGAGGCAATGGCGATTACCCGCGGTGCCGATCGTGCCGCCGCCAGCGGGCCAACGAAGCCGAGGGAGGCGTTGGTTCGCCGGGCCTCCAGGGTCTCCGGATCCAACCAAACCAGGTCGTCGCCGCGAGCCACCGCGGCCCACCCAGTTCCCGGCCACGCCACGGAACGGCAACTGGGCAGGGGAACACGGCGGATCTCGGCGCCAGACGAAGCCTCCAGAAGCAGGAGCGTCGAGGATTGATCGGCCGCGAGGATTCGCCGGTCGTCCGGTGACCGGGCCATCGCCCTGATGGCATTGGGGATCCCGGCCAACATTCTGGGGGCTTCCGGAGTGTTCGGCGTCCATACCCGCAACGCGCGGCTGGAACCATAGGCGATGCGCCGCGGCGGCGCCGGAGACCAGGCGATGGTGAGGATGCTGTCTCCACCGGGATCGGCGACCCGGTCCAGCAGGACTCCGGTTCGGCTGTCCCGAACCTCAAGGGCTCCCCGAAGCCCCAAAGCCACCTGTTGACCGTCGGGAGAAAATTCGGGCCAGGGCTGGTATTCCTCGGGCGCCGAGGACCATTCGGATTCCACAGTGCCGTCCTCCATGCGAAGGAGGGCCGGCGGCCGGGATCCCAGGGTCGCAGGTATGGCCAGGCCGCGCTGCCCCGCGAGGTCCGTGGCGACCACCCAATGATCCGAGGTCCACCGGACGATCCCCTCGCGCACCGCCCAGCGTTCGGTGTGTTGATCGAAGGTCACCACCAGGTCCCCGTTGCCGACGGAATGAATGAAATAGGCAACCCTTCCTTCCGCAGCGCCGAGGGACCCGGCCGGGCTCTGGAGCGCGGCTCCGGTGTCCAAATCCCAAAGCTGCGGCGGACCCGAAAGCCCGGAAGTGGCGACCCATCGGCCGGAACGCGACCAGGTGCTGCGGTAGGCATTGGTCAGGTGCAGGAGGTATCGGCGCTCCAGGACGCCATCCTGCAGGCGGGTCTGATTGAGTCCCGGGAGGTCGCGTCCGCCCCAGAGCAGATGTGTCCTGCCTTCCGAGACTGCGGAAACCATGGAGCCAAAACGTCCGAAGCCGGGTTCCGATTGAGTGCCGAGAAATTCGCCCGTGGCCGGATCCCAGGTCTTCACTCCCTGATCCCCCGCGGTCAGCAGCCGGGAACCGTCGGCGGTGAACTGGATCACCTGGGGGCTAAAGGTCAGGCCGCCTCGCTGCCAAAGGATGTCCTGGGCGTTGGCGGGCAGGAACACAGAGCAGCAAACCGCGGCGGCGGCGGCGCAAGGATTGGCGGCGATTCGGCGCATGGCGGGACGGTTGATTTAGATCGGGGCCCGGGATCTCCGGGAAAGGACCGACCCACGGTCGGAAACGACCCCTCCGGCGATGCTCCTGGAACGCAACCGATATACGAAGCGACCGTGCCGCCCACAAGCCTTCGGCTTCGCGCTGGAAAAAAAGCCCGGCTATTCCAAAGGACCAATCAACTCGACGAAAATGCCATCAGGATCCTGGACGAGGACGAAATGATTGTCGCCGCCGATCGGGATCGGCGTCTCGCCGAGCAGGGGGATGTTATTTTCCTTCAGCCGCTGGAGGAACGGCTTCAACGAGCGGACGTTGAGCGTGATGTATTGCATGCCCGTGTCGTCCTGGATGTGCTTCTGGGCCGGATGGGTCGCCGGCTTGCCAAAGCTCATTAATTTCCAGTCCGTGGCGGTTTTGCCTTCCCCGAGCCGGAGCACCGTGATGGTCACCGGCACCCCGTCGGTCAGGCCGGTCCGCTTCCCGCCCGCGGCATCCACGGTGAAGGCGCTGGCCTTCTTCATTCCCAGCACGTTGGTATAGAACCGGAGCGACCGATCCAGATCGCTCACCACCACGCCCACGGAGATGGTGTCGCTGGAGAATTCCCCGGTCTGAGCCAGGGCGCGGGAGCCGAAAAACAGTGGAAGTCCAAGGAGAACGAGCAGGATGCGGTAGTTCATGACGAGGCCACGTTGAACCCGGAGCTTCCGGATGGCGACTCCGAATCGCCGAAGGCCGGGCCACGGGCGCATCTCACTTTTTTGACCTGGCCTGAAAGGCCTGGAGACCCCAGCTCGGGGCTGCGCCAGCACAAACATCCGGCGCCCTGAAAGAGCGCCCACTCGTGTCCAGTTAGTGGGGCTAGGACCGCGATTGGGGCGCTGATTTTGTGGGTTCTTTGCGGTTGCAAGGGTGTTATCGACATGGAGTCCCGTGCTTGAAAATGGATCATTTATCTGTTGACCT
>Ga0268299_1001236_pt1 | contig 49645 bp, 44 predicted proteins | sample NOBtaG_FD_193484 | JGI IMG/M metagenome (GOLD analysis project Ga0268299, IMG submission 193484) | Activated sludge microbial communities from bioreactor in Nijmegen, Gelderland, Netherland - NOB reactor | ecosystem: Engineered > Bioreactor > Aerobic > Activated sludge | place: Netherlands... | reverse complement strand
GAAACTACGAAAAATGGGACTTTCGGATTTCTCCGAAAGCCCCATGTTTATTGGTCGGGACGGCGAGATTTGAACTCACGACCTCTCGCACCCCAAGCGATTTTGGTAGGTTTGTACAATTTGTCAAAAGTGCTCAAAACTTCTTAGAATCAACAACTTAACGGTGGTCTCGATTCAGCACTAATTAGCCATGATCAGGAACGCTGCAACCAACCTGCAACCAAGTCACTTATCGGTATCAAAGTTTCGGTAGCATTCAATTTAGCAAAAAAACAACAACGCCGCCCTGGATCCCTCGCAGAATAATAACATATTCTAGCGGCTGCCATCCGCTATTTTTTTTCACGTCGTTTTACACGGGCGATCATCGAGAAGACTCTACCGCAACCCGCTTGGATAAGGTTCTATAAGGATCATTGGATCCGCTATGAGCCATGAAGCCGCTGCTCTCGTTGATAACGTCTGGGCATTGACCTATTCTGAAATCGGTGTAGTTATGGCTTGTTGTGAAGATGATTGTGCGATAGAGGCTTTGCGGGAGAAGCAGAGTTCGACGCTGAAGATCGTGCTTGGGATAAACGTCGCGATGTTTGCAGCTGGGATCGGTGCGGGCATTTACGCGGGGTCGAGCGCGTTGTTGTCGGATTCGCTGGACAATCTTGGGGATGCGATGACGTACGGGCTGAGCCTTTATGTTGTTTATAAATCGTCTCAGGCTAAGGCTCAGGTCGCTTTGTTCAAAGGCGGTTTGATCCTACTGGCGGCTCTCGTTGTGCTCGGACAGGTGATCTACAAGCTGATGGTTCCGACGGTTCCTATTTTTGAAATAATGGGTGTTGTTAGTTTGCTTGCTCTTGTCGGGAATTCGATATGTCTTTATCTGCTTACGCGGCACAAGACTGACGATGTGAATATGAGTTCGGTGTGGGAATGTTCGCGTAACGATATTGCGTCGAATATCTCAGTCTTTGTCGCTGCCGGTGCAGTTTGGTTCTTTCAGTCGGGCTGGCCGGACATCATCATAGCCCTCGCATTGGTTTGCCTATTCTTACGCTCCGCTTTCCGCGTCTTTTCAGGTGCAAAACGCGAACTACGGAGTGCATAGATTGAGCTTTCTACACTCAAACCTAAACGCCGTGTTTCCTACGGATATTTCGCCTCTGCCAAATTAAAAACTCACTTTGATTCCCGTTTGCACGAGACGCGGGCCAGAGGGCAGCAATCCACGCGTACGGTCAACGATGTATATCCGGTCGAGCAAGTTCTTGCCCGTAACGAAAAATGTCGTCCTCCATTTCTCGACACGATAGTTTGCCGTCGCGTTCCAATAAGTTTGGCTTGGTATCGCTCCAAGCTGGCCATTCGAGTTCGGGTTAACCGCGTTCAAATCGTCGCCGAACTGGCGCCCGATGTAAACGTTTTCCACAAAAGCATCGAAACCGCGGGGATGCGAATAGCCGATGCTTGTCGTCATAAGGACACGCGGTGCATACGGAAGGCGATTCTCAGTGATCGAACAACTGGTTACCGAGACCCGCCTGGTCGTCGGGCAGTACACACTAAGTGTTGCCGAACTGGTGATAGAGCTTAAGCGCATGCCACGGAACTCCGCCGTCGGCAAAAAGGTATAGGCGGTTCGTAGGTAAAGATTATGGGGGCTACGAAAAACAGAGCCGGAATCGATCTGCCCCGTAAATTCAAACCCCTGCTGTAGTGTGGCTCCGCCGTTTGTGAAGGCCGCCCCGCCAGCGATCGAAGCCGCGACAATCTGATTCTGATAATCGTTGCGGAAAAATGCGGCGGACAATTCGGTTCCTCTGAGTGGTCGAGTTCGCACTCCGACCTCATAGTTCCAACTCAATTCTGAATCAAGCTCGATCACGCCGCCAGAATTTGTGACGACATCCTCTACTCTCGGCGGGGAGAACCCGCGATGAACGCCGGCAAATACCGTAGTGTTCTTAACACCCGAGTAGGCAATACCGAAACCCGGAATCATCTCGGTCACGGTTGTTTCACCGGTCGCCCCCGCTCCGTTGTTAGCGAGACGATTCGTTCGGCTAAATACGACGCGCTCAAAACGTACGCCCGGCGTCAATGCGAGGTTGTTCCATGTAAAGCGATGTTGAATAAATCCGGATTGAGCGAAAGCTTTACGCTCGTTGTTTTCAGCAATAGTGCCGTCGCGCGATGTTGGAAGGTCGCCATTTCGCTGGATCCGTTCCTGATCCTCGCCATGAATTCGAAAACCGACGACAAGTTCATTCGCAACTGATCCGAAATTGAAGTTTGTGGTCAGCCGCGTCTCGATACCCTGAGTACGATAATCGCGAAGCCTTCCTTCGTTGCCGCACGTGGTGTTCAATGCAGCCAGGCTGAGGCAGTCGGGATCGACATTCAAACGATTAGGACGCTGACTGGAATTGGACGACTGACGCCACCAGTCGCGTGAAAAATAGTTAGAGTAAAAGCTAGTCGTCAGATTGATTTTAGAGGTCAGAACCGCGGCGTGCTGCAACGAAACACCGGACCTGCGGCCATAAAAGAAGTCGTTCTTAAATATGTTGCCTCGGGGGTCTGCGGCGAATTCCGCCTCGGTCGCACCCGTGTAGGTTAGATTCGAATCCTCGCGAAAGAAAGTAAATTTTCCAGTCAGGGCGTTGCGAGCGTTTAACTGCAAAACCGATTTATTCGAAAAATCATATAACTTAAAACTTGTGTTCTCTCTCGACCCGTTACCCTGCTTATGATTGAAATTGAAAATCGCACCAAGTTTGCCAAACGTGCCGCCAAAACCTGCTCCGCCGTTGAAAAAACTTCTATTGCCGCCTTCTAGTTTGAAATTAAAAGTCGGTTTATCAGGCGGATTGGGTGTCAGATAGTTGATTAGGCCCGCGATCGTTTGTGGGCCATAAGCAATCTGACCCGATCCCTTGAGAACCTCGATCGACTCGTATCTCTCCACCGGAGGATGGTAGTAAGACGCATTATCTCCGTAGGGCGCATAAGACAACGGAAGTCCATCTTCAAGCAGCAACACCTTGGTTGAGCGCGTCGGATTGGTGCCGCGAATGCCGATGTTGGGCCGCAAACCAAACCCCTCCTCATCCCTTACATTCACACCGGATACTTTCCTAAGCACTTCGGAGAAATTGAACGCGCGGCTGTTTTCCAGTGTTTGCCTATCGATCCGTTCGATAGAACCCGGAATTTCCGAAAGGCTTTCCGGGGTTCCAGCGAGATAGCTTGACGTAACGGAAACGTCCACTGCAATGCCTCCGGGTGTTATGGTAAAGACGACTAGCTGCGTTGACGGGATCGTCATTTCACTGTGTAGTGTCGCAAAACCTATGGCACCGATCGTGACGTTATACTTACCCTCTGACATATTTGTAAGCGAGTACCGGCCTTCGCCGTCTGTTACGGCTTTTGCAACCAACCGGACATCCTGGTGCCGAACGGTCAGCGTTGCTCCCGCAACTACGTCGCCGTTACTATCAACGATTCGCCCCTCCACGCCATTACGCTCCTGTGAATAACCGATTACGGCAAAAATGGATAAGGCTAAACTAAAAGCAACGGATCTCACAGTAATACTCTTCATAAAACACCAGTTAGATTACGAGCCACTAAAAACAAAAACCCTTATTGAAATCGATTTTCAATTTCATATTAATAAAAGTACAAGACCCTGTCGGCAGTGTCAAACGACATATTGCAGTGGCAAATGAACGCGACGTTAGCTTGTTACTGATTGATGATTTGAGGCTGACACGACAGGTCTGCCTTGTTCTCCAGTTGTTGGATTTATTTAACTGACCCGTACGTTGGGTAGAAGTTGTACCACCACGTCCAATCCACTATTAATAATTACGACGTGGTTTGGGGCGACTCTAGTCCAACTCGTGCGATCATCGGTCAATCTCTCGGAAGCGATGATGATTCCGCTTTGTTCGCTGTCGGATTCAACTATTTCAAACTTCCCTTCACGGTACCTGTATTTTCCGCGGTTTGAAAAGTAGAGTGAAATCGGCTCAATTTGCGGATTGGAGACATAACGCACTGTTACAAGGCTCTCACCATCAGTGACCGCAAAATTGTAAACTGAAGGCTTTTTGATTCCAGCTTCATACGCCCATTCCTCAAGTTGGCGAATGGTTTTCACCAATCCGCTCGCCAAATCCACTGCTACTAGTTTTTCCGTGTGTCGGCCCAGAAGGTTCAAGAAAACAGCAAAAGCGTGCTCTGAATCCGTGGTGCCTTCAATCGTCTGATAAATCTCGTCAGTCAGCGAGTGTCGCAGGCGGCGCTTTATAGAGCTAAAGCCTTCGATCGTACCGTTGTGCATCCACATAAATCGCCCTTGACGGAATGGATGACAATTACTTTCGGAGACAACCATTCCGGGCGATGCGGAGCGAATGTGAGCGAAAAAACAGGGCGATCGGATATGCTCGACCAAATTCAACAGGTTCCGGTTGTTCCAGGCTGGAGTTATGCTGGTAAAAACACAAGCCTCGTTGGAAATCGCTGGTGAGTACCAACCGACGCCAAACCCGTCGCCATTTAGTGGCTCGCTCCGTTCTTTGGACTTATAACTTTGACGAATGAGTGAGTTAGCTGGATTTGAAATCAGGTCAGCGAGCAAAATTTCGCTTCCCAAATAGCCGAGAAATCTACACATCGCGATTGTCTCCTACGTCTAGCGCGGCTAAACGGATTCTACATAATCAAGCGGGCGACGCGTGAATTCTTCCATACACCCTTCCGAACAAAAAAAGTAGTCTTTGCCATCATAATTCAACGAATAGCTGGCGGCTTCTTCGTCAATCTCCATTTTACAAACCAAGTCTATAATCATCATGTTCTCCTTAAATGTGCGGCAAAGCAGGCCGTACTCTGACAAAGCGTATCCGACCTTAATGATGTGTCGGGTCCTTTTTTAGTATTTCAGCACGGAGCAGGAAGCTGCCGTCTGTGACGATCTTGTCGCCGACATTCAGCCCTTCGAGAACGACAAACCTACCGTTGTTTTCTTTGCCGAGACGCACCGGCTTTACATTAAAGACATTTGGTTTGTCGGTGGCGACGAAAACAACCTGTTTGTCGTTCATATTTTGGACGGCGGACGACGGGATCATCGGCATTGTGCGTTCGGCCATCCCACCCCCGCCAAAGGCGACGTTTACGTACATTCCGATCTTCAAGACTTGTCCCGGATTGTCGAGTTCGACTCTGACTTGTGCGGTGCGTGTTTCGGGGCTGATATTTGGGTCGATGTAGGTTACGTGACCGCGAAAGAGCCTGTCAGGATAGGCGCCGGTTGTAACGCTTGCTCCGCTTCCATCACGAACCGATGAAAGGTCCTTTTCAAAGACCTGAGCGATAACCCAAACGCTTGCGAGATTTGTAACACGCATCAATTCCTTGTTTGCCTCGACAACTTCACCCGCGTTTACGTCTCGCTTTGTGATCGTGCCTGATATAGGCGCAATCAATGCGATTTCCGACGTTATTTGCGATGGGGAGCGGAGCGAATTTACTTTTTGCGGTGACAAACCTAGCAACAAGAGTCTTTGCTTGGCGGTCGCAAGGTCGGATTCGGCCGTTTGGCGTTTGACGGCGGCCTGCTCAAATTCGTTTCGGCTGACAGGATTGATCTCGGCGACCTTGACGGCACGGTCAAATCTTTTTTTCGCTTCTTCAACGTCCGCCTCCGACGCTCGTACTTTTGTCGTGGCCTGCTCAAATTCCTCGCGGCTGACAGCCCCTATTTCAAGTAACTTAAGCGTACGGTCATGTCTCTTACGGTTTTCTTCCAGCTCAGCCTGAACGGTTTTTAACCGCGCCAACATTTGGTCAACGTCTGTATTGCTCACGGGGCTGATCTTAACGAGTTTTGCCGTCCGGTCGTAGTTTTGCCGTGCGGCCTGAGCGTCGGATTGCAAGGCCAGATAGCGCGATTGAGACGCTGCAAGTTCATCGCTGAAGATAACGGCAAGCGTTTGGCCTTTGCCAACATACTGGCCTAGTTCGCCACTAACGGATCGGAGTACCCCACCGAGAAGTGAGATCACCGGCGTTTCTTTGTAGGCATTTGACTGGACGACGCCGGTCGAGGCCACATCCATTGCTTCACTCGATAACGTTTCGCCAACCGTTTCGATCTTCAAGCCGATCTTTTCAACCTGATCGGGCAGAATGGTGACAGTTTGTTCGGCCGTAGTTTCTGTTGTTTGTCCGGTGCTGTTGTCGTCGAATGTGACCGTCCGTGGAGCCGGGACGGCATTTCCACCCTCACGCGAGCCCAAATACCAAAAAAGTAACACTCCCACTAGGACAACGCCGATGACCGATAATGCGATATACAGCGGCTTTCGATTCGGTGTTGCCTTCGAGTTTTCGCCCATTTCTGTTTCTTTATTGAACTCTTCGTTATTCTCTTCGGTCATTTCCTTTTTAACTCCGGTGCATTGGTCGCCCGCATGATCTCAATGTTTGCTATGTATGTTTCGAGTCCGGCATCGATCAATTCGTTCTCGACATCGAGAAAACGCCGTTGCTCGGCAATGTAGTCAAGCAAACTTCTCGAACCAAGTTCGTAGGTTTGCCAAATTACCTGCAAATTAGAATTTGCCTGATCGCGAACGCCGTTTTGAAAGATCGACAATGACCGCGCCGAACGGTTATATCGAGCGAAGGCCACGGCAACTTCGCGCCGGATAGTAAGTTCGCCAAACTCAATTCGCCTCTGAGCCGCTTCTCGCTCGAATTTGGCGGCTTCGACCGCTCCTTGATTTCGGTTGAGCAGCGGAAGATCGATTTCAACCCCAAAGGTGAAAAAGTGAAATACATCCTGAATGGGCCGCAAAAGGCCGCGGTCATCAAAACCGCTGAGCATAAAGCCGGTGTTCATGCGCTGGTAACCCGCCTTGACGCTTGCGTCGATCCGCCCTTCAGACTTTGCCTTTTCTATTTGTGCGACAGCCAGTTGGTCCATTGTCCTTGCACCTTGCAGATCGGGACGCTCACGCAAAGCGTAATCGGTTGATCCGGAGACTGAAGGCGGCGTTGCGATTAGGTTATTGAAATCGCCGCGAAGACGCAGCGGTTCTTCCGGCTTCATCCCAATCATATTGCGAAGCTCGAACATTGCCGTCTCGGCCTTTCCTTCTGCGGTTTCGCGGATCGATTGCAGCCGATTCACCTCGACAAGAAAAATATTCTGTTCGAGCGGTGCGATCTTTCCTTCAGTAACTCTAGCCGCAACAAGCTCGAAACCCTGCTTTGCCGCTGCCAAGGTCTTTTCGGTAACCTCCAACTTTGTGATCGCCGCCAGAGCTTCACCGAATTTGAGTCTCACTTCTGACGCAAGCAGACGTTCCTGATTCTCAAGCGCAAACTCGCGAATTTCTAACTCTCGTTGTGCGACGGCAACTCGGGCTGCTCGACGTCCGCCAAGCTCAAGCGGCAGCATGGCCTCGGCCATTTGATTATTATCAGCGGCGCCAATCTGCTTTGCTCCGCTCGCGGTCAGCTTTGGATTCGCTCGCAAACCCGCTTGTTTGACCAATGCCCTCGCTGCGTCGACCTCCTTGCGCAAAGCTTGTATTTCGCCATTGTTTTCGAGAGCTAAGGCCACGGCTGCGTCAGCCGTCATTCCGCCTTGCGGATTCAAATATAGGAGCGAAACCGGCTGGTCGCTCTGGACTGTCTGAGCCGTCGCCGCCAGCGCAAATATAAACCCGAACGCGAATAATTTAACAACGGACTTGAGAGCAAGCCTCCTAGCTTGCCACGAGCTCGAACACGTGAAAAACTTGTTGGCGTCTCGCGATGGCACTGCAAGCGGGACGCTTGCGGTCCAGTCGGTCATCAAGAGACTGCCTGTGATCTTACAAATTTTCATTTCGTTTCAATTCGCGTACCCTAAGCCAATAAAAAATGACCGGCGTTACGATCAGCACGTGCAGGAGGCTCGAAACCATGCCGCCAAACACCGGTGTCGCCAGTGGCCTCATTACTTCTGACCCCGCGCCGGTGCTCCACATGATCGGCAAGAGCCCGACAACAATAGTCATTACGGTCATGACTTTAGGACGAAGTCGAAGAAGAGCACCTTCGGTGACTGCTTCGAGCAAAGATTCCCTATCAAGCTGGCCGACTTCGTCCGATTTACGTTTTACCGCCTCTTCAAGATAAACGACCATTACAATTGTCGTCTGCACAGCCGCTCCAAAAAGAGCAATAAAGCCAACCCACACAGCGACCGAAAAGTTGTACTGCAGCATCCAGAGCAGGTAAAAGCCGCCGGTCAAGGCAAACGGCACGGCAAGCAGAATATGGGCCGCCTCGAGAAAGGAGTGATATGTAATATAGAGCGTGGCAAAGATGATAAGCAGGACGATCGGGACCACGATCAACAGCCGCTGGCGGGCGCGCTCCTGATTTTCGTATTGGCCGCTCCATGTAATGTAGTAACCCGCCGGCATCTCAACTTTGTCGCGAATAGCATCCTTAGCTTGCTCCACGAAACTTCCGATATCGCGGCCGCGAATGTTGAGCAGAACCGTGCCGCGAAGCAGGCCGTTCTCGCTTTGAATCATCGATGGCCCTTCGAGGCTGCGAATATCGGCAAGCTGCGAAAGAGGGATCGACCCTCCAGCTGGAGAGGTTATCGGGATCTGGCCGATCGCCGTTGGTGATGAGCGAAACTCGGTTGCGTAGCGAACTCGGATGGGAAACCGTCGTCGTCCTTCGATCGTCACGGTCAGATTCGTTTCGCCGATTCCTTTTTCGATCACGTCCTGAATTGTTCCGACGTCAATTCCATACCGGGCCGCCGCCGTGCGGTCAATATCAATATCGACGTACGGCGCTCCGCCGATCCTCTCGGGATAAACGTCCGCTGCGCCGGGCACATCTTTTACCACCGTCGCAATTTCCCTCGCCGTTTCTTCCAAAGTATCGAGGTTGTTGCCGAAGATCTTGATGCCGACCTGCGAGCGGATACCGGTGGCAAGCATTTCGATGCGATTGATGATCGGCTGCGTCCAGATGTTTGTAACGCCCGGCAGCCGTGTAGCTTCGTCCATTTCGGCAATCAGTTTCTCCCGCGTCATCCCATCACGCCACTGATCTTCGGGCTTCAAATGAACGATGGTTTCGTTCATGTTTATCGGCGAGGGATCGGTTGAAGTTTCGGCGCGGCCGGCCTTTCCGACCGCCCATTCAACCTCTGGAAAGGCTTTCAGGATCTCGTCTTGTTTGCTCAGAATTCTGGTTGCCTCGTCCAGTGAAATTGCGGGATCGGTTACGGGCATGTACATTAGGTCGCCTTCATTCAGGGGCGGCATAAACTCGCTGCCGATCTGAGTCGCGACAAACATCGCGCCCGAGAAGAACGCCAGAGCGAGCAAAACCGTCGCGAGCCGGTTCCGTAGCGCAGTGATCAGCAGTGGCTTGTACACTCGACGCAAAAAGCGCATGATCGGATTCCACTCTTCGGGACGCAGCTTCCCGCCGAGCAGATAGCCGCACAGAACAGGGATGAGCGTGACCGCGATTATCGCCGCCGCGATCATCGCGAAAGTTTTCGTAAACGCCAGCGGATGAAAAAGCTTCCCTTCTTGTCCTGTTAATGCAAAGACGGGGATAAACGCGATCACAATGATCGCTATAGACGCGACGATCGGGCGTCCGACCATCTTCGTCGCTTCCAGCACTATCTCCCAAACACGCTTTCTGTCGGAAAAGCTCACTCCCTCTTTCTCGATCGCCCGATACGCATTTTCAGTCACAACAATTCCAGCATCCACGAGGTCTGAAACCGCGATCGCGATACCGGCAAGCGACATGATGTTTGACGTGATCCCAAAGATATACATCAGGAGGAAAGCGGCAAGCGCGGCAAGCAAAAGAGGTATCGTAACTATCAGGGTCGAACGAAAATGAGCGAGGAACAGCAGATTTACGATTGTTACGAGGATGAACTCCTCGGTCAGCGCCCACGTGAGCGTATTGGCCGTGCGGTTGATCAGATCGGTGCGGTCATAAAATGGAACCAGCCGAACGCCCGGAGGGAGACCGGGTTTGATCTCCTCGATCTTCTTCTTGACGTTCTCGATCGCTTCGAGCGCGCTAATGCCGTAGCGCATGATGACGACGCCCCCGACCGCTTCCTTTCCGTTTTTATCAAGCGAGCCTGTCCGAAAGGCGTTGCCGAGTTTGACCTCGCCGAGGTTTCGGACATAGATCGGAGTTCCGTTCTGAGAGCCGACGACGATATTTTCGACATCTGCGACCGATTCGACAAGCCCGATACCGCGGACAATGGCCCATTCGCCGCCCTGTTCGACGACGTTTCCGCCGACATTGTTATTCGACCTTTCAACCGCTTCGACCACGGTGGATAACGGCATGTTGTAAGCGCGGAGCTTATTCGGGTCTATGTCCACCTGATACTGCTGGACAAAGCCGCCTACCGTCGCGACCTCCGCGATCCCCGGCGTTGAATTAAGCTGATAGCGTACGAACCAGTCTTGCAGCGTGCGCAGATCGCGGAGGCTCATCTCGTCCGATTCGAGCGTGTACCAAAATACCTGGCCAAGACCGGTCGCGTCCGGGCCGAGCGTTGGCACTACGCCCTGAGGCAATTGTTTCGTGACGAGATTTAAGCGCTCCAGCACTCGTGTCCGGGCCCAATAAAGATCGACATTATCCTCAAAGATAATATTGACCATCGAGAAGCTGAAGGCGGAACTAGCCCTGACGGTCCGAACTCCCGGCAGCCCCTGAAGACTCGTCACAAGCGGATAAGTAACCTGGTCCTCGACCTCTCGCGGGGAACGGCCCGCCCAGTCGGTAAAAACTATGACCTGATTGTCCGAAAGGTCAGGGATGGCATCAATCGGGGTCTTTACAAGCGCGTAATAACCCGCGATCGCCAGGGCAATATAAATTGCAATTACGATAACGCGGTTCTTAAGCGACCAGTCGATAAGCCAATTAATCATTTAGCAACACCCTTGTTTTAATATTTTCGGCGGACATATAACCGAGCCCCATGTCCCGGGTCCCCATTATTGCGCCGTTACGGGGATCGACGTTTTTCCTTTTCCCGCCGGACCTTCGAATGTGATTTGCATCTCCCATCCGCCGGTCATCTCAATCTTGACTTTGCCGCGATAAACGCCGGGCGTGCCAGTTGTGGTCAAAGCCGCTGCGTTGTTCATCGCCCCCATCGAACCCATCGCAGGCATGTAGAAGTTTAGCGAAGCCGCTCCCACATCAACCGCTTTGCCCGAAGCATCCGTAAAAGCAAGCATTAGTTCCTGCTCGCCGTTTTTGACTTTGCCGGTGTCGCTTGATACCGAAACCGTCAAATTGTTGATCGAACCGCTTTTGATGACTTTTCCCTGCACCGGGTTTTCGGCCGTGGGCTGCGCGCCGGAACTGCAGGACGTGAATAAGGTGACCACCCCGATGATGGTCAATAAGCAGATGAATAAAACTGTCTTTCTCATTTTTTAGTCTCCTGTGTTGAAAATATCTTGAGAGTTCCGACGCCTACAAAGTAGTTCGCAGAACCACAATGAAATAGTCGCAACGGCGCAATACACCCCAAAAAGGGCGCACTTCACCATCGAAACTAGATCAGGAACGATTTATATTGGAGGTATTTGGGCTGGAAAGTGCTCGTCAACGGCTTACGCAAATACTGAGGCGATACAGACGACTCGATTTTTGTATTTGGGAACAAAGCTGCGATCTGATCGGCGATGGATTTGTAGACCGTTATGGTGGAAGGACTGAAGTTAAACGAGCCGCCGAACGAGATTGGCGCCGCATTTGAGCAGTTTGTCGCGCAACAAAGGCGCGCAGCCTCGGCTGAAGGTGATCTGTCCTTGCTTTTGGCTTTATCGCAACATTTCATCATCTTGCCGCTCGGCGCGTGGAGGGGTGTCCCCGCCACGACGCCACCGACGACGGTGAAAAGTACGAAAAGAATCAAGACCCGAGTGATCATTGAAAACAGTATACTCCACTTTTTCTGGATGATCAGTGATATACGTCACAAATTGCAAGTAACCAGATGTTGGTCACAATCACTATTTGGTGGTGAACAAATTTGGCATTGGAACTAAGCGCGAGGTTTTACGCACATCGTAAAGTTTTTTCAGGGCTCTGACGAAGCATTCGGTAGTGCTGGTCCAAGTACAAACGGTGCGCACAAGACTATCTGCGTGGCACAGGTATTGTCTCTAGATAAGAGGAAGGCTTATTTTTACGTTTTGATAAAAATGTTTGGTGTGGATGTAGCTCGAGTATTTTAGAAGTAGTTTCATCCAATAAAGAGGTGAGGTACATGAATGTAAAATTGTTTCTAGGATTTGCTGTTTCCATCGCCGTCGTCATCTTGTTCTCAATTCCAGGTTTTGCCCAAAAGGAAAAAACAATCGGTATCGACAAAGAAGGAGAATTTCACGTTTCGTCGCCAATAAGAATTGGCGATCGGATAGTCGAAAAAGGGATGTATCAGATTTATAGGGTCGACATAAATACGACGCCGTTTATTGTAATTCGAAAAGTTGCGATGACTTACTTTGGAAAAACAATGGGTAGTATGAAGCGAGGTGACGAGGTGGTCAGACTGAAATGCACCATTCAGCGGGTCGATGAACAAAACAAAAAGTCAAATATTTTGTTTCTACAAGCATTAGCCGAAGAGCGTGTAGCCCTTCAGGTGTGGTTTCGTCACGAAAAGTCCAGATGTATTCTACCGATTCGTGAGTTGTGAGGCCGTACTGACAGCGTGGGCTCGTCCGAAGTGATAGAAGGCCAAATTGAACTTGCCGCTAACAACGAACGAATCGGCTATAATTAGCTCGTTGGTAATGTCGTAAGACAATACCTGATTATTTTCGGGGTTCATATTGTCCTCCCTTTTTGCTCCTTCTCTCGGCATGCCTTCCGATGAAAACGCTTATTCCTACTAAGAAGGAAATGATCAGCAGGCTTACAACTAAGAAAATTATGAACTGATGTTGAGTAAAAAGATGAAAGAAGTCTGTTTCTTGCTCCATTTTCGTTATTAGATATGTGTCTCGTGACACGCAAAGCCCTCGCGTTCGGTTTGGGCGGTTAGGTGTGAGATCTTAAACTCGCTCGTGCATGAATCGTGGACACGTTGCAGAACGTCGTCGTGTTCGGCTCCCTCGGCAAGCACGGCGTGGACGCTCAAGGCATTTACGCCCGATGTAAGCGACCATACGTGAAGGTCGTGAATCTCGGCAACGCCTTCGATCTTTGAAAGTTTGTCTCGCACGTTGGCTATGTTTACGTCAGACGGCGTACCTTCGAGCAAGACAGCGACTGCATCCTTTAGTAAAGCCCACGTTCGCGGCAAGATAAACAGGCCGATTCCCGCCGAAATTAACGGATCGGCATAATACCAGCCGGTCGTGAGCATGATTATTCCGGCGATTATTACTCCGACAGACGTAAGCGTGTCTGAAAGAACCTCATAATAAGCGCCTTTCATGTTCAGGCTTTCTTTGGAGCCGGAACGCAGAATAACCATACCGACAATATTGACCACCAACCCAATCGATGCGACGCCGATCATCGCCGCACTCTGCACTTCGGGCGGGTTTTTGAAGCGTTCGTATGCTTCGTAAAGGATGTAGATCGAAATAAAGATCAGGATGATCGCATTCGTCATCGCCGCGAGGATCTCGACGCGATAGTAGCCGTAGGTACGTTCGGGTGATGCTGGCTTTTCAGCAAACCGTATGGCGAGCAAGGCTAAACCGACGCCCGCAACATCTGTCAGCATATGCCCGGCATCTGCAAGCAACGCCAAACTGCCCGTCCAAAATCCGCCAATTACCTCGACGATCAAATAAAAGAACGTTAGGCAAAAGACGATCATTAGCGGTTTCTTATTCCGCCCTGCCGCCGATATTTCGTGTGTGTGTCCGTGTCCCATATTTTCAATTCAGAATCTGTACCTTCGAGTCGTGCGCCTTTTTTCAGCCTTTAGCCGCCCTTTACGCCTCTATCGACGCTCTATCTTCTCGTTTGGATATGTTCGGATTCCTCGCCTCGTCAAAAATGGCAGTAACCAAGCGATGAGCAGAATCATCCCGGTTCCGATCACGGCTCCAGCTAGTATTCGAAATGGCGGGTCCAGATACATTTTTCTCCAACTCAAATCAACGTTGCGGCTTCAATCGGAACGACCATGATTATGCCGTCGCCCTTTTTGCCTGTGTGAGCGTTGTTCTTGATTGCCGCAACGATATCGTCGGCCATTTGGTCATTCACCGCGATCTCAATTCGTTTGTTCGCCTTGAATGGATCAAGTGCGTCGTATGCTCCGGTACGCATTCGTTGGCCAAATCCTTCGGAATCTATCAAGGTCATTCCGGGAAAGCCTTCGATGTTCTCGAAGGCTGTCACGATCTTCTCCACCGTAAAAGGCCGCACTATTGCGATTATCAGTTTCACTGTTATTCCTCCGTAAATTCGCCCTCGACATCCTTCTCGAACCATGCGTAAAGCGTTGGCAGTATTAAAAGTGTCAACAACGTTGACGTTATCAGTCCGCCGATCACAACCGTCGCAAGCGGACGTTGAACTTCGGCACCCGCAGACGTTGCCAATGCCATCGGGATAAAGCCGAGACTGGCAACCAACGCCGTCATCAAAACCGGACGCAAACGCGTCATCGAGCCTTCTTTCACGGCGTCAAGGACGGACTTGCCTTCTTCGCGGAGATGGTTGATAAAACTGACCATCACAACACCGTTTAGAACGGCAACGCCAAATAGTGCGATAAAGCCGACGCCTGCAGAAATCGAGAATGGCATACCCCGCAAAGCCAGAGCCACTACTCCTCCGACGATTGCAAACGGAATTCCGGTGTATATCATCAATGCTTGCTTCGCCGAACCAAACGTCGAAAATAGCATCACAAAGATCAGGAACAACGCTATCGGCACCACGATCAACAAGCGACTGGTTGCCCTTTCCAGATTTTCGAAGGCTCCGCCCCATTGCAAATAATATCCGGGCGGAAGTGTCACTTCCTTACCGATCTTTTCCTTTGCCTCAGTTACGAAACTGGCAATGTCGCGTTGACGGACATTCGTGGAGACAACGATCCGGCGCCGAGTGGCTTCACGCGATATTTGCGCCGCTCCTTCGACCAGTGCAATATCGGCAACCTGTGCGAGCGGTACACGCTGACCGTTCGGAGCAGTTAGGATCAATCCTCGAACTGACTCGACAGACTTACTTGCGTCTTCGTTCAAACGCAGAACAATGTCAAAACGTTGCTCGCCTTCAAAGACCTCGCCCGCCTTCTTCCCAGCAAAGATCGCTTCGACAAGTTCATTAACATCTTCGACATTGATCCCGTATCGCGCTATCGCCGCCCGGTCCGGCTTGATCTGCAATTGCGGCAAACCGGTAGTTACCTCGGCCTTTGTTTCTTCTGCACCATTTATCGCGGCCAGGACCTTTTCGATATCTTCGCCCTTGTCCGCGAGTATTTGAAGATCGTCGCCAAAAAGCTTTACCGCAACATCGCCACGCGTTCCGGCGATAAGTTCGTTGACACGCATCTCAATCGGCTGCATGAAACCGAAAGACGCTGCACCTGGAACTTCCGCTTCGAGCTTTTTAGACATTTCCTCGATCAATTTTTCTTTGGACCAACCAGACTTCCATTCATCGATCGGATTGAGCATCACGAATACATCGCACTGATTCAAACTCATCGAATCCGTCGCGACTGCCGGAGCCCCGCACTTCGATACTATCGTCTTAACCTCTGGGTAGACCTTAAGTGACTTTTCAACGGCAGTCGTCATTACCATTGATTGATCGAGAGAGACGCTCGGCAAACTTATTGCTTCGACCAAAATATCGCCTTCATCGAGACGCGGTATAAATTCGCCGCCGAGGTACGGAAAGATAATTCCCGAAATTACGACCACAGTAACCGCGATCGCGAGTACCTGTGCACGGAACTTCATTACAAACGCAAGTGACGGTCGGTAGATCTGCTTCGCCCAACGGATGAGAAAACTTTCCGATTCCGAAACATTGCCCTTGAGTATCAATGCAAGCATCGCTGGAACGTATGTCAGAGAAAGAATAAGCGAACCGAGAAGAGCAAAGATCACCGTCAAAGCCATCGGAACGAACATCTTGCCCTCGATACCGCGAAGACTGAGGATCGGCAGATAAACGATGCCGATGATCGCCACGGCGAAAACCACAGGTCGGGCGACTTCGAGACATGCTTCGAGAATCGTACGTTCGGGCGGCTCGCGAGATTTTTCATGCTGAGCTTCGGCACGGCGACGAACCACGTTCTCGACCATCACGACCGCTCCGTCAACGATCAATCCGAAATCCAACGCGCCGAGACTCATCAGGTTTCCCGATACGTTGAATATTCTCATCAGGATCGCCGCAAAGAGCATCGAAAGTGGAATTATGGTCGCAACCAGCAAGGCACCGCGCCAGTTGCCAAGCAGCAATAACAAAACGAAGATCACGAGTGCCGCTCCTTCCAGCAGATTCTTTTCGACTGTCCAGATCGCACGTTTTACTAACGACGTTCGGTCATAAAATGGTTCGATGGTGACGCCCTTGGGTAGGGTCATCTTGATCTCTTCGATCTTTGCTTTAACCCTTTCGGCTACAACTCGGGAGTTCTCGCCTTTTAGCATGATCGCCATACCTGACACGATCTCGCCTTCGCCATTCGTTGAAACCGCACCCTGTCTGATGCTCTGCCCTTCGACGACTTCTCCAAGATCGCGGACGAAGACCGGAACTCCCTCTTTTCCAGTTTTGACTACAATATTCGTGATGTCGTCCATCTTTTCGACAAGACCGACGCCTCGTAACAGATATTGCTCCGCTCCTTTCTGGATATAACCACCGCCGACCGTGCCATTATTTGCCATGACCGCATCGTGAACATCTCTTAGCGTCAATCCATATGATTGCAGCTTTTCGGGAGACAGTCGGACTTCGAACTGTTTGCCGTAGCCGCCGTGCGAATTGACTTCCGTCACACCCGGAACGCCCATCAATTGTCGGCGAATATTCCAGTCGTGAATCGTCCTGAGATCCGTCGCCGTATAATTGCTTCCCGGTTCCGCACGAACTTCGTACTGGTAGATCTCGCCCAAGCCGGTAGCTATTGGCCCCATTTCGGGAGAACCGATGCTAGGCGGAATATTCTCGCGAGCGGTCGCCATGCGTTCGAGAATTAGCTGGCGTGCGAAATAGATATCGGTCGACTCTTCAAAAACGATAGTTACGTTCGATATGCCGAACTTGGAAACCGAACGAATTTCTTCGACGCCCGGTATGCCCGACATCGCAACTTCAATCGGAAAGGTGATCTGCCGTTCGATCTCCAGCGGCGCAAGACTTGGCGCATTGGTCAACACCTGAACCTGAACATTGGTGACATCAGGCACGGCATCGATCGGTAAATTTATGAGGCTGTACGCTCCCGCCGCCGCCATGATCGCGACTAGCAAAAGAACGATCAGCTTTTGAGCAATGGAGAATCTTATAAGTGCGTTGATCATAATTCTTGTAGCAACTTAGGTCAGTTGCAAATCATCTTCCGAGCTTCAAGATCTTAAGCGCACCCCTGACGACCACAACAAAAACAATTGTCCCGATGATCAAGTCAGGCTTGTTCGATCCCAACAGGCTGACCAAAATGCCTGCCGTGATGACGCCTAAATTGATGATCACGTCGTTTGAGGTAAAGATTGTACTCGCCTGCATGTGGGCTTCTTTGCTTTTCGACCTTTGAAGCAAATAGAGGCAAAAGCCATTCGCCGCCAAGGCCAGCGTCGAAACAATTATCATGGTGAGGAAATCAGGGACTTCCTCGACACCGATAAATCTTCGAATGACCTCGATGAAACCGATCACGGCTAAGCTGATCTGGAAATATCCGGCGAGCCTTGCGACATTCCGCTTTCTCGCAACTGTTCCACCTACCGCGAAAAGACTGATGGCGTAAACGAATGCGTCGGCAAGCATGTCGAGGCTATCGGCGATTAGTCCCATCGAGCCGGAAATAAGGCCGGTAGTAATTTCAATCGCGAAGAAGCCAAAATTGATCGCCAGCACGATCCATAACAAATTCCGCTGGCTTCGGTGGTCGTCTACAAAAGAAGCGTCGACCGCTTCCTCGGTTCGAATTGCCTTGCTGTCCAGATCAAGCTCGTCTATCCGAAACTCGATCTGATCAAGCTGTCCGTCATGAAAAACCGTCAACTGCCGATTGGGAATGTCGAAGTCGAGATGTCTGATTTCCGCCACTCCGTCGAGCTTCACGCGCACCAAATTCTCCTCCGAGGGGCAATCCATCCCATTTATCTGAAAGATCGTTTTTTCCATTTGTCGTCCTGCGCGTTAGTGATCGTCCCCCATCGCACCCTTTTCAAGCTGTGTCTTTAGCGTAAAGCTGCCTTTTGTGACAACCTTTTCTCCGAGTTTCAAACCCTCGATGATTTTTGTATAGCCGTTGATATCGGCTCCGGCCTCGATCTCTCGGACCTTAAACGCTCCCGGTTCATCGTCTCGTGGAACAAATACTATCGTTTTGTCGGCCGTTCGCTGTACTGCGCCCGAAGGCACAACGAGTTCCTCGCCTGTCGCTTCATCTGTTCCCGAGTAGAATCCAACCTCCGCGAACATTCCAGCCCGTAATTTGCCCTGAGCATTTGGAACCTCAAGCCGAACACGTCCGGTTCTGGTTGTCTCGTCTAATTGCGGATCAATGTATGAAACACGTCCGCTGACCGTGCCGATAGCAGGCGACGTGATCTCCGCAACGGAACCAACCCGAAGCCTCGCCATGTTCGCCTCTGGAACATTTGCGATGACATAAACAGTGCCGAGATTTGAAATAGAAAAGATCGGAACTGCCGCCTCGATACCTGCACCGGAATTGAATTTTCTTTCGGTGACGACACCGGAAAGTGGGGATCTTAAGGAAACGAGCGATGTATCGCTACGATGATCGTCGGGTTTGTTCGATTCGACAGGAACGCCGAGCGAGCGTAACTCGTCCTCTATATGTTTAAGATCAACCCTGGCGGTTTCAACCTCAGCCTGTGCTTCCTGCAATTCTTTGTTTAGAGCAATATTGGATTGAAAATCGTAATCCGCTTTGGCGGTTCTCTGCGCTGTCTCGGCTGTCATTAGATCTTTTCCCGCTCCTGCTCCGAGCTCGACCAGCCGCTTTGTCCTTTTCAAAGTAGCGTCGGCTTCGTCCAGTCGAGCTTTCGCCTGCAATACTGCGACGCGGTTCTCGGCCTTTTGTACACGTGAAAGGTTTCGTTGGGCCAGCTCATACTTCGTCTTAGCTTCGTGCATTTTGCCGTGCATTTGCGCGAGTTGCGGACTCGAGATAACGGCAAGCACGGCTCCCTTCTGCACATTGTCACCAACACCGTAGAAAACTTTTTCGATCCTGCCGCCAACCAGTGCCGTCGCCATTTCGGTTGTCTCGGGATTCAATTCGACCGCACCCGTAACCATCAATCTTGCTATTGCAGGTCGCTGGGTGACGGCTTCCGTAACGATTCCCGCAGAAGCGAGCATTTCCGGATCGAGTTTCACTTCTTTGCCCTTCTCGTCCTCAGAATGTCCCGACTCTTCCTTATGTTCCTCGGCGGCAGCTTTATCGCCGCTGGCGGAGTTTTTGTTAACGATCCACGCAACTCCAATGATCGCTATGAGCCCGACTACCGCCGCGGTTATTATCCACGCTACGACTGATCCTTTAGCCGCCGGGCTTTCAGGGTTACGATCTCCGCCATTCTCAAGGTTCGATTCGAGACGGTCTAGTTCCGCTTCGTCGCCGACATGATGCTCATTCTGCTCATTTATATTTAATTCCGACATAATATTTTAGTTCTCCAAGTTGGCTCCGATAGCGATGAAAAGCTCGGCCTGCGAGCGGTATCGTAAGGTGAGTGCTTCGGTTAGATCTCGATTTGCTTCGAGCAATTTTCGCTGCTCGGCAATGAGGTCGGTGATCTTTATTTGTCCTAGCTCATATACCTTTCGAATGGTTTCGACATTTTCTAAAGAACGCGGAATAACTGCCGTTTCAAGCGTTCGCAATGCCCGTTTTGCTGCCTCGATCCGTTGAAAAGCAGTAACAACCTCGTTCCGAATTATCGCGTCGGCAAATAAACGCCTCTCCTGTGCTTGGCGTATTGCTATTTCGGCCTCAGCTTTGGCCCCTTGTTTTTTGTCAAAGACCGGCAATCCGATTGACACGCCAAATGTAAGACTGCGATCCGTACTCTGCGGGAATGATCCAATTGGCAGATCGATACTCGACCGCCCTTGCGTATAACGCGTATACGCAGTGACATCGGGCTTACTCTGTGAACGAACGAGCCGAAACCCAGCACTCGCGAGTTGTTCTTCGAGCTCTGCAACTCGCAATTCGGGCCTTGACCTTTGTGCAACCGAGATGCCTGTTTCGATTGTTGTTGGCAGTTGTGGAATCTGAGCTGCGGAAATTTCCTCGATGAGTTTTAGGGGCTGGTCGTAAGCAATTCCGGCATAGAATTTCAGTTTGGTCAACGCCGTTTGGATGCTGCCGTCTGCAATCTCTCGTCGTGCCCGAAGCCGCTCGACCTCGGTTTGCAGGAGACTCAATTCAAGCGGTGCGGTTTCGCCCTCGTTAACCCGAGTCTGTACAAAGCGAACCGTTTGTGTGTCCAGTTCCAGAAGGTCGTCCAAAACCTGTAATTCTTTAAGAGAGGCAAGTGCTTCGGCATAGGTATTAAAAACCTGACCTGTGACCTCACGCTGTCGAGTTATAAGTTCCGCTTCGCGTAATGTGATCTCCGCTCGTGCGAGATCGATCCGCTTTTGCCTCTGCCCGTAAACATCAACCGGCAGAGAAAAACCAACACTCAACAGACGATCTCCGGGCGAACCTACGATTCTTCCGGTTGACTGCTCAACTTCGAGCGTCGGATTCGATCGCAACCCAGCCTGGGTAAGCCGAGCTCTGGCCTTTTCGATCTCAAGTTGGGCGATCTTGATATTTCCATTATTGGCGATGGCAAGCCGCACGATCTCGGCAAGGGACATGCCGTCCGCCTGACTGTAGTAGCGTTCGGCAAACGGGATAACCAATCGTCTTTCTGCCGGAGCGACGGCCGGTCTTGAAACGATGTTGGCTGAGCCGACACCGATTGCGTTTGCACTGGTAGTATCCTGCGAATACGCAGTAGCAGCCGTCGCAATGACGACATACATTAATTTTCTAAACATTTATAAACCTATCTCAAAAACAATCCGCTAGCCCGCTAGGCGCGAAGATTCGCACGCTAGCCAAAAAAGGCGCATGAATGGTGTTTTGAGTTAGGCTTTTGGCGGCTGCCAAATTGAGAAGGAGCGGGTAGATTCGTAAGGGGCTTTATAGTGAGAAAAATCAGAACTCGCGTGCTCAACGGTTTTGGGAGAGGTCACAGCCACCGAGTAGACAATCGTTTGAGCAGGGTTGCTTCCGCAACACGAGCAAACACAGAAAGGCGAACAATCATCATTCGAATCACTGTCGGTATCCTGCGAAAGCGGATCTAAGTGGGCGACCTTCTGAACCGGATGACCTTGGTTGTCTCGTGGCAATAGGCTGTCCTTACACGGCTGTACCGAAAGGAAAAGCAAATACGCTACAAAGATGTAAGTCACGATTCTCACGACTTGATGTTCTCAAATTTTTAACTAGTCTGTCTAGTTCATATAATCAATAGCCGCATGAATCTTAACCGCCCGCTATTCAGGGTGGGCTATTGACGTCGTTGTAATAGGCTAATCTCAACAACGCATAGTAGGAACTGCCGCACTCATTGCGCAATTGTCGTGGTTGGAAGGATTAGGGAAAATAGAGTTCCACTAGAGGTGTTTTGGGCAATTAGTTTCCCGCCGTGTTGGGACGCGATTTTATGGGCAACTGAAAGGCCAAGTCCTACCCCTTTATCCTTTGTCGTGTAGAACGGGTCGAAGATCTTTGAGAGATTTGATGGGTCAATGCCGGAACCCGAATCGGCGACCTCGACAACAAAATTATTGTCTAGCTGAAAAGTTGTAAACGAAAGGGTCTTGTCGGCACCGTTCGACTCGGACATGGCCTGCAGAGCATTGATTGCTAAATTTAGTAACACCTGCTTGATCTGCTCGGCATCGACAAGAATCAGCGGAAGATTCTTCTGGAGATCTCTAACCACTGCAACGGACTGTAATGCAGCCTGATTCTCGATCAAACCTGTGATTGAGTCCACAATCTCGTTAAGATCAGTCGGCGTCTTGGACGGTTCGGTCGGTCGTGCGAATCGAAGAAACTCGCCCACTAGCCGGTCTAACCGATCTATTTCACCTTTTGCCAGTCCCACAAACTCACGCCGAGGACTGTCAACAGTCAGTTCATCCTCCAATATTTCTATAGCCCCTTTGATAGACGCTAGTGGGTTTCGAACCTCGTGAACGATTCCCGCAGAAAGTTCTCCGAGCGAGGTTAGTTTCTCTGCCTGAAGTAGCTGTTGGAACGTTGTTTGCAGTTCATCGTACGCCTTTCGTTTCTCCTCAGCATTTCTTTCAGCCCGTTCTCTGGCCTTTCTTAAACGGTCGCCCAGAGCTCCCATTATTCCGCCAACGAGATTGAAGATCACGATTTCGGCATATTGGTTAATAGAGTAATCAAAATGTCCATGTTGCCAATGTAGATAAACATGTGGCGAGTAAATGATGGTTGTAAAAAGAGATGCCGCGAGCCCACCTCTGAGACCAAATATCAAAGCGGCAGCTATGATCGGTACGTAGTAGATCCGCTGATATATCTCGTGCCAAACGATCTGATCAGTAGGCGTAAGAAAGTGAAGGACGGTAATGAGGATGATCACCACGGCAATGACGATCCATACATACAGGCGGTTTCGAGAGGAGATGATATTGAAGGTCTGCGTATCCATTTAGTCGTCCGAAATGCTGGAACCCGACTCGTCTAAATCGTACTTCTGTATCCGATATATAAGGGCGCTTCGAGTAATACCTAAATATTTTGATGTTTGTGACTGATTTCCGTCATGCCTGAGAAGCGAGCTACGTATAATTTCCCGTTCTAGGGCTTCTAGATTTATCGGCTCGAAAGGCAGGTCAAACCACAACTCCCCTTTTGTTGAAAAAGGGTTTTTCACGCTTTCGGGGACGTCGTTGAGAGTTAGAGTATCGCCGTCGGAAAGTACCACCATTCTTTCGACCAGATTCTCAAGCTCGCGAACATTTCCCATCCAAGGGTAATCGAAAAATACCTTGAAAACGTCGCGCGCAATCTTTGGCGGCCTCATACCATGTTTCGAGGCGGATCGCGTGACAAAATGTTCGGTCAAGACCGGTAGATCCTCGCGGCGTTCACGCAGCGGCGGAATCGTGATCGGAACTACCGCGAGCCGGTAGTAAAGATCCTCGCGGAAAGCGTTTTCTTTTATAAGATCGGGCAGGTTTTCGTTGGTGGCAGCAATTATTCGAGCATCTATCTTTCGCGGGGTATTTTCGCCCAGGCGTGTCACTTCCTGCTCCTGTAGAACCCTCAAAAGCCTTGTTTGCGACTGGAGAGGCATCGCGCTTATCTCATCAAGGAATAAGGTGCCGCCGTTAGCTTCCTCAAATTTACCCTTCGATTCTCCAACCGCACCGGTGAAAGCTCCCTTTTTATATCCGAATAGCTCAGCTTCGATTAGTGTTTCCGGTATGGCGGCACAGTTGATGGCAATAAACCGATTACTTTTGCGCGTGCCGGAAAAGTGTATACCTTTCGCGATCAATTCCTTTCCGGTCCCCGACTCGCCTTCGATCAAAACCGTTACGCTTGTCTTTGACACCCGCTCAACCAGATCAAAAACTTGAAGCATCCTGTCAGATGTTCCGATAACGTTCTCGATCCGAAAGTCTTCGTGGATCTGACGTCTCAGCCGTCTATTTTCCGCTAAGGCTCGGCCGTATTTTAATGCTTTCTCGACTGTAAGCAGAATTTCCTGACGGTTAAAGGGCTTGGTAATAAAATCAAAAGCCCCACCGCGCATAGCTTCGACCGCTGTATCGACATCTCCGAACGCGGTAATAACAATGATGGGCACTTCGCTGTTGATCGCCGTCGCCTGCTGAACCAATTGCGACCCTGTTATTTTCGGCATTCGCCAATCGGTTATCACGCAGTCAAAGTCTTCTGCGGAATACGACTTCAACGCTTCCCTGCCGTCACTCTCGCTTACGACAGAATGCCCGGCCTCCGAAAGCTGGAATTCAAGGACACGGCGCAGCGAATCATCATCATCGACTAGCAAAATTTTGGCGTTCGCTTCTTTCATTTTTTGATCATTTCATCTCAAAAGTAAGCGTTGTCCATTTTGATTCGTAGTTTAGGTTTGGATCGTCGAGTTTGCTCATGTTGATAAACTTGACATACCACTTCCCTGAACCGTCCAGTTTCAACTTCACAATGCCCTTCGCGTCGCTTCTGAGTTCTGGTGACGTTTTGATTTTACCGCTTTCCTCGCGACCAGCGAGAACGACTTGGTCAGCGAGCGGCTTCCCGTCCTTCAAGCACAGGACCTCCATCGTGTCACCCTTTTTAAGCTTGTAAGGATTCTGCTGAGGGACGAGTTCGACGGGATAGCCAAGAATAGCTTTGTAATCATCAGTCTGAGCTTTGCCAACCTGCAAAATCGCCTTGACATGCTTTGCGTAACGCTCTTTTGCATCCTTTTCGAGTTCTCCCGTCTTGCGGCGTTCTTCCAGAGTGTCGGGTAGACCGTCTTCACGGAGATACTCGTTGAATTCTGCCGCTTTTAGAGCGATTTCGCGGGACTTAGTTGAAAGCCCGACGACATAGGTTCCCGCCGCTCCGGTTGTCAGGTTCAGAAACGCGGTCGTCTCGTCTTTGGTAATGTCGGCTTCCTTCGGATGCACACGATTTCCACCTGAAACGACGCTCACGTCGTTTAGCCGGGCGAACGTAACCGCTCCCTCGCTTGCTAGAAACGTTCCGTTCATCACCTTGACGGTAAAGTTCGAGTTAGGCTTCAGGAAATAGCTATCTGTTTTAAGAAACAGATCGTGTGCAAAGATCGACGCGACCAGCGACAGCGATAAAATAGATGCAAAGATTGTTTGTTTTTTCATTTTGATTTCCTCTCTACTTGATTTCAAAAGTCAGGGTCGCCCATTTGGATTCGTAATTTAGTTTCGGATCGTCGATCTTTACCATGTTTATAAACTTGGCGTACCACTTGCCGGAGCCGGATAATTTGACTTTGAGCATGCCGTCCTTGTCGGTACGGGCACTGGTTTCGCCCAGCATTCTGCCCGCTATCTCATAACCGGTTGTAACGATCTGGCCGGCGAGCGGTTTGCCGTCCTTGAGACACAAAATATCCAGCGCACTTCCTTTCTTTAGCATATAAGGATTTTGCTGAGGCACCATTTCGACGGCATACCCAAGAATGGTCTTGAAACTATCGGTTGTTTTATCGCCCACCTGGAAGATCGTTTTGACATATTTCGAATAACGGTAACGTGCGTCCTTACCGAGCTCTCCGTCACGTGTTCGGTTTTCCAAAATATCGGGAATGCCTTCGGCGGGCAGGTACTCATTGAATTCTTTTGCCGCAAGAGCGTTCTCACGCCAACTGGTAGAGACACCCACTACCTGAGTCCCGGCCTCAGTCGGCACAAGATTTAGGAAGGCAGTTGTTTCATTTTTAGTAAAATCGGTCTCCACCGGATTCGAACGCTTGCCCGAAGGTGCAATGACGCTCACATCGGTCAAACGCGCAAATGTAACCGCGCCTTCGCTTTTCTGAAACGTTCCGTTCATAACGCTGATCGTGATTTTCTCGTTAACCTTTACAAAATAGCTGGTAGGTTTTAAGAAAAGGTCATGAGCAAAAACGGAGAGGGCCGTCAAAACCACGGCCATGGCAAAAAAGGTGATCTTTGTTTTCATTTATCCTCCAGGATGACTTGCCTATTGCATTTGTGCAATCTGATTGTCCCGAACAAGCTGTTGAAATGAGCCGTTTCTTCTATCGAAGCAAACCCGGCCTCTGCCATCAACTGCGGCAATAGACCATCGAAACTATCTGCGGTCGTTTCAAAACCGTCCAGAAGCTGGATCAAATACGACGACCCGCGCATTAGCCAACCAGAGGGGAGTCCCCAGTCCGCGACGTGAAACTCGCCATTTGGCTTGAGCACACGTCTTACTTCGCTTAGTGTTTTCGCCTTATTTTCCCGCGTTAAGTGATGAAAGAAAAGGCTGGAAGTAACCCGGCTGAACGATTCGTCCTTGTATGGCAACTCAAACGAAATGCCCTCGTCGAACTGAATCTCAAGACGGGCCTTACGCACCTTCGTTTTTGCGATTTCCAAGATCTTTGCATCACCATCAATTCCGACAACCTGGGCCTGCGGTTGTTTTTCTTTCAGCAAAATAGAAAGCGTCGCAGTGCCGCAAGCGAGATCGAGGACGCGATGTTCAGCTTCAATCCCGGTTTGTTCTACTAAAGCCCTTTTGAAAATCTCCTCACGCGTGGTCAAACGGACAACCGGGTCGTAGAAAGGTGTAAGCCAATCAAAACTTAGAGCCGGAATGTAATTTTCTGGTTTCAATATTTTGCTCACGGACCTTCTTAGAATTCGTAACCAACTATTTCAAATGACGCCTGTCGGTAAAATCACATAAACAAAAGGCAGAAAAAGTAAAAGCGTTCGGATGACACCGCCAAGAGAGAGGCGATTGACGGCTCTCAACATAAACAGCAAGAGAAATGGCAGTACGCTGAGCGGTAAAACCAGGTCAACCGTCAAGTTTCTAAAAGCTTAGTTCTGACGCCCTTCCTCTCCGTAACCCGCGAGGCTCTGATATATCTCTTCTTCTGAAAAGGATGGCCTAACTTCTAGCAATACACCTCCTCCGCTGGCCCTCACAAAATTCGGCACGCTTCCTGGAAAGTCCATAAAGTGGACAGCGAAAACGACCAGAACAGCCGCGAGGAGAGCCAAAACAAAGACATTTCGATTCATCATAGACGGGTCCTGTTAAGAACCAATTTCAAAGTTTTAGATTTCTCAATCGGAGCGCGTTGACTATTACGGACACAGAACTGAGGGTCATTGCCGCGCTGGCGATCATTGGGCTTAGTAGCAAACCGAAAACCGGATACAGAACACCCGCCGCGATCGGAACACCGACGAGGTTGTAAATGAATGCGAAGAACAAGTTCTGCCGGATGTTCTTCATTGTCGCTTCGCTCAGTTTTTTCGCCCGCAGAATTCCCCGCAGATCACCTTTTAAGAGCGTAATATCAGCGCTTTCCATTGCCACGTCGGTTCCGGTCCCCATCGCGATCCCGACTTGGGCTTGCGCAAGTGCCGGTGCATCATTCACGCCGTCGCCGGCCATAGCGACGATTTTCCCGCTCGCCTGCAGCTCTTTGATCTTTTCCGCCTTTTGTTCGGGCAACACGTCAGCGAAGACCTTGTCGATCCCGAGCTTTTTTGCTACGGCGTCGGCCGTAATAGCATTGTCACCGGTCATCATGACGACTTCGATCTTTTGCCAATGCAATTCACTGATCGCATCCTTCGCAGACTCTTTAATTGTGTCTGCAACGCCGACCAGGCCCGCGGCTTTCCCGTCAACGGCTACAAGCATTACTGTTTGCCCTTCGCCTCGAAGCTCATCGGCTTTTCCATCCGCCGGGAAATCAATATTGTTTTCTGTCATCAGCTTCGCATTACCGAGTAACACCTTTTTTCCGTCGATCGATCCCGTTATCCCTTTACCTGTGATGGATTCAAAATCTTCCACCTTAGCAAGCTCGATAGCTTTCTCTTCGGCGCCTTTGATAATCGCTTCCGCAAGCGGATGCTCGCTCGATCTCTCAAGACTGGCTGCTAACCGCAAGATCTCGATTTCGCCAGATCCATTCAACGCGACAACCTTTTGAAGCCGAGGTTTGCCCTCGGTCAAAGTGCCGGTCTTATCAACGACAATCGAATTCACCTTCTCCAGAATTTCCAATGCTTCGGCCTTCTTAACTAACACGCCATGCCGAGCACCATGTCCGGTCCCAACCATGATCGACATCGGAGTTGCCAAGCCCAGGGCACACGGGCAGGCAATAATTAAAACCGAAACCGCCGCTACCATTGCGTAAGCAAAACTGCCGAAGATCAGCCAGACGGCGAACGCGACAATCGCAACGACAATCACCGCCGGGACAAAATATGCCGACACGACGTCCACCAGACGCTGGATCGGAGCCCGTGAACGCTGAGCCTCGCCAACCATTCGAACGATTTGTGCGAGCAGCGTGTCGCTGCCGACCTTTTCCGCTTTCATTACAAAGCCGCGTCGGCCATTGATTGTTCCGCCGATAACTTTATCGCCGACTGTCTTTTCGACCGGGATCGATTCACCCGTCACCATCGACTCATCAACCGAAGTATCGCCTTCCAAGATTGAGCCATCGGTCGGAATCTTCTCGTTTGCTTTAACCCTCAAACTAGCGTCGATCTGCACATCCTTAAGTGCGATCTCGGCTTCAGTTCCGTCGTCAAAAACCACGATAGCAGTTTCAGGTGCGAGTCCGAGGAGTTCCTTGATCGCGCTCGAGGTTTGGCTCCTTGCCCTCAATTCCAGCACCTGTCCGAGCAGAACAAGCGTCGTGATAACGGCCGCCGCTTCGAAGTATGCGGAGATCAATCCGGTGTGCTCATTTCTCATCGATGCCGGGAACAAATCGGGGAGGAACAGAGCAAAAAGACTGAAAAGATATGCGGCCCCCGTGCCGATGGCGATCAGCGTGAACATGTTCGGGCTGACATTCTTGACGGAAGCCCAAGCACGCTGGAAGAAAGGAAATCCGCCCCAGAGAATAACGGGTGTTGCTAAAGCAAATTGGATCCATAGTGCGATCTTCGGTGAGACGTATTCGTGATAATTCGGCAGCATCTCACCCATCGCCAAAGCAAAAACGGGGAGTGTAAGAACGGCCGAGATCCAAAACCTCCGCTTCATATCGACATATTCCGGATCGGGCCCATCGTCGAGGGTCATCACCTTCGGTTCAAGAGCCATCCCGCATTTAGGACAGCTTCCAGGGCCGATCTGCACGATTTCTGGGTGCATCGGGCATGTATATTCAACGCCGAGGCTCTCGGCCTCTAGTATTTTTTCTTTTTTCTCGTGGAGAAAGCTCGCCGGATTCTGTTTGAACTTATTCATACAGCCCGTCGAGCAGAAATAATAGGCTTCGCCTTCAAAATCGTATTTTCCCGCTGACGTTTCGGGCGCGACCGTCATGCCGCACACCGGGTCAACAAAATCCCCGCCCGCTGTCGCCTTCATGTCGCCGTGCGGGACGGTTTCTTTTTGTTCGCGTCCGATCTCGACATGACCGCTCGCGGGTACGCCTTGTGTTTGGGCAATAAATTTCTGCAAGCAGCCCTTAGAGCAAAAATAGTAAGTCTTGTCCTCATGATTAAAAGTTCCTGCTGCCGCGATTGGATCGACCGTCATTCCACATATCGGATCAATAAATTCGTCTGCCGTAGCGATCTGTTTCTCAGTTCCTGTCATAGCCCCTCCTGGTGGGAAAAAAACCTTTTCACACTTGCTCAATTACCGCTGCAACAGCTTGCTGGGCTACTGATCGGAGATAAGAATTTCTGTAGACAGCCAGTCGAACAGAAATAATGGGTTTCTCCGTCCTGGTTATAGGTGCCAACGGCGGTTACCGGTGTGACTTGCATTCCGCAAACTGGGTCGATGAATGTATCAGCCGTGGTTGTTTTGTTTTCCAACATATTTTTATCACTCCTGTCATTAAAAAGTAACGACAGAATATATTCTACAACCTGTCAGCAGGGGTCAGGTCAAGCTCTTTTTTTCTGCCTCGCTTACCGACTCGATCAAATGGCAAACTGAATCGCCCGTCGGCATTGAATTCCTCATTTTTGACCAGTCCTGAAGGGCTTTCTCCATTTTCCGTTGGAGTTTCTGCATCTCTCTTATTTTTCGTTGATTCTCCGCAATGCGTCGGACAATAATTTCCCGAACCATCGGACACGGCGTATTCCCTTCTTTCGCCTCTTTCAAAATATCCGCGATCTCGGCGAGCGAAAATCCCAGATTGCCGGCCGCTTTGATAAAACGCACACGCACGGCATCCGATGTCTGATAGACCTTGTAGTTGTTTTGCGTATTGCGGGCGGGTTTTAGTAGACCTATGCGCGTATAGTGCCTAACCGTGTAAAGCGATACATCCGCTTGGTTTGCCAGAACTGTTGCAGTCATCATTAGCTTGATCGACTCCTCATTATTTACGTTCCAACTCGTCGAGTTTATTCTTCATCCAGTCGATTTCCTTTTGTTGGTCGATCGTTATCGATTTGCACAGATCCTTGACCTCCTGGTCTCGAAGATTCGGGTTATCACACATGAGGATCGCTCCGGCGTGGTGCGGTATCATCGATTTGAGAAATTGCTTATCTCCAACTACCGTTTGATATCTGATAAAGGCCGTAAACAGAATTAGCAGCAGGACGCTCACACCAGCGATGATAAGATTGGCCTTTTTGTTGTTGTACATGGACCACATTACAAAGATCTCGATCACAATCATCGGAGCTGTCATGAGCCCGGCCATGTAAAGCTGGTTTATGTTTGGATATACGTTGGCGAATGAATCGACCATCATATACATGAACACAAACATTGAGATAAACGACAGAACCGCCATTATCGCTAGGTTCACGTACATGCTTTTCATGTTTCTCATGCTTTCTGTATGATTCATGTCTTTCATATTTCTCAATCCTCCTATTCCAAATTCATACGGTTATTAACTCAAGACGAAATGTGGAGTATTTCGAGTTCCATTACCACGTGGCCGAAAAAGATGACGTCGGGCACAATAGGCACCACCCGACGCCTTTTTGCTCATTGACCGTATAAACTTCTGGACTCCCTTCTAACATGTCCTTATACAGTGTCGAGCAAAAATTGCATTACGCTTTAGGAGTCGGAGACGCAGCAGGAGCCGGGGCACGGCGAGGAGCACTTGAGTGCCAGTGAACGATCCGCCATTTGCCTTCGCGTTTTTCTAAGACTGCCGTACCAAGGCCGCCGCTTTCTACTTTTCTCGTTCCCATCTCAGCGGCGAGACTGTATTTGAATGTCGCCCACGCGGTCTTGCCATCGACCTTTACTTTCATATCGGAAAAGGAGTATTTCGTATTTTTGAATTCCTTTAGTTCCGGTGCAAGATGCGTGTTTCGGTAATCGGTCCAGCCGTAATTGGCGTGTCCGCTTTCGAAGACGGTGACATCGTCGCTGTTCGCCCAGATCTTATCGAGTGCGGCGAGATCGCCTTGTTCGATGGCAAGCGCCTCGCGTGTCATGACGTCCGTCACGGCCTTTACTTCGTCGGTTTGTGCCGAAACAGTCTCGTTGAGGCTAAAGGCGATAGCTCCCGCACCAATCACGACGGCCAAAGCGGCCATCAACAATCTATTAAAATCTTTTCTCGTCATAATTTCTTCTCCTCGTTCTAGGTCTAACAGAAATCCAATGTTTCGCTATGACCATTAACCGTCAAGATACATTCCGATACCGAACAGCTATAAAACAATGGCGTCGTAGAATAAATGCTGCTGACTCAAGCCGAGCAGCGGACCTCCGGTCAATTCACCATGCTCCCAACAGAGCGAGAAACGCCAGCAAGAAAGGCCTCTGGCCAAGTAATAGGTAAAAGGTGTTAGTCTGATACATCCATTTTTCCTTTTAATTAAGATCCGGCGTACGCGACCCGAACGGCGGAAGATCGGTGCTCTCGCCGAAGTCTTTGTCGCTTAAGCCTTCGCGTTCCGCGATGACTCGCTCAGCGCTAGGCCGCCCGAATTTATAAAAGATTGCCGGCGTAACAATTTGGTCGAGCAGAGTCGAGGTCAGGATGCCGCCTAAAACGACAACCGCGAGTGGATGAAGGATCTCTTTGCCCGGGGCGTCGGCGGCAAGGATGAAGGGTATTAACGAGAGCCCCGCGGTCAGGGCAGTCATCAAGACGGGAACGAGCCTTTCCAATGAACCGCGAACAATCATGTGTTCGGTAAAATCCTCGCCCTCCTCTTTCATCAAGTGCAGATAATGCGAGATCATCATGATTCCGTTCCGCGAGGTGATCCCAACCAGCGATACGAATCCGACCATTGTCGCGATCGAAAACACGCCTCCCGAGAGGTGCAAGGCCCAGACGGCTCCGATCAACGCTAGGGGGATGTTTATCATCACCTGAAGGGCTACCCGCCAGTCGCCAAAGGCTTTTATCAGGAGAAAAAAGATCGCTACCAGCGAGAAGATCGAAAGCAGCGATAAAGTTCTGTTAGCCTCCTGCGATGCCTGAAACTGCCCTCCATATTCGAGGAAGTAGCCGATCGGCAGTTGAACTTGTGTTGCGACACGGCTTTGAATGTCACTGACCACGGAGCCAAGATCGCGTCCGGCTACGTTTGCTCCAATTACAATTCGGCGTTTTGTGTCCTCTCGTAATATCTGGTTCGGTCCCGGAAAATTCTCAACGGCGGCAACGGCTGAAATAGGAATTTGGGTTCCCTGCGGTGTATCAATGGTGACATTTTGGAGCGCATCCAGACTGTTGCGAGACGCTTCATCAAAACGTACCACTACGTCATAACGCCGGGATCCATCAATGGCTTGCGAGACGGTTCGCCCGTTCAATGCCGTTTCCAATGTCTGCGTAACCTCGCCTGGCTGAAGCCCATATTGCGCCGCCTTGACGCGGTCAACATTAAATCGCACCTGCGGGATCAGCACCTGTCGTTCAACTGAAACGTCCGTTGCCCCTTCGACGGTTTGGATCGTATTGCGAATCTCCTCAGCCTTTGAACGCAGTGTAGCCAAATCGTCGCCGAACAACTTGACCGCGATCTGTGCCCTAACACCGGACTGCAAATGATCTAACCGATGAGAGATGGGTTGTCCTACGTTAGAGGTAACTCCGGGAACGACCGCGAGTTTATCTCGGATCGCCGAAAGGATCTCCTCACGCGAACGGTCCGATTTCTTTAGATCAACATCGATCTCGGTGTAGTGAACACCCTCGGCATGTTCGTCGAGCTCGGCTCTTCCCGTCCTACGTCCGGTCGAGATAACTTCGGGCACCTCTAAAAGTAGTTTCTCGGAAATTTGGCCGATGCGATTGGATTCAGCCAGAGAAGTACCGGGCTGGGCCTGAACATTGACGGTAAGCGTTCCTTCGTTGAACTCCGGCAAGAATGATGTGCCAACAAACGGGAGCGTCGCCATGGTCAAGATGAACACCAGCGCCACCCCAACGATGACTTTGTAAGGATGACGGAGCGTCCAATGTAGAAGCCGGGTGTCGTATTTCTTTAACCAGCGAACTAGGATGCTGTCCTGATGTTCCGCAGCGGACGAAGATCGAAACCATCGCTGTATCCTCGAGAAAATAGAGGCACCATTCCCATCTTCGTGATCGATCTCAACCGGACCATCGACCATCTTTGTCTCCTTTCGCCTAAATGTTTGCGGCAACAGATACGACGCTAAGACGGGCGTTAAGGTCAAACTTACGAACAGAGATGCCACGAGTGCAGTAATGTACGCGAGGCCCAAGGGAGCAAGCAATCTGCCTTCGACTCCCGATAAGGCGAACAGCGGAATAAACACGAGGGCGACGATCACCGTGGCATAAATGATGGACGATCGCACCTCGAGCGAGGCGTGATAAATCACTTCAATGGAAGGACGCGGATTTTCAAGGTTCCGGTTTTCGCCGAGTCGACGGAAGATATTCTCAATGTCCACGATCGCATCGTCAACCAACTCGCCGATCGCGACTGCCAAGCCGCCAAGGGTCATGGTATTAACACTGATCCCGAAAGCGTAGAGAATAAGAAAGGTTACGATGAAAGAAAGCGGAATCGCCGTGAGTGTAATGAAGGTGGTGCGAAAATTGAGCAAAAACAGAAACAGTACAATTGCGACAAGGATCGCACCGTCACGCAATCCTTCGGTAACGTTGCCGATAGAGGCGTTGATAAAATTGGCCTGGCGAAAGAGATTAGGGTTTATCTCAACGTCGGGGGGCAGCGTTTTCTGCAATTCCTTAACCGCTTCGTCGACCTGTTCTGTCAGATCTTGGGTGCTCGCCCCGGGCTGCTTTTGAACGGAAACAATGACGGCGGGCTTTCCGTTCGTTCCGGCCTCGCCCCGCTTTATCTTCGCACCAAACTGCACTTCGGCGACATCACCGAGCCGAATCGGGTTGTTATTGCGGTACGCGACGACAGTTTGTTTTAGCTCGTCGATCGAATAGAACCTGCCGAGGTTCCGAACAAGATACTCCTGCGATTGGGCATCTACAAAGCCACCGGTAGAGTTGATATTCGATTTCTCGAGCGCGACCGACACATCCTCAATGGTGATGGCAAACTGCCTCAGCTTTTCAGGTGAAACAAGCGCCTGATACTGTTTCACGCCTCCGCCGATGGGAATAACCTGAGAAACCCCAGTGATAGTCAATAGCCGAGGACGGATGGTCCAGTCTGCCAAGGTTCGCAGTTCCAAAGGGTCGGTCGTTCCATCCTTGCTCGACACCGCGATCAGCATGATCTCCCCCATTATTGAAGAGATGGGAGCGAGAAACGGGGAGACGCCTTGGGGCAATTGTTCGCGGGCCTCAGTTATCTTTTCCGAAACCAACTGCCGGTTTCGGTAAATATCCGTTCCCCATTCGAATTCTATGTAGACGATTGACAATCCGACGCCACTTACCGAACGAACTCGTGACACGCCCGGAACACCGTTCATCACGGTCTCAATCGGATAGGATACTTGTGTCTCGACCTCTTCGGGTGCCAACCCGTTAGCTTCGGTTAGAACCGTAATAGTAGGTTTATTAAGGTCGGGAAAGACATCGACCGGTAGATTGAACGCCACGTAACTGCCCCAGACAAGCAAAAGGGCAGCGATCGCGACAACGATCAACCGGTTCTGAAGAGACCATTTAATAGTTCCATTGAGCATTTGAATCAGATACGACCGGAACTATTTACTCCACTTTGCCTTCCACGCGCTCATCATTTTTATCTCGGCATCCTGAGCCTTAATAATTTGACCAGCGAGCGTTTTGATTTCGGCTTTTTCGCTCTTCTGCAACGCTTCTTTAGCCATCGTAACGGCCCCAACGTGATGAGGAGTCATCATGTCGATAAACGCAAGGTCAAATTCTTTGTCTTTCGAATTTGTAAGCTTTGCCATATCCATCTTCATGGAATCCATCATTCCCGGCATATCCACGTTCATGGCCGCCGGCTTGCCAGCGAACCACTTCTCGCGCCAGTCTTTCATTTGGCTGATCTCTTTTTCCTGATCTGCGATGATCTGCGCAGCGAACTTCTTGATGTCGGGATTTTGTGTTTTCCCTTCGACCATCTTCGCCATGTCCACAGCTCCCTTGTGATGGGCCGTCATCGTATCGATAAACTGCAGATCGTACGGCTGACTCGCGGCGTTCGGCGAACTTTTCATTGCCGAATGGTCCATCGACATGTTCGAGTTCATCGGCATCGAATTGTGATCCATGCCGTTCATGTTCATTGATGAATTTGAATTCTTCATCATCGAATTGTGATTCATGGAACTCGAGTTAGTGCCCGCCTGACCGCACGCGACCAAGCCTACGGCTGCCAGCCCCAATGTGGCCGTTAACAATAGTATTTTCATTTTATTCCCCCTTTTGTCGTGAGATGTCTCACCCCTCGCTAACGACGATGCTTCCCTTATACATCCCCATTCCGCAGGCAAATGATATCTGTCCCGATTCGGTAGGCGTTATGCTGACGACAACGTCCTTGCCCACTGGCAGAGTTTTGCTAATCCCAAGCTTTGTAAATACGACTTTGCTGCCGCAGTTCTTGTCGTTCGCTCGGTTAAACACGAGGTTGAGCTTATGACCCGCTTCGATGTCGATCGACGAAGGCGAAAAACCGTTCTTATCCACCTTTACCTTCACGGTTCGCGTGTGGGCCTCAACAGCGGCGGTCATTACGCCGAAGGCTCCTCCAGCTATAACTATCACTGCTACTAATGTCAGAAATATTTTGAATTTGGTCATTTCTCGTTCTCCTTTTAAATCACTTCTCAAAATTCTAGTTTTCGGTCACGATGACTTTGCCGCTGAGCATGTCCATTCCGCAGACAAAGGCGATCTCGCCGACCTCGGTTGGCGTGAATTCGACCAGGACCGTTTGGCCAACCGGCAGTTTCTTTCGGATCTTTTGCTTTGTAAAGACGACTTCGCCTCCGCAGTTTTCCGAGTCAGCTCGATAAAACGCCAGTTTCACCGGCTGGCCTTTAACAACCGGAATCGAAGACGGCTCGTAGCCTTTCGATGAAACGGTGATTTTCGTTGCTCCAGCAGGAACATTCGCGGCCTCCACCTGTTTTGCAGAACCTGCCGGAACATTTACGACAAACGGAACGCTGATGACCTTCCCGCCGCGTTGAAACTGCGCCCAAAGCTTGTAAAGCCCGGGCCGTGGGAAAGCCGTGTGGGCCGAAACTTCGTAAGCACTTGGCTGGTTAGCCTTTTTCGAATCTGCCCCGTGCGAATGGCCGTCGGCGTTATGATCTTTTTCCTTCGTATCGCCGTCCATCTTCATCCCGTCCATCGTTTCACCCTTTGCCATCGGGTGAGCATGGACAAAGTCAACGAGGTCTTCGCTAATAATGACGAAGTGCGCCAATTCGCCCAAGTAATTTTGCAGATCGGTCGTGGGCTTTCCGGTTTTTGCATCAAAGACGGCGAAATCAAGCGTCAGTTCCTGGCCCGCCTCGATCTTCGCACTCGGCTTCATCGTCACTTTCACGCCATCGACAGATTTTTCAAGCTTCGTGTCCGCAACGAGAGCGACTTTCGCCCTTTCAGTTCCCGAGACCTTCACATCAACGCGTTCGACCACTTGCTTCGCATTAGGCGGCGTGAAGTCAGCGTAGAACTTATAATCGCCGCCGTTCGGAAACGTATGCTGCACTCGATAAGATCCGTCGGCCGACGGCTCGGGATGAACGTGGTAGAACTCGGAGAGGTCCTTCGAGACGATCAGCAAGTGCATCGGCTTTTCGTGAACGACCTGCAGATCCTTCACCACCGCATTCTTACTGTCCTTAACAGTAAAAACCAGCGTCGCCGGAGCACCTGCCTGAATCTGGCCCGGCTCCGTTTTGAAATCGACCTTGAAGGCTGAATCCGAAGCTGCTGCGTTCGCGGAGTTTGTTTCGCTAGCAACCGTATTCGTAGCATTTACGTTGTCAACGCCCTGCGAATTTGTCCCGCTAGTACATGCCGTAAAAAAGACGGCAATAGTTGAAATTATTAAAACGGTTCCCAAAATAAATATTTTTCTCATATTCCTTTTCCTTAATCACTTGGTGGCCAAGTAGTAAATCCAGAAAGAATCTTTGTCCGCAATCACCTGATCGCCCTTCATGTTGTATGCCTTAACATCTGACATGCCGATATCCTCAAGCTGCTTGATCTGCCGGCCGATGCCAATGTAATAAACGAGCAGCGAAAAACGATGGTCTTGATCATTAACGATCGCGTATTCGTCATTGAAGACCTCGTGTTTTCTCATCTGCAGATGACGCGGCAGAAAGAAAATGTATGACAGTAGATTCTTTGCGAACGATAAACTAAATTTAGGTTCAGTAAGCCAATACGGTTTTCTAAAGTGTCGGTAATCACGGTTATGGCTCGAAAACATTATTATCCCGCCTTTCTTGAGTACGCGATTAATTTCATTCAAGATTTTGAGTCTGTCTTCGTGCAAAACGGCATCAATACCGTTGTAAGAAAATAGTGCAAAATCGAAGCTCTCATCCTCGAACTCTTTCAAATCCCTCGCATCACCCGCTATGAAATTACAGATCTGATATTTTTTCTTAACCCGTTCAATGAATTCCGGCACGTAATCAAGGCCCGTATACTCCGCAGCCCGCGGTAACAAATATTGGGTTGTTCTGCCGCCTCCTACTCCTATATCCAAAATTTCCGCACCTTCAAGTTTCGATGACAGTTGTTCAAAAAGAACCTTTTCCGCAGGGAAGAGTTCGCTTAATCCGTCATAATAATCGAGCACTTTGGCATTCGCGTAAGTCTTTCGATTTATTAAATCTAGTTGCGATTGTCCTCTCATTTCATTTGACATCCTGCGAAGTAGTTAGTCGGCGTTCAGTAAAACCGTACCAACTGTCCGCCCCTAACGGTCTTTTAACTACTCACCCGCCTGCGTAGTGCGAAGCTGATACACCCCTTCAATGACAACGCGATCACCTTCTTTTAGTCCTGATACAATCTCGTAGAAATCCGCACCTTCCGCTCCGAGTGCAACCTGACGCTTCTCGAAGGTCTCACCGCCGTCGAAGATAAACACAAAGGTCTCTGCCTGTTCACGAACGACCGCTGACTTCGGCACGGCCAGAACTTGCCTATTGCCGCTGGTGTCGATGGTGATCTCGATAAAATTGCCATCCTTGAGCCGATTGAAGGGATTCTTGACCTCATATATCACAGGCACGGTCCGCGTCTGATCATTTACGGTCTGACCGATCGAGACAAGGCGTCCGTCACCATCAGCGGTACCAATTGTGTAGACCTCGCCGGGCAGAGCCGAAGAGGTAAAACTTGCCCGTGTGGATTCGCGGACCGTGGCCAGATCTTTCTCAAAAACCTGAGCTTCTAAAAGGACGGTGGACAAATTGACGATGTTAAGTAATTCGGCCCCGCTTGCAACCTGCTGGCCGCTCGTGGCCTTGATCTGATCGATTATTCCCGTTATTGGCGATATTAACGGGAAATTGCGCGACGGCTGTCTGACTGTAGGAGAGCGGAAAATGGCCTGCCCGGCCTGTGCCGATTTGATCTGGTCGCCCAATAAAACAACCTGTTTATCGGCTGATGCTACCTCATCTTCGATAACCTTTACGGCTGTTTGAGCTTCTTCGACACGTTTTCGAGGCACTGCACCAACCTCAAGAAGATTCTGCGACCTTCGAAGCTCGCGTTGCGCCTGTGCGAGTCGCGTCCTCGCCTGCTGGGCGGCAGCTCTGCTTTGGGCCTGCTGCGACTGAAGAGCGAGTGCAGTATTTCGCAATTCGAGCTTTCGAGCTTCAACTTCCCGCTGCTGTGCCTCGACATCCAGTCTTTGCGTCTCAAGCTCTGTCTGTCCCGATACGTCCAGAACCTGCTCAACGTATCCGATCTGTTCACCGCTACCGACAGCAGAACCTAAAGATACCGCCTGAGTAAGTACGATCCTTCCCGGCACCTGTGCTGTTACGACTCCTTTGGCGTCCGGTCGGGCCCTGACCACTCCAGTGGTTTTCAAACCGCTCGTAATTTGCCTCGTGTCGATCAACTGAGTCTTTATCCCAAACAAAAGCTGCGATTCTTTCGGCACGGTGATCGTCGTTCCTTTCGGCAACCCGTTAACTGCTGCCGTTGAAAAGGCGTCTGGCGGAATCGAAGCCGTTTCGCGGGTCTGAGAAGGCGGAAGAAGATATGCCAGAGCGACTGCCCCCAGAAGAAACACCGTAAGAACAACCGCACCTGCCGGAGCAAGTCGCCGAAAAGACGTATCCCCTCGTCTTTTCAAGGCATAAAAGACAACGGCAAAAGAGATCCCCGAAAGCACAAGCAGTATCAGAAGACCGACCCAAAAAGACGTGCGGATCGGTGCTCGTGAAACTGTGACCGGGAAATCAGCCGAAAACGTCCTTTTGTCTTCGGTGTTTACCGAAACAACCAACTTGTAATCGCCCGAGCTATCGAACTGGTAGGAACCACGATACAAACCGCCCAGTTCTTCCGTCGCCGCGATATTCCCGGCAACTACCGCACCGTCAGGCCTTGTAATGCTAAACATAACGGCGGCCTTTTCGACCGGCAACGGCCCCGAACCGAACCCACCCTGAACCGTTTCGCTCAATGAGACAAGAACATGTCCCGTTTCACCGGAGCGCGGATCGCCTGGGAGGCGTTTCATAATGACAGTCAGCTCTCCGCTGTCATTTTTCACATTCCGTTCTGAGGTAATCGTCGAGATTGCGCCTGACGGCGTTCCTGCCGGAGCTTGTCCGTTAGCAGCGAAGGCCGTCACGAGACTTAGAGCAAATACCCAGGCTGAGGCAAAGAACGATATCTGAAATCGCCTCCCTGTTGGGCAAACTGAACGAGCCCTGAGCATTAAGTTTTTGATGGACTTGAACATTAATGTGTGTGTGCCTTGCCGTACAGAGCCTGCATCGACAAAACATCGATCCTCACGGCGTCGGTTATTGCTTTTGCCACATCATCCTTGGCACCGTTTGCCTTGATGTCTGCCCCTAGCAGCAGGTCGTCATCATGGCCCTTCCCTGCAAACTGGCTGAGAAAACCGGCCGGCACGCCTTCCGCCTTAATCTCTTTAATTGACGGCGACCCTTCCTTGTTCTCATATATGACTATGATCTCCTTGCCCGCCGCCTTGACGATCGTGACGGATCCGATCTGCGTTTTTGTACCATTCGCAGTGGAAAATCCCGGATAGGAGTGATGATCTTTCTCGGAAACTTTCCCGCCCGTGTCTTTTTCAATAGAAGCTATCTGAGCATCGGTCAGCTCTTTGTGCATGGCCGTAAATGTTTGTGCGCCGGGAAGTGCCGCCTTGACCGAGGCCGGAATCTCATCGGCTTTCGGGGGTGCGGCAGCGTTATTTGCAGCGGTCGAGTTCGCGGGCGCTTTATTCGCGGTTGCTGTGTTAGCGGCGGGGGTTGGTGTTCCGCCGGAACACGCTAGTGAAAACAGGCTCGCGGTAATCACAGTTACAAATATGAGTATTTTCATTTTTTCTCCTCTTCTATTCTTGGTTTGGTCGATTTTAGTAATCCAATACGTTCGGTTTTATCCTCGTTGATCGACTTCAAAAATTCTTCCCTGTTAAACTGTCTCGGCACTATCCTGGTATCGGGGAGGACCGATGTCGATCCCGGCATGAAGGCGGATGGCGGCAGGGCCGCACCGACTGCTGCCTCGAGTGCTGTTAAGGTCGTGTAGTATTCTTCCAAAACCCGGTTGTAATTCGTAACGTTCTCGTTCAAACGACGCTGTTCGTTAACGACCTCAAACACCGAAAACTCGCCCGCGTTGTAGGCTGCTCGGACAGTCTGTAGATTTGCCTCAGCTCTCGGCAGGATTTGAGTTGTGTACAGCACCAGCTTTTCTGCCGCAGCCCGATACTGGCCGTAAGCAACAGCGACATCACGCCGTATCGTCGCCTCTAAAAATTCACGTGTCCGCACCGCCTGAACCTGTTCGCCGACAGCGGAGGCAATGCCGCCTTGATTACGGTTTGACACCGGTAGATCTATCGACACGCCGAATGTCAGTTCGTTGTCGCGACTGTTGATAATTCCGCCGCCGGCTGATGCGGGCAGATCGGTAAATGCCTTGGTACGCGAAAAACGCACCGATGGCGTAATATCCGGAGCGGCCTGTGCCCGAGCCAGGTTTAGCCTCGCGGTTCCCAGCCGCTCGCCGATCCGCGCGGCCTGTAAGTCGGAGCGATCGCTCAACGCCTTTTGTGTGAGTTCGCTAAGTCCCAGATCGAGGCGTGGAGGCCGGTCGGACTGAGGCTCCAAGCGAAGCGGGTCCGAGACATCGGATCCGATCAACGTCCGAATTCTTAACAAGGCAGTTTCCAATTCGTTTCTCGCTTCGATCCTTTGGATCTTGAGGCGATCGCTTTCGACCTTGACTAAATTCAGGTCGAGCGGTGCCACATCGCCCTCGTTTAAGCGTGCTTCCGTTACCCGCACCAATTCCGAGTCTGCGGCCAGAAGTCTTTCCAATACATCGAGCTGCCTCGCGGCCGATATAGCCCGCGCGTAATCACGGCGAATTTCGACAGCGATATTCCGTTCGATAGCCGCGACCTCGGCCCGAACCTGCTGGAGTTCGAGTTCCGCAACGGCCCGTCGCTTTCCACGTTTTCCTCCGAGCTCAAAAGGTTGAGCTAACCCTGCGGAAAAGTCATACTCGCTTTCGCCGCCCAGAAAACGGGGGCTTCCGTATTCGGTGCTAAAGACCGGATTTGGCCGAAGTCCGGCTTGAACCAGACGCCCTTCGGCTATCGCGAGCCGTTGGCGCGCTGCGAGCAGATCCGCTCGCCGGCTGCCAGCACTTTCTACAAGCCGCTCGACACTCATGCCATCCTGGCCAATGTATTGAAGCGACGGGGCCGGAGTCGGAACGGGCGAGGGAACAGTTTGCTGGGCCAATGCCGAATGAAAGCCGCCAAAAAAGAGGACGGCTAAACCGAGCTTTGCTGAATACTCAACTACGATCGCTAAAATATTCCTTATGCCCATGGAGTGTCGGTAAACGATGTTCGCTAGATTCTTATGCAGAAAGTGCTTCCTCGTTAACTCCGGGGCCAGCGGCGAAACGCCACACGAAAAACACAAGCCCGAAAAGCAAAATTATTACAAGCAAAAAGACAACGCCGATCACCAATTGCGTGAACCAAGACGTTCCGCCCTCGGCCGTAACCGCGGGCGGCTTTACTTCGATTCCGGAAAAAGTGGCAGTGTCAGTTTCGCCGTCGTGCGACACGTTAGCCCGCATCTTGTAAACGCCGGACGGAATCGCGGGAAAGGTCACGCTGTATGTGCCCGCTTGTTCGCCAGCCGCAACCGTCGCATTAAAGACCGCACCGCTCGCCGATTCGACCTCAACCTTGGCATCGACAGCCTTGAAAGGTTCGTTGGTCTCAAATTTCGTAATAAAAAGAAGCCCGGCCGTAGGCTTGTCCGGCTCCATCGAAGGGTGCTTTACCATTAGCTCGAGTTCGCCCAAACGAGTTGAATGGGATACAACGCCCTTTGCGTCCGCCGTGGACTTTGGCTTCGCGTCACCATGATCCTCGCCACCATGAGCGAGCATCGCGGTAGGCGAGACAACAGTGAACAGGACGCTACCCAGAATAAAAAACCCAATATATCGCGCGATCTGACCTCTCATATACTCGGAACTGATTGCAACAGCTATACCACTCGCGTTTTTGAATGTTTATTGAGTTTAACGGGAGTATTCGAGAAGACGATGTTTGCAAAATGTGCAAAAAGAGACAGCAGTTGTCTGTTATCAAACACCAAGGGCGGGTAAGCGAGATCTTACGTAAACCAGCTTTCTGATTTTGAAAATCGAATGAGGATTAGCACGAGATTTGCGACTGCGAATATGACGGGATGCCATGAAAAACTTTGGATGATTTTTCGTGTAGATTGAAATCAATGAGAGACTAGACGGGCCCAACCTATTTCTGCTGTATCAAGCGCTGATTCGCTGACCCTCGATACTCCCCTGTTTCAGCGACTAGAGATGATTCAAAAGGACCGTCAATGAGCAAGTCAATGTGGGATAGAATATAGGTGACGCTAGGGTCGTCTTTTGTAGATAAATACTCGATAGTATTGCCCGTGTAGACAATAATGTGGGAGCCAAGTTTATTCAGTCTCAACACAAGTTCCGCCACGGAATCAGATTGATCAAAAGGCTCGCCTCCGAGAATTGTTACACCGTCGTTTTCATGGCGTTTTGAAACGATCTCTTCGAGAATTGAGGAAATAGAAACCTTTTTCCCGTTGTGGCGATCGTGAGTTTCGGGAACGTAGCAACCTGGACAACGAATTGAACAACCCGCAACTTGAATCACGCTCCGACGACCCGGACCATCAACCACCGACTTGTGATATATGCGATGAAGCCAGATGTAATAGCGATCATCCTTAAGGTTACCCGGTTCCCAAGACTGACCTTGCATCGGCTTTCCGCAATTCAAATTTTGGGAAGTTCCAAGGTCGTCTCTGAGATCGATCAGTTGATCAGCGGGAATGCCTGAGACTTCAGCGGTAAGTTTCCCACTGTCTGGTTCGAGTATGAAGGTGATCTTATTACTCATCGTAGTTTATTGGTCTGTTTGACACTCGGCGTGACAAAATACTCTTGCTTTTTAGTCTCAATAGAGGGGTCACCTAAAATCTCCTTCAGCTGTCTAGCAGCCTTCTCGCACGCAGTCCCTTGATACCCTTTTATCTCGGTTTCGCATGTTCCGCGTTCGGTATCGATCTTGAATTCAACTTCGGGCATTGTCGGTATCCTCCTCAGTATTTGATTCTTATTTTGAGAGTTTTTCCGATTCGTTCCTTGATAAGCGTGCCGCCGAGCTTCTTGGCCATCTTTCTTGCCGCTGCTTCGTGATAGCTGTTCTGAAGCCTGATCACGAAGTCTTTCCCTAAGTGGTAATTCAGGTCCATATCATCGATAACGGCAACATAGCCTTTTGACGTTTTCCGGAAGCCGATATCTCCTAAAAGCGATCGTCCACGTACTTGCCGACGCCTGATTACGACGTCGGCTGTTTGTGGATCCCGCTTATCCCATCCTTCGAGAGGAATGTCAGTTCCTATAGTCGGAGATGCGAAACCACATTCGGCTAATGCTTCGAGGAGCAACTCGCGATTCGGGAATGACTGGGATTCAAAGGTCATATATTTGCTCATTGAGATTCTCCGTAGTTAGAGTTCATAGATTCGATCGGTGCGGTTTCCGGCAATGCTATTATTCTCGATTCGAGAGCCTACGCCCTTGATATTATTTCGAGCCCATTTTCGGATCTCCTCGATCTTCTCGCTCATCATCTGGGCCGTAGGCGTGATGTTCTCGGCGGCTTTAATAATGTCGCGAGTCTCGGCCTGTCGGTCGCCGTCAATGAACGCTTCGAGAACTCCGTCTTGAACTGCCCCTTCTATTTCCGCGCCAGAGAAGTCTTTGCTCTTATCTACCAGTTTATCGAGATCAAAGTATTCGGCATCAAGTGCTCTTTTCTTAAGGTGAACCCGGAATATTTCCTTACGATCCTCGGTCTCGGGAAGATCGACGAAGTGAATATATGAGAACCTACCGATCCTGAACTGTTCGGATTCGAGTTCGCGTACGTCATTGGCGGTAGCGAATACAAGAACGTCCTTGTTGTCCTGCATCCAGTTGAGAAGATAGGAGATAGTTCGTGCTGTCTCACCGCCGTCCGTCTTGTTGGACGACTTCATTCCTGAGACCGCTTTTTCGAACTCGCTGATACCAAGAATCCCTTTAATCGTGCCAGCGATAGATAACGCCCGCTTTATCGACATCGCGGATGAGCCAATGACACCTCCGCCCTCACCCATAATCGAACCAAAGTCCAGATCAAGCAGAGCCCGATTCGTGATGCTTGACGCAACCCGTTTACAGAGATCCTTTCCGCACCCCGGCAATCCAACGAGGAGAATTCCCTTGCAAGGTTCGACGTGGCGTGCTTTTGCTCTCGGACTGAATGTGTATGCCGCGCGTTCAAGGATGGCTCGAAGCGATTGGTAGCCGCCTAAGTTGCTTGCCGGTTCTGGATGCACATAGGTCAATGAGCCGCTACCGCGTATGACATTCTTCTTTTCTTCAAGAATGACATTGATCGAATCCTGATTGAGCCCGTTACAACTGATGACTGCTTTCGCAACGACATTGCTGATCTCGACAGCTGTTAGACCAAGCAGAGACTGCTGAAGCGCGTCTTGCGTCTCCTTGGTCAGACTAATATCCAGACCATTGGAACGCAGGTTTTCAAACTGAAGTTCGATCGAGTCTTCGATCTCCGACTCCCTCGGAAGGTCGAGTTCTATCTGCGTGACTTCCTTTTCGAGTGTTTTGAGTTCCGGGAAATTCGGCCCCACAAACAAGACCGTTGCTTTTGTCGATTTCAACTTCCAGGCGATCTCACGAAGCCTTCGAACCAGCAAAGGATCTTCCTGCCCATATGGTGAGATATAAGGAGCGTAGTCACATAGCAGGAAAATACCTGTCTTCTGCTCGCTGATAAAGCCAAGAAGGCTTTCGGGGTCTTCAGTATCGCCGATCGTTTGAGGCAAACTTAGTAGTCCCTCTTTCGGATCGACTACCTTCTGAAGGCCGCTTGGACGACTCCAAAAGTAGAGAGACTTTTCCTTATGCCGCTCCTGAAAGACGAGATCGACCAACGCCTCTCTTACGCGATCCTCTTCGAAGGTATTGATTGCGATGAGCGGGTATCGGGCTCTAATCCTAATATCGAGCTCGTGCAGGAACTTCCGGATGCTGTCGGCACCCGCTTCTATTTCAGACATTATTTGTTTGTTGGAAAGTGTTATGAAACGGATTGAGTGACAAGACGCCCGTTATGGCCATTTCGTCCATTGTTGCCGGTCGGTTTTGCTGCCTCGGTCATCCTTTCGACCTTCTGCATTTCTTCTCGTGAAGCGATGCCGTTGTCGATCTTGAACCCCAGATTTGCTAAAGCCCTGCCCACAGCGCTTGTTTCACCGTTTTCGATGAAGGATGTCGTGTTCACATATCCCTGACCGCGGACCTCGAAGGCGTGTCCGGTAGAACTAGGTTCCGCATCATCTCGGTTCCGATACGCTCCGGCTTTTATACACACGAAACCGCTGTCTTCGTTGAGCCTTATGATCTCGGTAACGATCCGGCCGTCCGGGTACTTCTCATAGAACTCCGCTATGCGTGCGTGAACCGGAATGTATTTGCTCAGGTCGAAATTTGCCATTTGTGGAGACCTCGTCTTCGTCGATCTAAAGTTCGAGAGCGCTTAGCCGATCTTCATCAAGGAGTTTCTTTGAATGAACGGATGTCATCCTCAGAAGGTCGCTTAGAGCGGTTCGCATCTCTTCCGGCGAGCGCTGCTTGGCTTCCCGGCCCGCAGCTGTCTGCAATTGTTCGAGTACATTTTCCAGAGATGTATCGCCTGTGAAGTTCATCAGCTGATACCATTCGCACATCTGACGTGCTCGTTTGGCCAATGAACCCGATACGAACTCCGCATCCTTCATGCGTTCTGCCATTTCTGAGGCTGATTCGAAGATCTTCGCAGTTATCTGTGCGAAGCCTTCCTTGATCGGAGATACTGCCTCCTCGGCTTCACGCTTAGCGGCCTCGATTTTCATCTCCCGGATACGCTCCTTAACCTCGCGTTCTCGCCGGGTTTCAGCAGTAACCTCATCCACCTTTATTTCTTCGATACGGCGTTTTGCATCAATCTCAAGATCGATCTTCGTCTGCTCAGAATTGATACGAGTGGCTTCGAGGGCAAGCGATTTCGTGAGGTTTCGCTCGGCGATCATCTCCGACCCGAGAATGATCACCTTCGGCTTCATTGTTATCACGAGGCCATCGCGGATCATCTCGCGTGTAGGGACCATTCCGATGGCTTGTGCCGCGACCGCGTTTACGAACTCCTCTCTATCGAAAAGCTCATCGCTTGTCGCCTCGAACCTGTCGGCAGAATCTCTCGCAAGCTGATAGAAACTGTCCTGTAGGATGCTCAGGATCTCGTCGTATTTGGAAAGAACTTCACTCTTTGCCGCGGCGAGAGTTTCGCAGGCTTGAAGGTATGTTTTTTCGAAAGATTCGAACGCGGTCCAAGGAATCCACTTGTACTCACTCGTTCCCCAGACGGTCTCGCAGAGGGTGAATCTGAAGCCGAATTTGTTGAGGGCGTTATGAGCCTGGGCCGCGCCACGCATCAGGCGATTCCGATATACATCAGGCAGCAATCCAGCTCTCGGAGGACTTACCCTGACGGCCGCATTCTCAGGTAGCTGGACCCCGAGAGTTTTCCATTCCAGTTGCCGAACAAGACTGCCGAACCCTCGGCAATCGATGTTCATGAAGATGCCTTCACTTTCCAGCGTCGACAGATCGAAAGGAAGAGATTCAACCTCTCCGGCACTGATGCCCAGTTCCGCCGCAGCTCGCTCCTTCCTGGTTCCCAGGCGGGTTAGCACTTTCTGAGCAATTTCAGATGGAACTTCTACCGAAGAATTTGGTGCGATTTCTTCTGTGGATTTGCCCTCTTTCTGAGTGCCACCGAACACATTTCGGAGCACCGAAGATGCTAAAGATGGCAATACCTGCGTGCCGGCAACTCCGGCAGATGTTTGAGTTTCCATTCGCATCCTGTCCACCGCTTAATTTTCCGCGATTCCGTAATGCCGCAAACACGTGGATAACGGCCTTGGCAAATGATCCTCGGCGCGACCAACTTTGATCCCGTTGATGTCGATGGACTCCAGTTCACTCAGACAGAAATATCCCCATTCGCGCGCAAGCCCGACCACATAACCAAAGAAGCAAATGTCGCCTTCATATGCATCGCCTTCTGTGACGAACCATATCCATCCGCTCAGTGGAAATTGGAACACGGCATATACGGTCGGATTCTTGTTTCCCTCTTGGTCACTGATCCGTGGCAGGACACTTTCAATTTCTTTTGGTAAGAGTTCCGACATAACCGTTTTTGATCTACAAGTTGCAGTGAACGTCAGGCACGGCTGATGGAGTACAGTAGGCGGATCTAGTACTACCGCTCTCCAGATCAAAATAGACCGCAAATCGCTTGAGGGTACGTGTCAAAAGCATTGACGAAAGCATCTCCGCCATTTCGACCGCCACTCGCTGATTCACGTTAAGCCCCTGCTCACCTAGTCGAACGCGCTCGGGACACGACGCATCGCTCTTGGCTTCAACTTTTTCTGGCTTAAGAAGATCGGAATGTTGAAGCGATGGTGCCGGGAGTGCCCGACAGATACTCGTTCCCGTAAAGTACTGCTCGGGTTTGAGTGTCTTTGTCGTCGAGCCCAGCAGCACCTGGCCCGATGTCTTGCCGTTTCCTCCGTCTATCCACCATACCCTCGACGATTCACCGTAACTTCGAAACTCGTCAAGTGCTCGATGCATCTCTCGGCGAGCTCGGTAATTATCGACGCAACCGACGATGATGCTCAAACTCCTGTAGTCGCTGTTCGAGTTTTTGAAATGTTTCTCCGAATCGAGACTCTCGCACGAGAAGCTTGTTTCAATTCCCCATGCCGTTGTAACCCGCTCTGCAAGGGTCTGGGCTTTGTATCGCCCGACCTCTGCAAAACAGAAGTTGCTTCGCGGAATGTTATTGGCTTCGACTATATCTGGATCGACGATCAGCATTTCTGCCGATTTGTTCTGCTGTTCCTTTAGTTCGAAGATCAATCGGGCTAGAGCGGGAACGACAAAAGAGCCTGTTCCACCGGCACCGACAACGATGAACCGAAGGGTGGTGTATTCGACCGGCATTACAACTGCGGCCTGCGAGAAGCTGAGATCTATATCCATTACAACATCATCTGAAGCAGAGCTTCGACCTCATTCAGATCGACAACGCCGCTTGGCAGGGGGCCGATCCAGGAAAATGGAACTGGGGTAAGGTGGTCGTAAATGCCGCAACGGAATCTGAACTTCGGCTTGTCGTGGACGTCAGCAATGATACCGAATATTCGGAACTTGCCTGATTCATCACGATC